>Ga0302275_10002413_pt1 | contig 19662 bp, 15 predicted proteins | sample III_Bog_N2_2_FD_200229 | JGI IMG/M metagenome (GOLD analysis project Ga0302275, IMG submission 200229) | Peat permafrost microbial communities from Stordalen Mire near Abisko, Sweden - III_Bog_N2_2 | ecosystem: Environmental > Terrestrial > Soil > Wetlands > Peat | place: Sweden: Abisko...
GCCCATTCTTGCCATTCACCACGTGGATCATCATCAGCAGCGCCAGAATCACCGCTACCCCTGTGCCGGCCGGCCGCCACGCCCGCTGCGCAAAATCCACAGCCCGCTTGCTCAACGGCACCGCCGGCTCTTCCGGGGCTTTCTTTTCAACTTCTGCGTTCTGGTCCGTCATTCTGCCTCTAACTAATCTTGAGCCGTCTTGTTTGCCGCTGCATTGTTTGGAGCTGCTTTGAAAGCGCGCGGCTTCAGACGCGCCATCTGATCCCTGACCCCTGATCCCTGACCCCTGATCCCTGTTTACCCCAGCACAAATTTCTCCGCCGCCGTCTTCAGCGCTTCCATATCCTGTTCGTTGCGCGCTTCGGTGTACGCGCGCACCACCGGTTCGGTGCCGCTCAGCCGGTAGCAAACCCACGAGCCGTCGTCCAGAATCAGCTTCAGCCCGTCGGTGCGCACGACGCCCGTCACCTTGCGTCCGCTCAGCTCGGTTGGATCGGCCTTCAACTTCTCAGTGAACGCGGCCTTCACCTCCGGGGTCAAGTGGAAGTTCTCCCGAACCGGGTAGTAGGAACCAACCTTGGCAAACAGCTCCTTGAGCTGCTCGCCAAGGCTCTTGCCCCGCGTCGCCACCATCTCCGCCACCAGCAGGCCGGCGATAATGCCATCCTTCTCCGGCACATGGCCGCGAATCGTCAGCCCCGCGCTCTCCTCGCCGCCAATCGCAATCTTGTCCGCAATAATCAGCTCGCCAATGTACTTGAACCCCACCGGCGTCTCATACAGCTCGACCTTGTGGTAATCCGCAAGCGCATTCACCAGGTTGGTCGTCGCCACGCTCTTGGCCACGCCGTTGCGCCACCCGCGCGTCTCCACCAGGTAGTCGAACAACAGCGCGATCACGTAGTTCGGCTGGATGAACGTGCCGTCCGCGTCCACAATGCCAAAGCGATCCGCGTCGCCGTCCGTGGCGATGCCCAGCGCCGCGCCCATCTCCTTCATCTTCGCCTTGCAGTCACCCAGCAGGTGGTCGTCCGGCTCCGGCGCATGGCCGCCGAACAGCACATCGCGATAATCGTGGACGGTCTCAACCGCCACGCCCGCCTGGCGCAGCAAGTGGCACGGGTATCCGCGCCCCGCGCCCCAGAACGGGTCATAGACCACCTTGATCCCCGACTTCGCAATCGCCGCCAGATCCACCAGCTCCGCCAGCCGATCGAGAAACGCCGGCTTCACATCCACCGTCTCCCAGGTGCGGTCCACGTTCTCCCAGGGAACCGAGCCGTTAAAGCCCGCAATCGCCGCCTCAATCTGTTTCGTCACATCCGGCAGTGCCGGCGCACCGTCGTGCGTGGAAAATTTGATCCCGTTATACTCCGGCGGATTGTGCGACGCGGTAAAGTTGATCGCGCCGGTGGTCCTGAGCGTCCGCACCGCATAGGCAATCGCCGGCGTGGGCGCCGGATCTGTGATCACGATCGGCGTAACCCCTGCTCCGGCCAGCACACGCGCCGCCTCAGCCACAAAGCTCTCGCCCAAAAAGCGCGGATCGCGCCCAATCAGCAACCGGTGCGGCTCGGGTTGGGTCTTCACATACGCGGCAATTCCCGCCACCGCAAGCCGGATGTTGGCCACGGTGAACTCGTCCGCCACAATCGCCCTCCAACCGGAGGTGCCAAACTTGATCGCTGTCATCGTCGTCTCTCCATCGGCAGCCGGTGCCCTCTCGGCCGCAAGGTCCATACTGCCTTAGTCAGATGCGCTCGGCAAGTATGCTCTTCAGGTCCCGGAGGGACCGCATGAAAATAGCCCAGGGCGGAGCGAAGCGCACTCCTGGGAACCAGGCAAAGCCGCAGCCCGCGCCCTGGATGGGCGCTGCGAACAGGCATCCAAAGAACCTGCGCAGGCGTTTGCGCGCAATGACCCTCCCCCGGCGCACAATGGGTCCATCGGGCCCCAGAAAGAAGCCGGGGCAAGGCAAAATACCCCCTCCCCCTCTTTCGCGCCACGTCCTTGAAAAGAGATAAGTTACGTCAACAATGACCGACATTCCCCCATGGAAATAAAGGAGTTACGCGATTTTAGCTCTTGCCGATTTTCCAAAACTAAAGGACTTACAGGCAAAATCTCTCCAGATTCCGGCACACCTTTCCCGTACACTGAGTGCCTCCCATGCATGACGCGCCTCCTCCCATCCGTCTCGTGCTCACCACCACCGGCAGCCCCGGCGAGGCCTCGCGCCTGGCTCGCACCCTGGTCGAGGAGCGCCTGGCCGCCTGTGCCACCCTCATCCCCGGCGTCCAGTCCATCTTTCACTGGCAGGGCGAGATCGAGACCTCCACGGAAACCCTTCTTCTTCTCAAAACCGGCACGAGTCAGCTGGACGCACTCCAAACCCGCCTCCTCGAGCTGCATAGCTATCAGACCCCGGAGTTTCTTGTTCTTGGCGTCGAAGGCGTCAGCCACCCTTATCTGGAGTGGCTCCAGGCCAGCCTCGGCCCGCTGTGATTCCGCCTTCGAGCCGCGCTTCGGTCTGGTATTCTTGGCTTAGTTTTTCACCATGCGCTGGATGATGCTTGCCTTTCTCGTCTCCCTTGCGGCCCTGCTCGTGGCTGCCGCAGGCGTGGCGCGCCACATCTGGTTGCAGCGGTCACGTTTGCACAGCAACCCCGATGCCGCCCCCAGGGCGATCCCCGCGCCCACCAGGGCAGGCGGAACGTTTGACCCGGTCGATGAGATCGACCAGGAAACCGAACTTTGATGACTTTTGAAGGAACTTCCGTGAGCAAACCCGTCTCCGCCCTGTTGGCCCCCGGCACCACACTGGCAGCCGCGCCGCAAACCCGTGCCTCACTCTGGCTGCGCTCCGCCGGCCTTGTCCTGGCGGGCAGCGCCCTGGTCGCGGTCTCCGCTCACCTTGCCCTGCCGCTCTACTTCACCCCCGTGCCGCTGTCGCTGGCGCCCTTCGCCGTGCTGGTGATCGGCCTGGTCTTCAGCCCCCGGCTGGCCGCAGCCACGCTGGGTGCCTATCTTCTTGAAGGCGCTGCGGGTCTGCCTGTCTTCTCGCCCACGCCGGCTCTCCCCGCCATGGCGCATCTGCTTGGGCCCACAGGCGGTTACCTGCTCTCCTATCCACTGGCCGCGGCGCTCATCGCGTTCCTCGTCCGGCGCACCGGCCGCGGGTTTGTCCCGGCGTTTCTCAGCGCCGCCCTCGGCAACCTTGTCATCCTCACCAGCGGCGCCCTCTGGCTGGCTGCGCTCACCCACGCTCCGCTGGCGGTGGTGGCCTCGCAGGCTGTCGTCCCCTTTCTGCCCGGAGACGCATTGAAGGTCGCTGCCGCTGCCGGCATCGCCGCCGGCTGGGTCCGCCTGCGCCGCCGCGCGGCCTAGCGGCATCCAAGCAATTGCTGCCTTCTTCTACGCCGTTTTTGTTCGATGCACCGTTTTTCCCGGAAAGGATTGTTGCCCACCGTGAGTACAAATACATCCGGAGTTGCCGCTCCCGCAATCATCGATATATCGATCGCCCATAGTCCCGACTCCGACGACGCTTTCATGTTCTATGGACTCGCCACCAACAAGGTGCGCGTGCCCGGCTATCGCTTCAACCACACCCTCTGCGACATTGAGACCCTCAACCGCCGCGCCCGCGAAGAAGCATTCTACGACGTGACCGCGATCAGCTTCCACGCTTACCCCTACCTCCAGGACACCTACGCCCTCATGGGCTGCGGCGGCAGCGTCGGCGAGGGCTACGGCCCCATGGTCGTCTCCATGAAGCCTTTGACCACCGATGACCTGGGCAAGATCCGGATCGCCGTTCCCGGCGCCATGACCACCGCCTACCTCGCGCTCAAAATCTTCAATCCCGCGATCGAGACCGTCACCGTCCCCTTCGACCAGATCATCCCCGAGATTCTGGCCGGCAACTTCGACGCCGGCCTCATCATCCACGAGGGCCAACTGACCTACTCGTCGAGCGGCCTGCACAAGGTGATCGACCTGGGCGTCTGGTGGCGCGAGACCACCGGCCTGGTGCTTCCCCTGGGCGGCAACGCCATCCGCCGCTCGCTCGGCGCCGACTCCATGCGCATCGTCACCAAGGCGGTCCGCGACAGCATCCAGCACGCGCTCGATAACCGCGAGCCGGCTCTCGAATACGCCATGCAGTTTGCCCGCGACCTGGACCCGCGCCTCGCCAACCGCTTTGTCAGCATGTATGTGAACGACCGCACCCTCGACTACGGCCCCGACGGCCGCGAGGCAATCCGCAAGCTCCTCGACCTCGGCCACGAGCGCGGCATCATCCCCATCGCCCCCAAGGTCGAGTTCATCGACTAGATGGCCCATAGCCGCTACCAGTTCTGGGAACTGTGCCAGACACCCGCGATTCCTTCGGAGTGAATGATTCCGCCCAACTGGGAGGAGCATCTGCTTTGGATGCCCATTTCCCAATGAAGTACATAGAATCCAAAGATTTTCCCCCGTGGAAACGCAAAAGGTGTTAGGGTTCTTGATGACCGGCGAGGGAAGATTCTTGGCGGCGACCGGCTCCAACACCATCTATTTGGGAGGAAAGCACACATGCGCAAGGAGATTGGTGGTGGGGGGGGGAGCAACTAGTAGGCCGTTCTTTGGCGCAGCTGCTGTATTTCTTGCTGTTTGCCGCAGTTTTCTGCCTCACGATGCCTGAAACCGCAGCCGCTCAGATCTGGGCCTCCTCAAAATTCACAACCGGTCCTGGAACCCAGGAAACAGCCACATGCACCACGACGGGTACAAACCCAAACCTGGGTGGTGCCTCACCTGCGCCCGCCGATTACAGCGCGTTTTACGCCTCTTGTTCCGTGACCCCCTCCACGGGCAGCGTCATTACCTCCTCGCTGTGTCCCCACGGCGCCGGCGGACCCCCATCCGGATTTCCTTCCGGGAATCCGACCGCGACGTGTTCCATGACCTTTCAGCCTCAGCCCGGAGTCACCTATACCCTCAACTCCGAGCACGTGGTCGGATTCAAGACGGACCCCCTTGGAACGTCATGCGGCTCATGGGACAACGGACCCTGCTTCGCCGATCCATTGGGTTATTACTCCGTGAATCCAATCGGCCCTGTATGGCCTCAAATGCCCAACTACACCGGCAACACATCGACAAATCTCGTCGACGTCTCCTGCGGCGCCAGAGGAGGCACCTGCGCAAGCCAGAACATGCCAGTCGAGGTTTGTCTTGCCGAGTCGGGCACCGCATGCACCAACTCCTTCAACACACCCCCTTATTGGCTCTTGGCCACAACCTCGGCCCTCTTCGGGCTCTGCCCCGCCCCGGCCATCGCCTCTGTAACACCCAACATCTGGTTCGCAGGCCAAACCTACAGCGTTACCGTCACGGGGAGCGGATTCATCACGCCCGCGACGGCCACCCCGGCCTGCCCCGTGAGCGCGGTTGACGCCCAACTGGGCATCGCCCGCACGGCGATATCCGGCGTCAGCGTGGCCAGCGCCACCCAGATCACCTTTTCCATCACGGTTCCGGATGGCTACGTCACTGAGGCCGCGGGGGTCACCGTAACAAACTCAAACGCCGCCCCTGCCAACTTTGCGAAGCTGGACCTTCTCGGCCTTCCACAAATCCTATGGAAGGGGAATGTAGTTAGTGCCCCGGTCACGGCTCAACAGCAGGCAGTAGTGGGCCAGCAGCTCGCCTTGACCACGACACCGACGGCGGCGACATTGGCGGCGCTTCCTGTCCCGCTCACCTTCTCGAGCACCGCGCCAAATACTTGGACCGTCACGGGTGGAACGAATATCGGCGGGTATACAGCGACCACCGCATCAGCTTCGGTGACCCCGATGCCTCCCCTTACCACTCCGAATCTCACCTTCTATTCGGTCTACCCGGCAGGTGCGGTCGACTTGACCTACACGTACTGCATCTCCGGACAGACGACATGCCCAGCAGCCACGGCATCTTTCGCGGTGAGCGGCGGTGGCAATATGGCCAGCAACCCATTTAACTTCTTGACGATAGACCAACTCGTGCCGTGCGTAAACGGCGTGGTGCCAACAGGTGGGGGGACAGCTACACCCTACGTAGCTTATGGAAATTTAGTGGGGTACTCTTGTTTGGTGACCTACCCTCCAAGCATTTTTGGCATTTCGTTCACTCCTTCGGGCGCGCCTGCCGGGGGAACATACTCCTATGTGCAGCTAATCAACAGCGATGATCCTTGGTCGACCATGGGCAGCACAAAAAATGGATGCACCTATACCATTGGGGTGGATCTGGCATATCCCTACAAAGGGATCATTCCCGGCACCAATCCCCCCCAGGCGGAGGACGCTCCGAACGACTCATTAACCCCGGGTTACGTGGAAACCCGCACCTTCAACGCCTCAATGTTCCTGCTCTGGACGCCGTCAGGCTCAGGTTCTATCGCTGTCCCCATCGGTTACCAAACATGGGGCTCTACAGGCGGGGCGCAGCAGGAGGACGGAACCTGGGTCGCCTCGATCGGGGAACCGGCGCCGGGCCCTATAGGCGCATTCGTACAAAGCTCAGATGAGACGCAAACCGGCCCGCCGGCCCTGGACTACGGATACCCCGTATGGAGCGGGCCAGCGACTTGCAATTGAAGAAGAGAAAAATGGAGGAACTCATGCGACATCTGCTCGCGCCCGCGCTGCTCTGGACCGCAGTTACGGCATTTTCCCAAACCGCACCGTTCACCGTTGCTCTCAGCGCAGCGAGGGCCCAGGTCGTTGCGGGCGATCCGGTGGACCTGATCGTCGTTATGACCAATATCTCTGACCACGACGTGGATTGCACGGTCAATGCCAGCAATGCGTTAGACCGGAGCTACACCTACGATGTCACGGACGGGGAAGGGAAACTCGTGCCCAAGATCGAAAAGAAGTACCATGGGGGCTCCAGCGTCTGGCCGTGCGTCCTCAAACCAGGTCAATCGGACACGCCCGGGGGGGGGCGGATTAGCGTCCTCTATGACTTCAGTCGCCCGGGCAAATACACGATCCAGGTGTCGCGCCCGATTGGGGGTGACGACCAACGCCCAGAGACCGTTGGCAGAGTGCAGAACAACCGGGCTGCAGTACAGTCAAACGCTATCGTTGTCACCGTCCTTCCCAAGCTGGAGGCTGCGGAGCCGAAATGACTCGCCGAGTGCCCCCGGTCTCCCCGCCGCAGCGGGTGAGATATGGGAAACCCCGAGCCCCGACCACCCCGGCTATGCCCGGCACAGACTTCCCGCCGCCGGTCACCGGGAAACCTTCATAAATCGATTCCAATCTCTAAATGTTCTCTAATCCACGCCGATGCATCCATTAGGAAGGTCCAAGGATGCCCACCGCGCTCGCACCTGTTTATCTGCTCGCTTCTCCCGACCCTGCTTTGCTCTCGGCCCTCGAACCCGTGCTCGCCGCGACCGGCGCCCAGGTCGAGGTTGTCCTCTCGCTTGAAGCCGCGCTCACCGCCATTGCCCAGCCGCGCACGCCGGCCCTCGCGCTGCTCGATACGGCCCTCCGCGGCATGGATCCGCGCATGAACCTGGAGCGGCTGCTGGCGACGGTGCGCGGCGGCGAAACCGATGCCCGGCTGCCGATTGTCCTGATTTCGGACACTGTGACCCAGCAATGGATTGACCGCGTGGCCGAAGGCGTGATCGACGACCTGATCCCGCGCACCGCCGAGCCAGACTACGTCCGTCTGCGCGTGGAGATGGCCCTGCGCAGACGCCTCGCCTCGCGCGAGATTCTCGCCCTGCGTGAGGCCCAGGTGCTCAACGCGCAGTTCGACCGGCTCACCGGCGTCTACAATCGCGAGACGATCCTGGCCATGCTCTTCCGTGAAACCGACCGCGTGCAGCGCATGAACAGCTCGCTCACCCTGCTGCTGCTCGACATCGACGACTTCGGCCACTGGAACTCGCGGCTGGGCAACGACGCCTGCGACGACCTGCTCTGCCAGGTCTCAGAGCGCACCACGCGCCTGCTGCGCAGCTACGATCTGCTCGGCCGCCCCGGCATGGATGAATTTCTGCTGGTGCTGCCGGGGTGCAGCGCTGTGAACGCCGTCCTGCTGGCCGAGCGCATGCGCGTGGATGTGTTCTGCACGCCCTTCCGCGTCGGCAGCGATGTGGTGCGGCTCTCGGCCTGCTTCGGCATCGCCTCCAGCCAGGGCCGCTCGCCTGTCGTGGTGTTGCGCGAAGCCGAGCAGGCTCTGCAATGGGCGCGCACCGCGGGCCCGGAGTCCATCCAGTGCTTCGGCGACAGCCCGCATTCCTCCGATGGGCCGGTCACATTTCTCGCGTCATCGAACGGAGACGGCCTGATCGCGTGGTAAGCGCGCCCATGCCGATCCCGCCCAGCGCAAACAGCATGGGAAAGCACTCCAGCGTGTAGCGCGCTTCGGGTGCTTCGATGGTCATCAACAGCACGCTGCGCAACGCGAAATAGAGGAGCATCGCCAGCCCATAGCGCGGCCGGAAGCAGAGTCCCACGATCGCCAGCAGCAGGTAAGCCGCGTTCAGCGCGGCATAGGCCCAGCTGAAGCGCGTCTCCGCGTAATGGTGGCTGTAGACCCACCAGTCGAGGTCGATGTTCAGATTCTCGACCCGCGGCCGCAGACCCATATCGGCCAGGCGGCCCAGCGGCAGCCAAAGATAATAGCGCAGCGGATGCGCCTTGACGCGCTCGGCAGCCAGTGCCGCAAACCGCGCATCGAGCTCGGGCGACAGGTCCTGGCCGTTGTCGCTATAGTCAGCCGCCAGCGCCGCTGTCTCCTGATACTGCACCGCAGAGTCGAACGCCCGGCTGGGCAGCTTTCCCAGGTCCAGCGTGCTCCCCGGCACATTCCAGTAGATATCGTAGGTGGAGACGAAATCCAGGCACCAGGTTTTGACCCACCGCTGCCAGCCGGGATTCGTGGGCTCGCCGGGATCGGTGGCGTAGCGCGGGGCAAGCGGTTCAAAGACGTGAAACACTTCCCAGTTGCGCGCCGTCCACAGGCAGAAGGGAAGGACTGCGAGCGCCGCGCAGACCACCCCCATGCGCACCAGCGCAGCCACCGTGGGCCAGCCGTCTACTCCAAACCGGATCGTGATCTGCGCCCGCCGGCTGCGGCTCCAGAACGCATCCGGGCACGCGTTCAGTCGGGCGGCTGGGTCCGCGGGGCCCCGGGCGTTCACGGATTCCTTGCAAAGCTTCCAAATCAGCGCAGGGAGCAGCGCGATTCCCGCCAGCGCTCCATCCGGCCTGAGCAGCGCGGCGAAGGTGATGGCAAAGGTGAAGGCCAGCGCGCTCCGCCAACCAGGCCGCACATGAAATTTGGCCATTGCCCACAGCGCCAGCGTAATCGAAAACAGTGTCGGCGTCTCGGTGAGCGGAGCCACGGCATACGACGCCGTGAACGGGCACAGGGCTGCGATCCACAGCGTCCAGTGTGCGGCTTTTTCTGATGCAATCTGCCGCACAAAGTCAGCCAGCAGCAAGCAGCCCACCAACTCCAGCGCAATCTGCACATAGCTCACGGCGTTATAGTTGTCCGGGCCGAAGAGCCGGAAGCATGCTGCCAGAAACAGCGGATAGCCGGGCAAGCGGATGAGCGTTTCGTGCGCCACGCCGCCGGTGTCGGTGATGGCGTATCGCCCATGCAGGATATTTTTGGCAATGTTGCCGTAGAGCAGCGAGTCGCCGATGATCTGCGGAATCGCTTTTAGCATCCAAAGGCGCATGACCACCCCGCCGGCCAGCGCCAGCGCCACGCTCAACCCCTTCATCGTGCGGCCCCATGCCGTCAATGCGTTCTCCAATCTGCTCTTGCTGCTGTTCGTGGCCGTATGCCCCGCCCGCTATGATGGGAGTGGGAACAGGAGCTGTCTTGAGAATACGGGAACACACGGCCCGCTCCCCCAGAAACCGCCCCAAATGCTGCACCACCGGGATAGGGTTATCAGGAAGCTCGTTGCAGGGCAAAAGACGTTAGATGCCAGATAAACAAATATTTTTCGACCCCCAACGCAAGCGTTGGAAGCGCCTGCGCCGCATCCTCGACGCAACGGCAGTCTTGTCCACCCTGGTTCTGGCAGCATTCATCTTCAATGTCTTTCGCGCGCAGCATCTGCCTGAACTGCTGCTACCCACTCCCCGCCACAACTACAGGGCGCTGCCCGAGCCGGTGGTCCGCAACAGCAAAGCCGTCCGTGCTGCACATCGCAAGAGCGACCGCAGGCCTTCTGAAATTCCCTTCAACTCCGGCGAAGGTCTGCGTGCCGCCTACTACGTGCAGGACGACCCAGCCAGCTACTCGTCGCTGAAAGAGCATATCCACCAGATCGATCTGCTGTTTCCGCAGTGGCTGCATGCCACCTCGCCCACCGGCACATTGATGGCGGTCAATAACGATACCCACCGCGCATACCCGGTGATCGACGGCGCCGCCATTCACGACCCCGACGACGGCGACAAGGTCAAGCACGTCATTCAGGAGGCCCGCGAAGACACGGAAGTCTTTCCCCATCTGAACAACTACATCGCCGGCACCAACACATGGGACGCCGGGATGGGCGGAATTCTGAAAGACCCCGGCAAACGCGCTGCGCTGCGTGGGCAGATTGTGCGCTTCTTCACCGCATATCCGGTTTATCGCGGCCTTTCGCTGGACTTTGAAAACCTGCCCGATGACGCCACTCCGGCCTATCTGATCTTCATTCACGAGCTCTACGGCGACCTGCATCCGCTCAACCTGCGCCTCTACGTCAACACCGCCGTGGCCACGCCGGACGCCGACCTGAAGCAGATCGCGGCCAATTCCGACGGCATTATTCTGATGAACTATGACCAGCACCAGACCACCAGCGATCCCGGTCCGATCGCGGCCCAGGACTGGTTTGTCGGCAACCTGACGCGCGTGCTCAAGGTCGTGCCCAAGGAGAAGATCATTTGTGCCGTGGGCAGCTACGGCTACGACTGGGCCATGTCGATTCCCGCGCCGCCAAAGAAGGGCAGCCATAAGAATGCGGCAAAGTCCGAGGTGCTTGGCACAGAAGACATGCACGTCTCCGAGGCCTGGCAGCGCGCCGCGGATGCCGAGGCAGACTTCGATCTCGATGACGACTCGCTCAACCCGCACTTCGAGTACATTGATGAGGACACCAACGAGCGCCATGTCGTATGGTTTCTCGACGGCGTGACCATGCTCAACGAGCTGCGCGCCGCGCGCCAGCTCGGTCTTTCCACCTTTGCCCTGTGGCGGCTGGGCATGGAAGACAGCTCGTTGTGGAGCGTATGGGACAAGCCCAGCGCGCCGGAGTCACTCGCGGCGCTCGACTCCGTTCCCTCCGGCCATGACATCGACATCGAGGGCGAAGGCGACATCATGCGTGTGACCGGTCTGCCCCAAGCAGGCAAGCGCACCATCACCGTCGATACCGACGAGCCCGATCCGCGCAAGAAGCTCATCAACGATGAGCACATGGATGTCTATCCGCGGGCATTCAGGGTCGAGTACTACGGCTACCGTCCGAATCAGGTCGCCATTTCGTTCGACGACGGTCCCGACCCCAAGTGGACTCCGAAGATTCTCGACATTCTCAGGCAGAAAAAAGTCAAAGGCACGTTCATGCTGATCGGCGCCGAGGCCGCGGAGAATATTGGCCTGATGCAGCGCGTGGTTCGCGAAGGCAACGAGATCGGCAACCACACCTACACCCATCCGGACATCAGCGAAATCTCCCCCCAGCAGCTCGACCTGCAGATCAGCCTCACCGAGCGCCTGTTCGCCAGCAAGCTGGGCGTGCAGCCGCTCTACTTCCGGCCGCCCTACGACATTGATGAAGAGCCGGAGACCGACGACCAGGCTGCGCCCATCGTGCCCATCCAGAACGATGGCTATATCGTGATCGGCAGCAAGATCGACACCAACGACTGGAATGAGCATCCGCGCAAATCGCCGCAGGAGATCACCCAATCGGTTCTCGAGCAGCTCGCGAACATGAAGACCAAGCCGCAGTTCCGCGGCTCCGTGATTTTGATGCACGATGGCGGCGGCGACCGCTCGGCCACCGTTGCCGCCCTGCCGGTACTGATTGACACGCTGCGTGCCCGCGGCTACACGTTCGTTCCTGTCTCCGCGCTGATGGGCAAGACCACCGCCGAGGTCATGCCCAAGCTCACGTTCGCGCAACATCTCCGCGCCCTGCCGGATTCAGTGGCCTTCTCCGGGGTGCAGATCATCGGCCGCTTCATCGTATACGTGTTCTTTGTGGGCGACCTCCTGATGGGCGCGCGGCTGCTGTTTATCGGCATCCTGGCCGTGATCGACCGGCTGCGCAAGCCGCACGCCAAGGCTTCGCCCGGCTTCAATCCACGCGTCGCCGTGCTGATTCCCGCTTACAACGAAGAGACGGTGATCGTGCGCACCATTCGCTCGGTGCTCAACTCCGACTACAAGAACCTGCACGTGATCGTCATCGACGACGGTTCGTCCGACCGCACCGTAGAAGTGGCCACGCAGGCCTATGCCGGCGAGATTGCAGCCGGCCGCGTGCAGGTGCTCACCAAACCCAACGGCGGCAAGGCCGCCGCGCTCAACTACGCGCTCGACCGGCTCACGGAAGACATCTATGTCGGCATTGACGCCGACACGGTCATCGCCACGGATGCGATCTCAAAGCTCATTCCGCACTTTGAAGATCCGCGCATTGGCGCCATGGCCGGCAACGCCAAGGTGGGTAACCGCGTGAACCTATGGACGCGTTGGCAGGCTCTCGAATACATCACCAGCCAGAACTTCGAGCGGCGCGCTCTCGATCTGTTTCATGTAGTCACGGTGGTTCCGGGCGCAATTGGAGCGTGGCGAACCGCGCCGGTCAAGGCTGCCGGCGGTTACCCGATCAACACCGTCGCTGAAGACGCCGATCTGACGATGAATCTTCTGGAGCAGGGTTTCCGCGTCGACTATGAAGACCGCTCGCTGGCTTTCACCGAGGCGCCCATTGATGCAAAGGGCCTTATGCGGCAGCGTTTCCGCTGGTCGTTTGGAACGCTTCAGGCCGTGTGGAAGCATCGCGCGGCGTTCATCCGCAACCAGGCCATGGGCCTGTTCGCGCTGCCCAATATCATTGTCTTCCAGATGTTTCTTCCGCTGGTTTCGCCGTTCATCGACGTCATGTTCCTCTATGGCATCGTCAACTATCTCATCGATCGCCACTACCACCCGGAAGCCGCGTCATCCGCAAGCTTCGACAAGTTGCTGGTGTTCTTCCTGGGCTTCCTCATCATCGACTTCGTCACCTCGTCGGTGGCCTTCTCGCTCGAGCGCCGCCATCCGGCCAATAAAGGCGATGGGTGGCTCTTGTTCCACATCTGGCTGCAGCGCTTCGCCTACCGGCAGGTCTTCTCGATTGTCTTGTTCAAGACGCTCAAGCGCGCCATCGATGGCAAGCCCTTCAACTGGGACAAGATTCAGCGCACGGCCAAGATGAGCAAGGCAACCGAAGCGATTACAGAGACCTCCTAGCGTCCTGTCTGCAAAGTTCCTTGCAAAATGCGCGAAAGAATAAAAGCAGGTCCTTCGGCTCACGCCCCCCAAACGTTCTTCAGTTTGGGGATGGTAAGCGAAGAATCCGCGGTTGCATGCCCAATTGCAACGCGCCCTCATGCAACGCAGACTTCGCGCTCACCATCAGACGCATGTGGAGGCAAAACCATGGCAACTTCGACCGCAACAAAGAGTACGGGACATCGCAAGACCACCCGCAAATATTCGTCCGCCGCGCAGAAAGACGTTGAGACCGAGATGAAGGCGATGAAGAAAGGCGAGCTCAAGAGCGGCCGCAGCGGGAAGACAGTCACCAATCCCAAGCAGGCCATCGCCATTGGCCTGTCAAAGGCGCGCAAAGAAGGCAAGAAAGTTCCACCGCCCAAGTCGTAAAAGGAATTGATCAAGTCCGCAGGCGAGGCTTTTACCTCTTCGCAGTCCGGGGCGCTCCGCTGTTTTCTACAAGAACCATCTTGCAACCTGTGCACGTGGTTGGAATTTTCTCGAATCTAAGTTGCGGCCAGGTAATTGGAATCGGCTCCGCCCTCGCTGTTGACCCGTCAACTGGCAGCAACTGCAAACCGGGGTAGAGGTTTTGCGCCCAGAGCGTGCCCTGCGGTTGCTCGCCAAGGCTCGACGGTGGTGGATGCACAAGAAATGTCGAGTCAACTTGTGCATCGAACTTCGGCTGCAACGTGGTTGTCATGTGCCACTGCGGCGGGAGAGAAGTGAAATCACGGCCGAGCTGCGTCCCTTGCGGGGGAGCAGGCCACTGCTGCTGCTGCGAGTTGACCGGAGCCGGCGTAGCCGACTGACAAACTGCCGCAGCTGACGACGAGACCAACAGAACAAGCACTGAAATCCGCATCGCGTACCCCCGCAGACTCGGACGCGCCGATACCGGAAAGAGTAGCAAAGTTGGCGCGCACTCTCAAGCTCGGCGTGCGAAAGCTTGCCATCGAACTCGCCTTTTGCAAAAAAGAGAACAGGCTGGTCGGGGAACCGCGATGGTCCACCATACCAGCCTTCTTTTGCAGTTCCAGTAAAGCGTTGATTACTTCCTTCCGTTGTCTTTGAAGTTCAGCGCAATGTAGTAATACGTGTACGAGTGGCTGGTGAGCACATTGGTCAGGAACTGGCCGCCGCCGAAGTAGGAAACGCCACCGCCCAGGTTGAAGTGCCTGTTGACTTCATACCAGGAGTAGCCATCGACTTCCGCGCCCACGTGAGTGCCGTGCGCGGTCTTGTTGTAGCCGAAAGAACTGCCCGAAGTGTTGTAGATCGAGTCCAGCGCATCAGCCGCCCAAAAGTCCAAGCCCTGCACGGTGAAGGTGAGCCGCCGATGCGGCTCGATAGTTGCGCCCGCCCGCACCGCCTCAATGTTCTGCCAGCCGAACAGGTCGGCGATTCCAAGCCGGTCGTGCGCTGTCGGGTAGATGGTGTCGAAGGTGGAGTGCTTGCCGTTCTGCGTCGGGTTGCTGTTGCCCGAGGCGTAGTCGTACTGAGCAAAGACACGCGGTTTGGCCACTGCATTGTTGAACTGGTAAGCCGCGCCTGCCTGCGCCGCCCAGGCGCCGATGCTTTCCGGCCCCACCGTGCCGCCTTCGTAGATGAACTCGCCGCCGTAGTTGAGCGCCGAGTGAGCCTGCGCCTTAAAGCGCACGCCGCCAGCCTTCTCGTCTTCCTTGCCGGTGGTCTTTCCTTTGGCCGCTTCCACCACCTCTGCCGGCTGCACGCGCCACAGGAAGAACGGCTCAAGGTTCGAATGCGGCACCAGGTCATCGATGCGGCCGTAGGCTCCGTAGATGTTGCTGCCCTCCTGATGCGGGCTCACGCCATAGGCCTGCGGCACGACGGCCGAGGCGGCAAACAGGCCCAGGTGCTCGCGCTTCGCGTTCAGGTTCAGCACCGCCGCATCGTACGAGCGTGCCTGGTTGCGCCACTCCGAGTCGGCGATGATGGTGTTGTTGTAGTTGATCAGCTGCCGGCCCACGCGCAGACTGAACCAGTGCTTGTCGGGCGCGCCGATCTCGGCGTAAGCCAGCTTCAGATCCCAGCGCACTGTATTCGGCGGCCCGATGGGCTGATTTTGGAATCCCGAACGGGCGTCCTGCACCTGCGCCGTTACGCGGAACCAGCTGGGCGTGTGCAGATCCACCTGGAATCGGAAGCGATTCAGCAGGTAGGAGTCGTCCACGTTGGCTTTGAGGTTTGAATTGTCGTACGCCTCGTACCGGAATCGCTCCTCGGCCTGCACATCGAGCCAATGGGGCAGCTTGTCGTCAACGTAGCTGGCCGGCGCAAAGTCGTGAAAGTCGTAGGGCGCCGGGTTGGCGGTCGTACGCGCCGCTGCACCGTTCAGAAAGCTCAACGGGTTCGAGGCCGGCCCGGTGATGTATCTGCCGTTGTACCCGGAGGTCGCGTTGCGCGTGGTGAGGTCGTCCTGCGCGGCCATGGGCAGGACGGCCGCCAGAGCAAACAGAAAAAGCACAACAGAAATCGATAGCGACAACCGGCGCAGGGAAACAGACAAGAATGCAGAAATAGCTTTAGGCACTGGGAATTCTCCTGTGAATTTTTGGGATCTGTTTTTTTGGGGAACTGGAGGGGTTGGGACCTTGGGCCCCTGGCCCGCATGGGCGGCGAAATCTTATCGACAGATGCGGGGACAACAAGTCATATCAATAGTCTTTGCGATGTTTATGGGAGTTGGATGGGTTGGGACCGTAGGCCCCTGAGCCCGCGCGAGGCGGGGAGAACTTTATCGACAGGTGGGGCGACAACAAGTCATATGAATATTCTCTATGAATATACGAATTGATCGTGAAAAGTCAATTGCTGCGCGTTTGAGAACCGAGTTTTTCGGAGAGTCGTTGTTTCCTGCGCCCGCAATGCATCGCGGGGATCAGCGGACGCAGCGCGCCGTGCCGGCAGCGCCGATGCCAGTAGCGTCATCACCACCATGGTTACAGCGGCGGCCAGGCAGATGAGCGGGTCGGCCGCGCTGAGGGTGAACAAGCTCCGGCTGAGTTTGCCCGCTTTCCCGTTTTTTCCAGCTGAACTACACTGGGAGAGCCATGGCTACCGGAACCCTCACAACCCGCATCGCGCCGCGCCTGCCCCAGGGCAGCTTCGCCAACGAGCCATTCGTCGACTTCAAGGCCGCGGAGAACATTCGCGCCATGCAGGCCGCGCTCGATCAAGTGGCCAGCCAGCTGGGCCGCGAGTACGACCTGATCATCGGCGGCCGCAGCCTCAAAACCGACGGCAAGATTCGCTCGCTCAACCCGGCGCGGCCCGCGCAGGTGGTCGGCGTACACCAGAAGGCAGGCGCCGAGCACGCAGAGCAGGCCATGAGCGCGGCGCTGGAGGTGTATGAGTTCTGGAGCCGGACCCCGGTTGAAACACGCGTCTCGCTGCTGCTCAACGCCGCCCAGATCATTCGTAACCGTCACTTCGAGTTCTGCGCCTGGCTTACCTATGAAGTGGGCAAGAATTGGGCCGAGGCCGACGCCGATGTAGGCGAGACCATCGACTTCCTTGAGTTCTACGCGCGCGAAGCTTTGCGCCTGGCCGCGGCCACCACGCCCATCCAGTACCCCGGCGAGCGCAACCAGCTCCGCTACATCCCGCTCGGCGTGGGCGCGGTCATTCCGCCCTGGAACTTCCCCTTCGCCATCATGGCCGGCATGACCGCGGCCTCCATCGTCACCGGCAATACGGTTGTCCTCAAGCCCTCCAGCGATTCGCCGACGATTGCTGCCAAATTCGTCGAGGTGTTAGAAGAGGCGGGCCTCCCTGGCGGCGTGGTCAACTTCTGCCCCGGCTCAGGCACCACATTTGGCAATGCGATCGTCGAGCATCCCAAGACGCGCTTTATTGCATTTACGGGATCGAAAGCTGTCGGCCTCGATATTCATGAGCGCGCTGCTCGCACGAAACAGGGCCAGATCTGGATCAAGCGGACGATTCTTGAGATGGGCGGCAAGGACTCGATCCTGGTCTGCGCCGATGCCGATCTGGACGCTGCCGTTGACGGCGTGGTGGCGGCAGCCTTCGGCTTCAGCGGACAAAAGTGCTCGGCCTGCTCGCGTGCCATTATCGAAGCGCCGCTCTACGACGTGTTTGTCGAGCGAGTCCGCGAAAAGGTTGCCACGCTCACCGTGGGCGATCCAGCGGCCAATCAAAACCTGGGCCCGGTCATCAACCAGGCCGCGCTCGACTCCATGCTCGGCTACATTGAGACGGGCAAGAAGGAAGGCCGTCTCATCGCCGGCGGTCACGCGCCGCAGACAGCCGACGGCGGCTTCTATCTCGAACCCACCGTCTTTGCAGACATTGCGCCGGATGCGGTGCTGGCGCAGGAAGAGGTCTTCGGGCCGGTCCTGGCGCTCATCAAGGTCTCGAGCTACGAGGAAGGCCTGGCCGTGGCCAACAACACCGAATACGGCCTCACCGGCGCAATCTATTCGGCTGACCGGGCGACGTTGGAGGACGCGCGGGAGCGCTTCCACGTGGGCAATCTTTATCTCAACCGCAAATGCACCGGCGCGATGGTCGGCGCGCATCCCTTTGGCGGATTCAATATGAGCGGTACCGACTCGAAGGCCGGCGGCCCGGATTATCTTTATCTGTTTACGCAGGCCAAGAGCGTCGCCGAAAAGCTCTGAGCGGCAGGCACTTCTACGCGAAGTTAGCGGCTGAAGAGAGTTTGATGAGTCCTCGCCGGGCTAGCCTGGGGTTCGCCTGCGTCGAGCCCCAGAAACTCCTGGAAGACGTTGTTCGAGAGCATCTGCCCGCGCGGCGTCAGCCGAACCATTGTGCCGTCCGACTCGACCAGTCTGTCGTCCACCAGCCCTGCGACAACGGCCAAAGCTCGCGCCACTTGCTCCGCGCCGAACTCCCGCTCCACGGCCGCAACGTCGACTCCGCGATTGAGGCGCAGCCCCAGGAACCACGCCTCCTCATGCTGCCGCGCCGGCGAAAGCCACGCTGTCTCCGCCGGCTCCGGCCCGGCGAGAAAATCTCCCAACTCGCTGGTCGTCGTCCAGCGCAGCGCATGACGGCCCCCCTCATCGTCCGCGCAGGGCGATGCGAAGGCCATCGACGAAGCATCAAGACCGAGTCCCAGGTAAGGGCGCCGCTGCCAGTAGCGCAGGTTGTGCCGCGACTCGAAGCCCGACCGGCAGAAGTTGGAGATTTCGTACTGGGCGAGGCTGACATCCGTCAGCCGTTCGATGGCGCGCGTATACATCTGCGCAATCGCGTCGTCGGTCGGGACCAGCTCCGCATAGTAGCGCGCGCCACCGGCGAGCATCTCGCGGCCCAGCCGCGAGTCCTCGTCCACTTCGAGCATGTAGACGCTGGCATGGGGAACGCCGCTATCGATCAGGACGCTCAGCGATTCCTCCCACGAAGTCGCGTTCTGTCCGGCAAGCCCCGCTATCAGGTCCACGTTCAGATTGGCGATGCCCGCCGCGCGCAGCCGGCCCAGGTCCTGCTCGACGATGGCACGTGAGTGCAGCCGGCCGCTGACCTGTGCCTCGCGATCGATGAACGACTGCACGCCTAGGCTCACGCGATTCACGCCAACCGCTTGAAACGCCGCAAGGGTTGCGTCGGCGATCTGGCCGGGCGCGCATTCGATGGTGATTTCGGCGTCGGGCTCGAAGGCAAACTCGGCGCGCATGGCAGAGAAGAGCCGCTTCACAAGCTCAGGCTCAAGCAAGCTGGGCGTTCCGCCGCCCAGGTACACGGTGTCCACGCGGGACGGCAACGCCAGGCCCATGCGCGCAAACCACTTCCGGGATGCGCGAAGATCCTCAATCAACCGGTCGACGTAGCGCGCGTGTTCACTTGCCGGATAAACGCCCGAGGCAAAGTTGCAGTAGGTGCATTTCGAGCGGCAGAAAGGAATTGAAAGATAGAGCCCGAGCCGGTCGTGGGTGTGCACAGTCATCAGAGATTATTGTTTCACGCCTACGCGCCGCCTTCTGCATCGAATGGCCACCGCACGGCATCGTGCAAGAATCAGAGCAAGGAGTCGCGCGTTTGAAAGCCTGGCCTGTCCTGGGTATCGCCATCATTCAATCCATTCTGCTACTGGCCCATTGG
>Ga0302275_10002417_pt1 | contig 19648 bp, 18 predicted proteins | sample III_Bog_N2_2_FD_200229 | JGI IMG/M metagenome (GOLD analysis project Ga0302275, IMG submission 200229) | Peat permafrost microbial communities from Stordalen Mire near Abisko, Sweden - III_Bog_N2_2 | ecosystem: Environmental > Terrestrial > Soil > Wetlands > Peat | place: Sweden: Abisko...
TCGAAGGGGTTCCCCATCCATCCGGCCCGGGCAGAACTCTGTGGAGAGCCACTCCGTACGGAGCGAGAGAGGGTTGTCTCATGGTTGCTGACCTTGCCTGGTGAGACATGTATCCCGAAGCCAGGGAGCCGGAAGTCCCATTCTGGGAAGGTTCGCCGATCACCCCGAATAACGTCGAGTCCTAAACCGCCCGCTGCCCTCCATGCGCCGCCAAAAGAAATACGACAGCCCCCAAAGCACGCACGTGGATGCCGCCGGACTCCACGACTTCGGGCCATCGCCCACCGAAACGTGCGCGATCAGCGCCGATACAAGGTTAATCGCGAAGCCGGCATACGCCCATTCCTTGAGCCGCGCCGGCACCGGAGCAAGCAACAGCACCACACCGATCAGCTTGGCCCACGACAACTCCACTCGGAAGTAGCCGGGAAAGCCGAGGTGCGTGAACGCCTCCGCCACCTGCGGCAACCGCAGTTGTGCGTAGGCCGTGAAGCTCATCTGCAGGCAGAAGAGCGCGGTTGCGATCCAGAAGGCGACGGCCCCGGCTTTGGGGGCGGTTTTCGCATCCACGCTCGTCATTGCTGAACGCCTCCGGGCTTCGGGACTGGCGGCCAGGCAGGGGCTTCAACGCCGAACTGCTTCGCGTACTCCGCGTTCAGCCGCTGCCATCCGCCGAACCTGATCGCGTCGCCCCCCACCATCCGGCCAATGGGTGTTCCGCCAAGCAAACGATCCAGAACATCGAAGCAAATATGCCACCCGGCGGCGCCCATCGAGATGAAACGGCGGTTGATGTTGTGCCAAAGCTTCAGGCGCGTGCCGCCACCCAGGGCTTCGAGTTCCCATCGAATCTCCTGGCCGCCCCAGTTGTACTCAAGCAACTCGGGCGCCTCGGCCCGCGTCACGGTTGTTTCGGTAACGTGCGGCGAGGGCGCCGCTACAGTGGTGAGCTTCACCGCGTTTCCCGCCGTACCCAGGCTCCCGTCGGCGTCGAAGGGAGCCCACTCGCGCAGCTGCGCCGGGTCGGTCAGCGCCTGCCAGACTTTTTCCGGCGCATGGCGCAGTTCTCTGACGAGAACCAGCGTCCACTTTTCTCCGTTCTTCCGCACCTCCGCGCCGCTCGCCGGACCTGGCGTGTATCGCTCGCGATCGGTCATCTCTCTCTGTCCTCTGCTTTCCGGCGCCGTTAAATTTAGTAGCGTGCCAGCTGAACCAGCTGAATGAGGTTGCCGCAGGTGTCGTTCAGCTTCGCGATGGTCGAGCCGGGCACGCTGGTGGGCGGCATCGTGAATTCGGCGCCCTGAGCCCTGATCCGCTCATAGTCGCTTTTGACGTCGTCGGTGAAGAACAGAGCGGCGGGCTGGCCCTGTTGAAACATCGCCTGCTGATACGTTTTGGCCGCGGGGTTGTCGTTCAGCGCCAGTTGCAGCTCAGGGCCGTCCGGGGCGTCGGGCGAGGCCACGGTCAGCCAGCGAAACGGGCCATTACTGAAATCCGCCTGCTTCGCAAAGCCCAGTATCTCCGTATAGAAGCGCAGGGCCTTTTCCTGATCGTCCACGTATATACTCATCACTTTTATTTTCATTTGGATTCTCCTTTGTCACTTTCGCGGTTTATTCCGCGTCGTCTTTTTCCGCGTCGTCTTTTTTGCCGGTGTGGATTGCTGCATGCGGTCGAGATGGCGTTCGAGCGCATCCAGGTGAGCGGACCAGAACCGGCGGAACGGAGCCAGCCAGGCATCGATCTCCTGCAGTGGTTCCGGCTTCAGCCGGTAGAGGCGGCGCTGTGCGTCCACCGTGGATTCCACGAAACCGGCATCCCGCAGCACCCGCAGGTGTTTCGACACCGTTGGCTGCGCCATATGAAGCCGACGCTCGATCTCTCCCACCGACTGCTGTTCCGAGACCAGCAGGCTCAATATCGCGCGGCGGTTCGGCTCCGCAATGATCTCGAACACAGATTCCACACTCTTGATATACTTCAGAGAGTATATGCGTGTCAAGGAATATAAAGCAACGGCCCCGCCAGGTATGGAGACGGAATGAGTCGAATCGTTCCAGGATACCTGGCGGCTGATTCAATCATGGACCGGGTACCGGCATAGGGGCCGGAGCCGCAACCGAATGCTCCATTTGGTTCCAACCGCGTTTGTCCGACCGGGCGTTTCGACCCTATTTGCCGGCCCGCACAGGCAGATCCCACAGGAACTTGTGCAGGAAAGTGTCCATGCGGCCGAGGGTGTAGAGCCACCGGCTGTGGAGCAGCGACTCATGGACGTCGTCCGGAAAGACGATGAGTTCGTAGTACACGTCCCGCTGCCGCAGCAGTTGCACCAGACCGGTCATCTGCTGGAAGGCCACGTTCCGGTCGTCGTCACCCTGCACCAACAAGACCGGCGACTTCCAGCCGTCAATCGCACTGATTGCGGAGGACTTATAGGACACGGCGTCGGGATCGAGTGAACTGCCCGACAGGTGTACGCCCGCCAGATCGACACCTGCTTTGAAGATATCGGAGTTGCGCGCCAGGGCCTGCGCCGTGAGTAAGCCACCGTACGACAGACCCCAGATTCCGACCCGGTTCGGATCGACATCGGCTCTGGTCTGCAGGTATTTGCCGCCGGCGACCACATCCTGATACTCGCTGTTGCCCGCAACTCCGGCGTTGGCGGGGGTGCGGAACGACCGGCCGTAGCCGACGCCCAGGCGATAGTTGACCGACATCACGATATATCCCTGGCTGGCCAGCCACTCATTGATGCCGTACGCCCAGTGGTAGAACTGCATGTAGTGATAGGCGGGCATCATCTGCCGCTGCGGTCCGCCGTGCACGAAGACGATGGCGGGGCGTCGCTCGCCGGGCTTCAGGTCCTTCGGCACGAACAGCTGATTGTGGACCTCGACGCCGTCTGCGGCTTTGGTGATCACAATCTCGGGCTTCACGTGCGCGTCGGTCGGAAAGCCCGGCATCGAGACGGGGAATACGATCTTCTGAGCGGGCGGTGCCGAGCCCGGCTTCCAGACACCCACCGATTGCGGCATGTTCCAGCCGGCGCTCAGCGTCGCCAGGTATTTGCCGGAAGCAAGCGGAGCCGGAGATGTCTCGACGCCCTCACCGGCGGTGACCTGCGCGGGCGTGCCACCGCTGACGGGCACGGCCCAGATGTGACGCCGCTCGATGTCCTTCGCATTTGTGCAGTAATAAAAGGTCTTTTCATCGGACGAGAAGCCGATTGATGTCCGGTCTTCGATGAGGCCGTTGGTCGTGGTCAGCAACACGGGGCGGGCAGCCGGATCCGTCACGTTCAGCGCATAATAACGGTCCCATTCGTCGGCGGGTGACTGGTTTGCCTCTGGTGTAGCTGGCGGGGCAGGCGCTGTTGCCGCACCACCACGGCCGCGTCCCCCGCCTCTGCCGCCGCGTCCGCCGCCTGCCGTGAACGGGAAGATCACGAAATCGCCCGCAAGATGCGCGGTCCCGATGTTGGCCGCGAGCGTGTCGTTGGGCTGGTTATGCCAGGTTTCCTGCGCGTCCCCAGTGGTAACGTCCGCCTTGTAGAACGCGAGCGTGTAGCCGCCTTTAAAGGTAGCCCGCATCAGGCCGGGCGAATTATTGACTGGCGCCGCGGCAGTTGCCGGTGCGGCCGCAGCCTGACCGCCGCGCGCTCCGCCACGTCCGCCGCCGCGTCCGGCAGTGGCTGCGGTCGCCGGAGTTGTTGTGGCCGGAGCCTGATAAGCCGGCCCGTTCGGAAAACCGAGTCCGCCCGCGCCCGGTTGCGCCTGCTGCCCGAAGGGCACACCCGGCTGACGTTTGAATATCAGGTGCATGCTGTCGGGCAGCCACATGGGCATGGTGTCGAAATCGACGCTGGGCGACATGTACTTCACGGATCGCGTGGCAAAGTCGTAGACGACGATGAAGCTGTGATCGGTTCGGGTGCTCACGAACGCGATCTTGCGGCCGTCGGGGGACCATATCGGGTCGCTTTGCACGCCCCACTCGGAAATGAACGGCTTTTCGCCGCGATCGATTTCATTCGCAGGCTTCACAGGCGTGAGTTTCGCGTGATAGATCTGCCCGCCCTTGATGAAAAGGATGGAACTGCCGTCCGGCGCGAGTTCGGGGTTGGTGGCGTCGACCACCCGCCATGCGCCGCCTGCGCCGCTGGTGCGCGCGGCCCAGATCGCATGTTCCGGACCGTTAGGGTCGGCGGAGGGGTTGGGCGACCAGCCGTCGCGATTGGGCGCTTCGCCGCGGAGAAACACGACCGTGCTGCCGTCGTCTGAGATTTTGACCCCGGACATCATGATGCCGTCGTCTTTCTGGAAATTGGTCAGCCGCACGGGGGCAAACAGCGGCGCGGCCGCGGAGTATGCGTTTCGCTTGCCTTCGGCATAGTCGACCCAGGCGATGCGGTCGGCCTTTCGCGCGGCCACTACCTCCTGCGGCGATGCCGGGCTGAGGAACTGCTGGTAGGAGGGGGTATTGGGCGGAGCGGAGGCGACCGGCCTGAGGAAGAAGGCCGTTGCCGCGACCAGAACGATTGAGAGACGTGTCGGAATGCTCATGAAAACCTCGGTGTGGGACGGCCGCCCGGGCGGATGAGAGAGTGTAGCACGAGGGCGGCATGAGGCTGAAAATCGTGGTATGCCAATCGATGGCGTTGTCAGAGACGAGGTGAAATCCCCCGATTCGCTAAGGTTGCCTGCCCGTGGACGAAGATGCCGTCGTCGGAGAAAGCGTCGCCGGCATTTCCTGCGTGAGGCCGTCCACGACTGCCACCGGCTTAGAGTCGAACGTGATCGTGGCTGGCTGTAAGCCTTCGCGCGTCGCCGTGAGCTTGATGGTCCCTGGCATTAACGTCGACCGCATTGCCACGCGGTTGATACCCAGTTCGGTATTCAGGAACAGGTTATTGGTGGAATTGGGCTTACCGGAGTTATAGCCGCCGCGCCAAATGGCAGGACCGGTCGCCGAAACCGTTCTTCCGACGGAACTCCAGCTGAAATCGACCCGCGCATCGTCGGTCGGGCAGCGTTCGCCCTTCGCGTCGACGACTTCAAAGTCGATCAGCGCCACATCTTCGCCATCGGCGCGCAGCCCGCCCGGAGCGGTATGGAGCGTGAGCCTGATCGTGGCAGCCGGACCCGCGGTCCTCAGTTCATGCCGCGCCACGACCGCTCCGCCTTTGTAGCCGACAGCCCTGACTGTCCCCGGCGAGAACGCGACGTTCGGGAAAGCATACAAATAGCCGTTCTCCGCCTGCGTTACCTTGCCTTTCGAAGCGTCGTTCACAAACAACTCGACGCTGTCCACATTGTCGGCCACAACATACATCGTCTTGGTGGTGTTGGCCGGGTAAGTCCAGTGCCCGACGATGTGGATGTCGGGTTTTTCGTTCTGCATCACGCGCTCGGCGAAGTAAGCCTCCTTGGGCAGCCGGACGGCGTCCAGTTTGCCGCTGACCCGGGCCACTTCGCTCGAATCCTGGCGGCCGTCGGCGTCCGAATCGATGAAATAGATCGAAGCGTACGCCGCCCATTTGGAATGCTCCGGATCGGTGTTCGAAATGCGGTTGGACCAGAACTGCCAATACCGCTTGACCTGGGCCAGAACGAAGGTCTCGGACGTGTAGCTCCAGGTGTCGTTCGGCCCTTTCTTAAATCCGAAGTACGGCGGCGAATAGTCGTCCCAGAAACGGCGGGCGCTTTCGTCGCGGAAGTCTTCGGTTTCGATCAGCGGCGCCTGGTCGCGCACGTGCGCGCTGTAAGGCCCCCCGAGCATGGTGCCGAACCACTCCGTCGCTTCGTTCGCTCCGGGATCGGTAATCGAGCGGCAGCCCATGATCCGCCCGCCGTGCGGGTCAAGTTCCTTACGCAGGCCCACCATCTGCTGCATCTGGGCTGCCGTGACCCCGGTGTTGCCCGCTTCCCAGAACAGGATGCTGGGGTTGTTGCGGAAGTAGATCAGCGTGTCCCGCATCACCTCCACGCGCTGTTCCCACTGGCGCCCCTGCGCGTCCTCTTCCTTATCGCCGGCCGGAGCGACCTCAACGATGCCGAAACGGTCGAACGCTTCGACATCGGCTTTCTGCGGCGCCACGTGCATCCAGCGCATGTAATTACCGTTGCTCTCGCGCACCAACTGCGCCGTGAAATCGTGCATCCAGTCCGGATAGCCCGCGCCCACTCCGGCCCATTCGTTGCTCGATCGCTGTGCGAATCCCTTGAGATAAACGAACTTGTCGTTGATATAGACGCCGCCGGTGCCCGCGCCGCCTTTGAATTCCGTCTTGCGGAATCCCGTGGTTGTCTTGTTCACATCCACGACTTTTCCGTCTACGGTGAGGACGGTGTAGACGTCGTAGAGATACGGATCTTGCGGGCTCCAGAAGCGGGCATTGGCTAATGCGCCGGCAGCGGTAAGAACGGTCTTTGCGCCCGACAGTATGTCGACGCCCTGGCCGCTGAAGACAGCGCGCGGCAAGCCATCGCGATCGACCACCGTGGCTGAGAGCGTGACGTTTGCCCGTGGAACCCGCCGGTCGGCCGTGGCATTGTGCACCTGCGATTCAACCGTGACATCGCAGGTGCGGCCAGCGATGTTGAAGTTGCCGCAGTAGATATAGGTTCCGGTTGTGTTCAGGCCGTAATAGAGAGGCAGGGTCTGATAGATTTTCCCCGTGACGTGCAGCCACACACGCCGGTTGATGCCGCCGTGATCGGGATTGAAATCGTTGGCGTTCCAGCGGTACATCGTGTCCGTGGCGCGCTCCCTGTAGGTGGTGCGGTTGTCCACCTGCACCGCGACAACATTGTCGTGGTCGCCGAACAGCGCGGCGGAGGTGAGATCCACTCCGTAGCCCGTGATGCCGTTCTCATAGAGGCCAAACGGCTTACCGTTGAAGTAAATATCGCCGGCCTGGCGCATGCCTTCGAATTCGAGAAACACTTTCGATCCCGCGGCGCCGGCAGGAAGCCTGAAGTGCTTTCGGTACCAGCTCAGGCCTTTGTAGGTGCCGCGGTCGCCGCCGCTGTGGTCGATGATAGTGCGGAATGAATCCACGTCGTTAAACGAATGCGGAGTGCTGACGGTCTCCCATTGAGAGTCGTCGAAGGACACGTCCTGCGCACCCGGCACGTCCTGGCGGATGAACTTCCAGCCCGCGTTGAAATTGTATGTGGCACGCGGCGAGGCGGGCGGCGTGAACCGGGACTCAGCCGCGCAAAGCGGATTCCCGGCGACCAGGACAACCCAGGCCATCGGCACCAGGACGTGTTTTAATTTCATGCGGGCCAGTTTATCGAAGTGGAGGCTCGGGCCGCAATTGGCGCAGCCGTTTCATTTTCCAACTCCGGGCAGATAAGGTCCGGCCTTGGGGGATCAGGAATTCGCCAGAAGCCGGTGCTGGCTCACTGCATAAGCATCGGTCATTCCGGCCACCTGGTCGCATACCAGCCTGAGCTGCAGGTAGAGGCGCTTCGCGGCCGGATCGATCGTCGGAAATGCCTTATTCAGATCCTGTTCGTAGGCGTTCCGGTAATTGTCGGAAATAATCGAGTACAGCTTATTGCCGAAGCCTTTTTCATCCCTCGATTCGGGCGCCACGCCTTCCCAATAGAGATCCAGCAGATCGTGGATGACCCGGCGTCCCATGATCTCAAGGCGCAGGACCTCCGGCGAGCAGAAGATGTGGCGTTTCACCACCTCTTTGCAGGCATTGTACAGGCCGCCCAGCCGGGAACGTTTGACGAGTTCAAAGCCGTATCCGCCGTTCATGAGCGCTTCGTAGGATTCCTGAAATTCGTCGAGCGCCGTGGGAATCAGGCGCGACATCAGGTTGGTGCGGAACGCCTGGGCGAAGATGTCGCCCGCACCATATCCCGCCAGCCCTCGCTTGCCCAGGAGTTGCAGGGTGGCGGCCCGCAGCGCGACCGCTTCTCCTTCAGCGCCATAGCGTTCCAGTTCCTCAATCATTTCCTGCCAGCGGAAGACTTTCTTGCGCACGCCGTCTTCAAGGTCGATGCAGACGTTCACGATATCGTCGGCGGCTTCCACCAGATACGTGATGGGATTTCGGGATACGCCCGTGCCTGTTTCCTGCTGCACGCGGCAGATCAGTTCCCGCTCGGTTTCGAAGAAGCCCGGTTTCGAGCGTTCATGAATATCGGGGCGAGTGTCACGCGCCGATACTACGTATTTGCAGGCGGCGGATAACGTTCCGAATGTCAGATTCAGGCCGCTCGATTCGCTCAGCACCTGCAGACGAGTAGCGAGGCGGACCATCTGCGCGTTGCCGTCGAACTGGATGAAATCCTGAGCCAGCGGGAGGTAGCCCGGCTCGGCGGATGCATCGGACGTATCGAGAAAAACGGCCGCCAGAGCGCGATTTTCCCTGAGCTTGCGAAGGAACCAGTCCTGAATGGCTTTTTCCCCGGCGTGGCCGAAGGGCGGATTGCCGACATCGTGCAAAAGTGCGCAGGCTGCGGCGATGGTTGAGACCGCATGAGAATACTGCGGGGGAATGCGGTCCGCGAGGCGTCTGCAGGCGGCCTGGGAAAGATCCCGCGCCACACTGCTGACTTCAAGCGAGTGTGTCAGCCGGGTGCGCACCGAATCGTGCGGTTCGAGCGGGAACACGTGCGTCTTGTCCTGCAGCCGCCGGACGGGGGTGCTGAAAACAACGCGCCCCAGATCGTCTTCAAATTCGGTTCGGTCACCGTCGGATGTGTCGGCCGGGCTGGCGCGCGTGGTGCTGATCAGGCGGGACCAGTTCATCATCTCCAACAAGCCAGACTAACATTGAATGGTTGGATTGCGCTGGCAGGTAGGTGTTTTTGCGACTTTGGCAGAAAGCTAATCCGGGTTGACCTGAAGCCCGGCGATCTTCCGAAATTCAGCGTCAAAGCTGAGAATCCGGCCTTCGGCGCGCGCTCGCGCGATGAGGGCTATCGCTGAATCCGCAAAGCCGAGTGCGGTTAGCGTCTGGCGCGAAAAATCCGCTACAGTCTGGACGAACAGTTCCGAACACGGGACAAACTCCAATTCCTCGGACTCGAGGAGTAGACGACCCACTCGGCGCGCGACCGAAATATCGCGCCGCATCAGAAGCACAGTCACGATCTCAAGAAAGACGTATTCAAGCAGAAGGCCCGGGCCCCAGGTACCTGCGAGGAAACGCTCCATCAAGTCAAGCGCGACGCTGTGGTGAGCGTCTCGATCGTTGTAAAAACCGATAAGAAAGCTCGAATCGACAACGATCAACGATGGCCGCCGTAGACGATCTCGTCGATTTCCTCGCTCAGGTGTTCGTTACCCTCGGGAAAGGACTCCGGGACAAGAGCGCGCAAGGTCGAATTCCTCTGGCTCGGGGAAACCTGCGAAAGATACGACCGCATCGCATCGTTCAGAAGATCTCCTACTGTCCTGCCTTGCGTGACCGCGCGGGCGCGCAACTCCCGGTAAGCTCGTTCGTCGAGATTGCGAATGGTTTTGTCCATCTAGTATTACTTGTAACACAAAGCATACATGATTCGCTTCAAGACTTCGCCGTCCGCCCTAGGTGTTCCACAATCCGGGTCGCTTCTTCCACAGCCCTCGCCAGCACGGAACGGATTTTGCCGTCTTCGAGCATCAGCAGCCCCCCGATCGTGCAGCCCGCCGGGGTGGTGACGTCATCGCGCAGCGAAGCGGGATGGCGGTGGGTCTCAAGCACCATGCGGGCCGAGCCAAGCATCGTCTGGGCAACCAGCTGGAGAGCCAGATCGCGGCGCAGGCCGACCTTCACGCCGGCATCGGCAAGGGCCTCGAGCACAAGGTACATGTAAGCCGGTCCGCTGCCGCTGAGGGCGGTGCAGGCGTTGAAGTAATGCTCTTCGACGATGCTGCAGCGTCCGACCGAAGCAAAGATATGCCGGGCCAGTTCGAGGTGGTCGGGAGTCGCTCCGGCGCCCCCGCAGACCACGGTCATGCCCTCGCGGACGACGCAGGGCGTGTTGGGCATGGCGCGCAGCCAGGGGTTCGGAAGATTGAGCAGGGACTGAAGACGCTCGGTCGAAACTCCGGCGAGGATGGAGATCAGAAGCGTATCGGGGCGCAGCGCGGATTCCCGCAGGACCCCGGCCACAGTCGCAATCTGGGCCGGTTTAACGCAGACCAGAATGATGGCGGCCTCGGCTGCAAGCTCGCCGTAATCACGCACCGCGGTGATGCCGAGAGTTTCGGCCGCATCATCGCAACTGGCCTGAGTTTTGGCGGCTGCCCAGATCAGACGGCGGGACACGAGGCCCGCGTCAAGCAATCCCTGGATGAGAGTCCGGCCCATGACTCCGGCGCCGATAACGCCCAGAGTGCGGCCGGCGGGGAGCAGTAAGGCGGGTTCGGTCATAGGTTTCCATGGTATCGGGACCCTCTGCATCGGCCCGACGCGTGCAATACTTGCCGCAATGTTTCGGAAACTGATCGCGATGGCGATTTGCGCGGCGACGTGTCTGGCGCAGGACCCGGTGTTGCGCAGCCGCGCCGAACTGGTGCTGGTGCCGGTCGCGGTTACGGACAAGAGCGGCAGGTACGTCCGGGATCTGAGCGCCTCCGATCTGGTGCTTTACGACGACAATGTGGCTCAGCGCATACAGCTTGAGGACGTGACGCTGCCGATTTCGCTGGCAATCGCGGTGCAGACCACGCCCGATTCCGCCATCGTGCTGGACAAGCTGCGTATCGCGACGGGTGTCATCGGGCCGATGCTGACGGGGTACAAGGGAGAAGCCGCCGTCGTATCGTTCGGACACCAGATCAACGTGGAGCAGCCGTTCACGTCCAACGCGGACGACGTGGCGCGCGCGATCAAACACCTGGAGGCCAGCGGCTCCGGTGCGGGCATTGCCGACGCCATTACCATTGCGCTGAACCTGCTGGCCGCGCGTCCGGCGGAGCATCGAAAGGTCCTGCTCGTGATCTCCGAAAAGCACGACCTGTCGTCGAACAGGCAACAGATTGCGGACGCCGCGTTACTGGCGCAGCGCGACAACGTGACAGTCTATTCGGTGACGTTCTCACCCAGCGCGACGCAGTGGACCAACAAGGTTCCGGTCTATTGCGATGTGCCGCCGAAGGACCTGATTCATCCCGGTAAATGCAAACGGTGTACCTGCGGGAACTGCGGCAATCAGTGCGACCGCGAAGACGGCACGCCCCAGGTTTTCGTGCCGCAGCAGGCGGGCTACAACATGAACCTGGGAGCGTTGGTGGGCGCGATAGCTAAGGCGGCGCAGACGAATCTGGGCGAAACTCTGGCGCGCTCCACCGGCGGTGAGCAGACGGCGTTTGCGACGAAGGCCGGGCTGGACGGCGTGCTCGACCGTATCGGGCGCGACGTCCATTCCGCCTACCTGCTGAGCTTCACGCCGGCCCGCCGCGAGCCGAGTGTGTTCCACACGCTCCGGGTTGAGGTGAAGGGCCGCAGGGATGTCACGGTGCGGGCTCGCCCGGGCTACTGGCAGACGGCGGAGTGAGGTTGTAGAACGCGGCCGCCGTTTCACCAAGGATTTTGTTGCGCTGCGTCTGCGGGAGCGGTCCGCAGGCCTGAGTAAACGCGGCCAGAACCTGCTTCCAGGAGCCGGCAAGTTTGCAGACGGGCCAGTCGCTGCCAAACATCAGGCGCTCGGGTTCGAAGACGCTCAGGACGTGTTGGACATACGGCCTGAGGTCTTCCGCCGTCCAGTGGGCGTGATCCGCTTCCGTGATCATGCCGGACAACTTGCAGTGCATGCCAGGGATTTTCGCAACGGTTTCGATGTCCCGCGCCCAGTGCTCCCTCTCATGCGAGGCAATCAGCGGCTTGGCGATATGATCGACCACCATGCGCAGGCCCGGCGTCTTATCGGCGAGTTCGGGGATCAGCGGCAGATGCGGCGGGCGAAGGAGCAGATCGTAGGGAATGCCGCGGCGCGCAAGTTCGCGCAGTCCGCGGATCACGTCGGGGCGGAGGAGCCAGCGGACGTCGGGCTCGTCATGCACGATGTGGCGGACTCCTTTGAACTTCGGATGGCGCTGGCAGCGGTCGAGAGTTTCGCCGAGGCGTTCGTCGGTGAGATCCACCCACGCCACCACACCCAGAATGAGTTCGTTTTGTGAAGCAAGGTCGAGGAGCCACCAAGTCTCCTCCATCACGATATTGGCCTGGACAAGCACCGTCCCGTCGAAACGGTGCTGCTGAAGCACGGGCGCAAGGTCCTCGGGCAGGTAGTTGCGGCGGAGAATGGATTCGCCGGGAGGCATCCAGGGGTAGTTGAGTTTCCCGATATCCCAGAAGTGCTGATGAGCGTCGATGCGCATGGCAGTATCCATGTTAAATTCACAGACGTTGAATTCACCGACCCGATGGCGTGCGATTCTCGTATATCGCCTTATGCGCACACTTTTCAGGTTTATCCCCGTCCTCGCTGTGGCCGGCATTGCATTGGGACAGACGGCGGCAGGGCCGCAGTTTGAAGTCGCTTCCGTGAAACCCTCGGCTCCGGATGCGCCGGAACAGGTACGTATCGGCGTGCATGTCGATGGGGCGCGGTTCACCTGCAACTACTTCAGCCTGCGGGACTACATCCGGCTCGCTTACAAGGTAAAGGACTACCAGATCACCAGCCCGGAATGGATGGCGACGGAGCGGTACGATGTGGCCGCTTCGCTGCCGGCCGGGGGCGCTTCTCAGGATCAGATCGCGGACATGATGAAGGCGCTGCTGACGGATCGGTTTCAACTGAAGGTGCACCATGAGACGAAGGAATTTTCGGTTTACGCGCTGGTGGTGACGAAAGGCGGGCCAAAACTGAAAGAGTCGGCACTCGATCCGGTGGATCCGAACGGACCCGCCAAGCCTCCGGTCGATGTCGCGGTTAGCGGCAGCCGGAACGGCGTCAACATTAACCTGGGCCGCGGCGCGTACTTCAATTTCGCGGACAACAAGATCGATGCGAAGAAGCTGACGATGACTTATTTCGCGGAGGTGCTGGCGCGCTTCGTGGATAAACCGGTGGTGGACATGACCGGACTCACGGGGACCTACGACGTGCTGCTGAACTTCACCGAAGAAGATTACCGTGCGATGCTGATCCGCTCCGCGATTAATGCCGGCGTGGTGTTGCCGCCTCAGGCGCGGCAGTTGATGGAAGCGGCGTCGGGCGATTCGGTTGCCTCGGCCATGCAGGCGGCGGGACTGAAACTGGAGCCGCGGAAGGCGCCGCTGGACGTCCTGGTGATCGATCACGCGGAGAAGACACCCTCGGCTAACTGAGGAGTGTGCACGGAACGGGCGCACGGCACGTCTGATTTTTTATGGGCATGTGCCGCGGGTGGCGCGTTATCTCGGTTCTGATCGGGTTTGTTTTGCAGGCGTCGGCCGCTTCGGTTCCGACGGTGCAAAGTGTCGTGGATTCGGCCGGTTACGGGCCTCGGGTTGCCCCAGGTTCTCTGGCTACGATCTTCGGGACGAATCTGGCGAGCGGAACCGTTTCAGCCGCGGCTTTGCCGTTGCCGGCCACCCTCGGCGGAACCACACTGACCGTGGGAGGCGTGGCCGCGCACCTTCTCTATGTCAGTCCGGGTCAGATCAACTTCCAGGTTCCTTCCGCCACCAAAAGCGGCACTGCGGCGGTGGTTGTGAATGGTCCGGGTGGCGCAAGCGCTTCGTTTAGTTGTACGGTGACATCGTCCGCGCCGGCAATCTATCAGTACGGGATGAACCACGCGGTGGCGCAGAGCGGAAGCACGCTCAACAGCGACTCGGCGGCAGCGGCGTCCGGATCTGTGATCACGGTTTATCTCACCGGGATTGGCGCGGTAAATAATGCGGTGGCCGATGGCGCCGCCACGCCGCTTTCGCCAACCTCGACGGCCAGCGCAACCTCAACGGCGACGATCGGCGGGGCCAGTGCAACGGTCCAGTTCCTGGGGCTGACGCCTGATTTTGCGGGGCTTGCGCAAGCCAACATCCTGGTGCCGGCACTGGCGACCGGCGACTATCCGCTTGTAATTACGGCAGGCGGCTACGAGAGCGCTTCGGCCATGGTGTCGGTATCGGGATCGGGCACCTACACGACTCCGCTGCAGCTTTCCGGGAGCGCCGCGTTTGCCAACAGCGCGTCCAGCAGTGTCGCACTGTACAGCAACGTGGCATATGTTTGCGGCGCGAACCGGATCGAGATGGTGAACGTGACGGACCCGACCAATCCCAGCGTAATTGGTGAATTCGGCGACAGCGTACTGAACGGATACGGCGACAGCTGCACGATTAACACGGGTGTCGCGACGCCTTATCTGGTGCAGATTGTGGGGAATTCGGCGGGTACGGAGTCGTTTGCGGTCTGGAGTCTGGCGAATCCCCAATCCCCGGCCTTCCTCGATCTGGCGACCACGCAATACGGGCACCTCGAAAACCTGAGCTTTTCGGGGAATTACGGCTACGTTACCACCAGCTATATCACTTATTACACGAGCAGCGCGGCGATTGCCTCGCAGAACGGCGACTTCATCGCATTCGATTTCACCAACCCGGCGGCACCGGTCTATCTGGGGATATTACAGCCATCGGGTACGGCTGGTTCCGGGGATGCGAATCTAAAACCGTTCTCGGAGGTTGTGGGGCAGCTATATGCGTACGTGGCGAGCAGTACGGCGACCGGAACAAGCACGAGCGGCCAGGGGTTTATCGATGTGCTCAGCATCGCGTCGCCATCGGCGCCCTATCCGCTCAGCCAGGCCGTCGTAAGCCAGGCGGCCATCTTGCTGAGCTTCGACGTTTCGGGAAACACGCTGCTCGCCGCGGGAAATACCACGGGGCAGCGGAATCCCGGTGTCCCCGATTTCGATTTCACGGGCGACCTGACTCTCACCACTATGGACCTGACGAACGTCGCTGCGCCCGCCGTTATTGCGACATTCACGTCCACCCTGCAGGTGAACGGCACGTTTCATGTCTTCGCATTCTCGAACGGCGTCTTCGCCGTGGTGAATATGCCGCCGACTACCGACGATTTCGGGCCGTCGATGCTGATGATTGTGGATGCGCGGACGCCTGCCAGTATGGTGGTATATCAATATCAGACGCAGTTTGGATTCAGCGGGATATTGACTACAAATAACGGGTATTTATTAGCAGCGACGTCGCTGGGGCTCAATATCTATTCGCTGCAGTTGTAGCTGTTGTCCTGAGCACCCTGAGTCGGCCGTCCCGCACAATCCATGGACCCTCACACCGTTGTAATGTCGGTTCTGCTGAAGTCGTCTTCGATAAAAAGCAACGGTTGTGCTGCAAGGCTGGCGACCGCGTATGACAAGCAGTCCCCGAAATTCAGAGCGGCGGCGTGGCGTCCCCGTCCGAAGCGCAGAAACGCTCCGGTCGCCGCCCAGACGTGATCGTCGTCGAACGGAACCAGCTTTGCGCGAGCATGCCGCAGGAGGACCTCGATGAAGGGGCGCGCGTCCTGCCGCATACGCGACGAAAGGACCATGCCGGCCTCCACCACATTGGGAGCGCCGACCAGCACCTCGTCTGCCTCGTCTATCAAGGCGGCGAGCCGCTCATGGCCGGGCTCCTTCAGCACCAGGGCGACGATTACCGAGGAATCGAGAACCATTCGCCGATTAGTGTATCGCCTGTCGACGCAGGCGGGTCAGAAGCCGTCCGGGCCGTAGCCCAGAATGACATCTTCCTCTTCCCGTGTGATGGTCGTTCCCAATACATCGGGCGGGATCAAGGGCCAGACCTGCCGCTCGAGGAACTGACTCAGTGGCTGCCGCCGCGAACGGCGAAGAAGACGTTCCCGGCGCTCCTCCAGAGACCGCCGAACGGCTTCGGTCTTCGTCTCGTGCGCCAGCAGGGCGACCTCGTTGGCAAGGCTGACGACCTCGTCGTTCTTAAGGTCCAGGCTCACGGGAAAATTCTACCGTGAATTCTGCTTTTACACCATTTGTTGTCGGCTTGACCTAACCTGAGGCGACCCGAGGTTCTACTTCGCGCCCACCCTTGCCAGCCCCGCGGCCGCCATCTCGCGGATTTGCGGATCGGCATCCGACTGCGCCACCCGAAACTCCGCCGCCGCCCCCGCCCTGTCGCCCTTCCGCGCCAGCGCCGCACCCAGATCCAGATGCGCCTTGCCGAAATCGGGCCGCAGCCGAATCGCTTCCTGGTATTGAGAAACCGCCTCCGCGTTCTTTCCCTGCGCCTCCAGCAATCCGCCCAGAACGTCATGCGCCAGCGGCTGCCCCTCATCGGCCTGCAACGACTTCTCCACATGCGTCCGCGCCTCGGCGATCCGGTTCATCCGGGCCAGCGTGATGCCATAGCTGAGTTGATTCGACGCTCCGTCTCCGGCCCGCTCGAAATGCCAGACCGCCTCGCCGAATTCGCCGCGGTTCGCCAACAGATATGCCAGATACGCATGTGCCCCCTGCAATGCGGGCCGGATCCGCAGCGCGTCCCGGAACTGCGCCTCCGCCTCCGGAACCTGGCCCGTCTCCGCCAGCACAGCGCCCAGCCCGCTTCGGCTCTCCGCAAACTCCGGGTCGAGCGCGATCGACTTGCGGAACGAATCGATCGCCACCTTCTTATCCCCCAGGTCGGATTGCAGCAGCGCCAGGTTATTCCACGCCTCGGCGTCGTTCGGGTCCGCCTGCACGGACTTCAGCATCGCCTCCAGCGGCTCCTGGGACTTCCCCAAAGCCCGCAAAGGCTGCGCCAGCCTCGCCCACAGCAGCGCCGAATCCGGCCTCTTTTCCAGCGCCACGCGGTACGTCGTCACGGCCTCTTCCGATCGCCCCGCCCGCTGCAGCGCGTCGCCCAATTCTCTGTAGAACTCCGGCCGCTCTGGTTTCCGCCGGGCAATCTCCGCCTGCAGCCGCGGAATTCCGGCTTCCAGATTGCTCGCATGAGTGACCTGCGCAACCGCTGTATAAAGGTCGTCCCGGTCTTCATACGGCACTACCTCGCCCCGGTACTCCCACCCCGCACCGTGCCTTTCGGGAAACTCCTCCAACAGGTTTGCCGGCGGTCGCCGCTGGATCAGATGATCGGTCATTACCGCATGGACAACGTCCTCCGCCCGACGTTTCGGCATATGGCAGCCCACGCAGTTGCCGCCGGAGGGATGCGCCTGCACTGCAATCTTCGCCGGCTCGTGACACCGGACACACGCCTTGTTATACACGTCAACGCCCGCCTGATCGTGCCGGATCGCATGCGGATCGTGGCACGTCGTGCAGCCCAGTTCCCCGTTGCTTGCGAGGAAACACTTCGACTGCCGCAGCCGGTACACCGAATTCACGATCTCGAACTTACCTTCCCGGCCCGACCCTGGCGCGTGATCGAACGCGAGTTGAAACGCGCTCAAAGGCTCCCCGGGTCTGTAGGAAAACGGCCCGCGGTCGAAGCGGCGGATCGCGTTCGGCAGCGGCGCACTCGTGGTTTCCAGATGGCACTGCATACAGACCTCCATCGCGCGCTCTTTCCCCAGCCGCGACGGATTCACAATCGCGCCCCTGATGTCCGCAAGCTTCGCGCCCGGCTGCCTGACCGCCTGAACGTGGTTGCCGCCCGGACCGTGGCATCGCTGGCAATCGATCCCCTGCGGCAGCGGCCCTGCAAACACCGGCTCCGCCCCCGCGTCCTCATGGCCCGCTGGAATCGAAGGATAGGAGTTGTGGCAGAACATGCAGTCGTACCCGACCTTCCTCCCGACCGGCGGATCGCTCATGTCAAGACCGGGATTCAGCGCCCAGCTGCCTCCCTTTTCCGCATACCAGGCCAGCGGAAGCTCGATCAAAGTACCCCTCGCCGTGCGATGAAGATACGTGCGCACATGGTTGCCCGAACCCATCACATAATCGATCTTCGACTCTCCCGCGCTCTCTTCCCGGCCTTGGAATCCGACTTGCCACCACCGCTGATACCAGCCGCCGTCCCGGGGGACAATCTGATACCAGGTACCCGATGCGCGATGAAACCAGGCCTTCGGATTCGGGACGCTTGCGGCGTCCGGGGCACGGAAGGACCGCGCCATGCCGGTGTTGGCATAGTGACGCGCGATGTCGGCGTGACACTCCGCGCAAACCGCGGCGTCAACGTACTCGTTCTTCGCCACCGGCTTCACTGCGTCGCGGCGAGAGCATGAAGCTATCGCGAGAACGAATCCGCCCGCCAACCGCAGCCAGGCTTTGCATCGACGCATCGTCACACCAGGCTCGTCATATTTGTTTTCCGGCTTTGCGCCGAACTTTTCGTTTCAGACCATTCAGGATAAATCAGCCATCCTACCTGAGCGCCGTTTGCCATCCACTCATTCATCTTCTCTCGAACGGGCTGCTTCAGCACCCACGATGCTTCGGGAGACGCCGTGCGCCATTCGGCAGAGCAACCACGTCGACGAATCGAAAGCCACGCCACGTCTGTTGCCTTTGGACCACCCGTGCAACTGGCCACCAATCTCCGAATTGTGGACTCAAGATGAGATCTCCGGCAGCGTCTGTCTCGAAGTTCAGATCCGGTACTTGTTGCAAACCTGACAAACTCAATGTGTCAGCGGGATTCTGTGCCGATCCACTCGACGTTGATCACGTCGCGCATCTCCCGCAGTTCCTGGTCGCCGGTCATCAGCGCCGCGTCATCTTTCTTCGCCAACGCGGCGGCGAAACTACCCGAAATACGAAATACGGCGCGTCGATTTCAGTTTCGCGGCCGCCACGATATCGCCTTCGTCCGGAACCACCAGCCGGATCGGCAAGGAGGGCAAGCGAGTCAGAAACTCCTCGGCCACTTTCGCACCATGTTTCCGCACGAGTATGCAGTAAACCTCGCCCGCATTGATCCGCTCATCGTGAGTCCGACATCGCCGGCGTCGGCCAGTTGCGGCAAGTCCCGGCCCTTCGCCGCCGGCCCTTCGTTTCGAATCCACGCCAGGATTGCCCACGAATCGACAACCTTGCTAACACGGGCATCGTCGCGTGCCATCTCGGCGCGATGCTCCTCTTCAAGAGCCGCTGTAAGGCTCGGACCGGTGCTGACCATCCCCTGCATGGTTCGCCAGTCGGGAAATCCGCCGACCACCTTTTTCATGATGAGAGACCCGCCCTTAATCTCGATAGCCATCTGAGTTCCCGGCTTCAGGTTCAGCGTCTCGATCCCGACGCCTAATCCGACGGGTCTTCCCACACCAGATGCAGATCGAGCACGAACCCCGCCACAGGTCCCTCGCCCTCAACACTCAGCACGTTCTCGCGCACTTCGTATTCCCGCCCCGCACGAAAGATCTCAACCGCCGGCCGCGAAGGATCGATCAGCCATCCCAGCTGCGCGCCGTTTGCCGTCCATTCCCGCATCTTCCGGCGAAGAGTTGTGAGACGATCCGACTCCGAGCGAAGCTCAATAACAAAATCCGGGCAGAGGTGATAGAAATGGTCCAGGCTGTACCTATCGAGCTTTCGAATCCGCTCCTTCAGCACCCAGGATGCGTCGGGAGACCGACGCGCGCCGTTGGGCAGAACATAGCCGGTTGAGGAGTCCGCCGCCCCGCCGCGTCCATCGCTCCTGCTCCATCCCTGCAGCTGATAACCGATCTCCTGGTTGCGAAATCCCGTGCTTGTGAAGGTCTGCGGCATT
>Ga0302275_10002428_pt1 | contig 19601 bp, 18 predicted proteins | sample III_Bog_N2_2_FD_200229 | JGI IMG/M metagenome (GOLD analysis project Ga0302275, IMG submission 200229) | Peat permafrost microbial communities from Stordalen Mire near Abisko, Sweden - III_Bog_N2_2 | ecosystem: Environmental > Terrestrial > Soil > Wetlands > Peat | place: Sweden: Abisko...
CTCTCGGCACCACACCGCTCCACTTGAAGTTTAGAATGTTTGGGGCGAACGCCACAGTGTCCAGAAATAAAAGCCCATTCAAGTCCGGGCGGACGATGGAATACGCCGGCGTGATCTTTGGAATTCTGCTGCTTGGCGGGGCAAGGCGAAGGTCATGGATGGGGACTGTGGCGAAGTTCCTGGTCGTCGTATTGTTTGTCTCAGCCGTCGGGAGTGTGTTGTCTGGCTGTATTGATTCCCATGGATATCTCGTCGAGGTTGACCTGAACGCAGCGCCGACTCATAACTCGGCGCCAGGTGGCACGCCTCAGGATGTGCTCTTCATAGCCGACTAACTTAGCAGATGGGCTGGTTATAGGTGAGGATAGCCACATTCTCATCAGGGAGGTCAACGATGTTTCCGGTCATTCATATTGGAACTCTCAGCTTTTACACTTTTGGCCTCGCCTTTGCAACGGCCATCTGCCTGGGATGGGTGGCGTTTGATCAATACTTCAAGCGCCACAACATCCCCGTCGACATGCCTCTGCTGGGTATTAGCCTCATCGTTGCTGGGTGGTTCGGTGCCAAGCTCGATAGCTCCCTCGTCATGGCAATTCATTTGCACCATAGTTCGGGCTGGTTCGTCACACACTTGAAAGATCTAAGCGGCGGCTACACCTACCTTGGCTGCTTACTTGCGGGATCGCTCGCCGGCATTGTCTACGGAAAGGTAAACAGAATTCCCCTTCTGGTTGGATTCGATTCGACCTTCTGTATTGGGCTTGGTTACGGAGTTGGTCGCATTGGCTGCTTTCTCGCGGGTGACGGAGACTACGGCATTCCCTCGAGCCTTCCGTGGGCCGTCAGCTTCCCGCATGGACTTGTCCCGACGATGAACCGCGTTCACCCAACCATGCTTTACAGCACAGTCTGGGAGATCTGTACGTTCGCAGTCCTCTGGCGTGTCTCCGACCCGAAGCGCGGATTGCATCTGCGGCCCGGTGTCGTGCTTGGTTGTTACCTGATCGCGACGTCCACAGGGCGGTTCCTTGTGGAGTACCTGAGCCTGAATCCCATCCTTTCATTTGGACTGAAGGAGGCGCAGATCGTCAGTGTCGCTCTGATGCTCGTGGGAGCGGGAATTCTAGTCAGCTTGGGCCTTCAGAGCCGCGAAGTTCGGGACGTCTCAGCCGCAGTTATTGTAGCTGGGGACTGACTTTGGCCGCCCTCGTTGCCAAGGCACGGGCAGCCACGATTCTGCTCTGAGGCCAATGACAAACGGGCTGCGGGCTGTGCCGCCTGTCACGTCCAGAATCAGCGCCGCGACAGGAGCGATGCAAGCGCCTGCGTGGCGTTGTTTGCGCGATCGGTATCCTCCGCGGTGAGGGAATTGTTTTCCCGCAGGATGGACCAGTTCTTCAAAGCGCCTTCATACTCATTGCGTGCTCCCTCTGGATCAGCGCTCCTCGCAAGCCCACTGCCGACAGCTGCCTGCGCACGACCCCAATCGGAACGCAGGACCGCATTTGCTGGATCTGCTTGTGAGCGCTCTGCCGCAACCTGTTCGGCTTGCTTGAAGAGATCGATTGCCTTATCCAGATTGTGCAGTGCAAGATCGGCGTTCCCAAGAGCCAGCAGGGCCTTGCCGCAATTGGCGAGCGAGTATGAATCAGTCGGCGGCGCCTGACTGTTACAGAGAATCTGCTCTGCGCCATCGGCATGGTGTTTCGCTGCGGATGAATCGCCAACCGCCAGAAGCTCGTCTGAAAGCTGGCGCTCGCTGTTACCCGAATCGGATCGGTATTGCATGCTCGCCGGAGAATCGTGGCTCAGAGATTGGGCCACTTCGACGGCCCGTTGAGAGTGCGGAAGTGCCGCTGCAATCTGTCCGCCGGCACGCAGCGCATCGGCCCATTGATCTTCCACTGCCACTTGCCGCTCGCGATAGATGGCGTTGTCCGGATCGGAATCGCGCAAACCACGCAATAGATCCGCGGATCTTTGAATTTGGATCAGGGCCTGGAGCCCCTCTCCGTTCTCAAGCAAAACGCGCCCGTAGCGGACTTCAGCAATTGCCAACTCGACCTTGCCGTTGATGTCGCCCGGCTGCGCGGAAAGTGTGTTCTCAATCTCCGTGATCGCGCTGCGGAAAGTTTCGGCCGCACCGGCCCGCCGGCCCAAAGCGATTTCCGACGTGCCGAGTGAAATCAGGCTTCTGTAGTGCTCTTTAGCGACCTCAAGGTTCTCTGGGTTTTGCGCTGCCAGCTTTGCAACCTCGTCTCTTCCTTGCTGGTAATAGGCGAGGGCGTCCGTGGTTCTGCCCAGACTCGGAAATCCCGTCCCGCCAGCGAGGTCGCCCATGTGATGGAGACAATTGGAAAGCTTGAGAACATTCTCCAAATCCTGTGGTTCTTTCGACTGAATCTCCTGGCGAAGGTGGATGGCCCGCTGGTAGGCATGGCCAACGGCCAGCAGATCTCCACTGGAGTACAGCAGATCGCCGTAAGTTGTGAATGCATCAGCCGCGGAACTCAAGGCCGGTGGCGAATGATCGTCCCTCAGCAGTTTCTCTGCAGCCACCACAGCCTTTTGCGCGCTTACCATCGCGCCGGCCGTATCGCCCAGGTTGTTCTCGTATTCATTGCCCTGAACGTTGCTCACCCGCACATAGGCGTCCACAATCTCGCGCTGAAGTTGCGGGCTATCGACCTCTTTGGAGAGGTTGTCCAGATAAGTCAGCGCGTCCTTGACGAGGCGAGCACGGACCGGTGTGGAACCCGGCAGGCTGTCGATTGCATCCGCATAGTCGAACAGGACGGAGTGAGCAAGCTGGCGAACCTCGTTGAATCGGCGGTCCGCGCGAGATCTTGCCAACGTCACCTCAATCAACCCACCTATCAGAGAACACAGCAGAAGCCCCGCAACAAAAACTACCGCCCGATTGCGCCGAACGAACTTCGCTGCGTGATAGAACGGAGCGTCCCCGCGCGCCTGAACAGGCCGGGCTTGCAGATAGCGCAAAATATCTTCAGAGAACTGATCAACTGAGGCGTAACGACCCGATGGCTGCTTGCGTAGCGCCCGCAAGACGATATTATCCAGGTCTCCCTTCAGCTTATGCGCCCAAAGGCTGGGCTTTGCAGGTTCTTCCTCACAGACCGCTGCCATAAGTTGGTGCAGTGGACGATCCTCGGCTCCATAGGGGGAGTGTCCGGTCAGCAATTCATACAGGATGACGCCCAGGGAATAGACGTCCGAGGATGTGGTGACAGGCTCTCCGCGAATCTGCTCCGGGCTTGAGTAGCGCACAGTCATTTTCAGCATGCCCGGCTGCGTGAGACCGTCGCCGGCAAGCGGAGCCACGGGGCTGAGTACCTTGGCGATTCCGAAATCAAGAAGCTTCGGCGTGCCTTCCGCTGTGACCAGGATGTTAGCCGGCTTCAGGTCGCGATGAATCACCATATTCTGATGCGCGTAGTGCACTGCGGAACAGATTTGGCGAAACAGATCGAGGCGTTGATGAATAGACAGATTGTGACCGCTGCAGTAGTCGTTAGGCGGAGTGCCCTCGACAAACTCCATGATCAGGTAAGGCAAGCCATCGGCACGCGCTCCGCCGTCAAGTAACCGCGCGATATTTGGATGTTCGAGATGTGCCAGAATCTGCCGCTCGGCACGAAATTGCGCGATGACCGCAGGCGAGTAAAGAGCGGCACTCACCAGCTTGACCGCCACACTTTTTTCGAACTCGGCATCGACTCGAACAGCGCGATAGACCGATCCCATACCACCCCTGCCGATCAACGCGACAAGCCGATATTGTCCCACCTGCTCGCCAACCGCGGAATCGTCGGAGTACTCTGCCATGGCTTGGCTGCGGTGAGCAGATTGTTGCCAGAATTCTTCCTTCATTGCGGCGGCATCCGAAGCCAGCAACGCACGGACTTCCTTCAGCAATGCACCATCCTCTGGGCCGCACGACTCAAGAAAGCGTTCTCGATCTTCCCCAGTCAGCTCGGAGGCCTGATCGAAGAGCTCTCGAAGTCTGTCTTCGTTGCTGCTCTGGGAACTCATCCCCTGGTCCCCGCCATATTCTCGCGCAGCCATGCCCGGGCAAAACGCCAATCGCGCTCAACGGTCGCAACAGAAAGGTCCATGACGCTGGCGATCTCCCTGAAATCCAGATCCCCAAAGAAGCGCAGCTCCACAATCTGCGCACATCGGGGATAACGCTTGGACATTCGATCGAGGGCCTGGTCGACGGCTAACGTGTCCAGGTGCCGGTGCTCCTGGATAAGTGGAATCGCCTCCGCTGCGCCCGCATCTCGTTTTGCACTCTTCCTGGCCCGCGCCTGATCCACAAGAATTTGCCGCATCTTCCTGGTCACAACGGAGATGAAATGCGCGCGGCCCTTCCAGTCGATTGAGCGCAGCGAAGACATGTGCAAATACACTTCGTGCACAAGGGCGGTTGCTTGCAGAGTGTCAGCGTTCGATTCGCGCTTGAGATGATAGGCCGCCAGGCGGCGCAAGTCTTGATAGACGAGCATGGTTACACGCTCGATCGCTTCTGGGTCCCCGTCTCGCCAGAGTTCGAGCCACGTAGTCACGCTCTCCATCTGAGCTGGTTCCATCGCTTCAAGTATATGGCCCGGAGCGCAAGCGGCGTCAGCCACCGGCCGCGACAAACCACAGAATAGGAGACCCGTGGAGAATATTTGATGGGTGCTGATCGCCCTTTACGCCTTCTTGGCAGAATGAGAAAGGGAAAGGCCATCAAGGGCTAAGAACCAGGAACCTGAAAATGCTGTTGACCTCCTTTCTATGAAACTCGTTCGAGCATTTACGAAGGAGATCACCATGACCTTGTCTTGCGCGCGCGGCATCGTCTCAAGTCTTGTTGCGCGAGTACTCGCGGGTTCGCCGGCGATTGTTGTGGCGACCGATTTGCAGGTGGACATGGGTGCGCCGCGCAACTACGTTCAGGGTGCGGACGACCGCCGGGAACTGGATCCGAGTGCAAACATTCATCCGCTTGCGGTCAAGGCACGCGGGGATCACGCGCGCCGGCCTCAAGCTATCCGGCTGGAAGACAACATTCGGCGATTGGAATTGCACCATGAGGATCAGGTCAACGAAATGGGTGAGCAAGCAGAAATGGACCACTGCCTGTTGAATCCGGGCCCGGTCGATGGCCGCCACTGGATACAACGGCTGATCGCGCCAGGCTTTTCGCGTCGCCAATCCTGGAATTGCGGCGTGTCCTCCAGAGTTAGCCGAGGACTGGCACATCGCATCCCAGGACCGTTTCCGCAATGGCTGCCGGGAAGCCACACCATGTGACAGATACAAGGGGCTGGCAACCCTCCCCCCATTCTTCGGTTGATTGCTGAGAAGGAGCTCGAACTATGCACGAGACTGGACCCATTGCAAGAGTTGCAACGACCTTGCTCGCTGTCGGCGCAATTCTGTGCGGAGTGGTTGCCTGCCAGGCTGGCGGAAGCCAAACCGCCTCCGCGCATCCGCGACCATCCGCTGAACCTGACGCCAATAGTCTGGTTCAACAGTATGGTGGCCGCGCTCCCCGGCCCTGCCCCGCAATTCGTCACAGGCCCTCGGACACAGAAGCCGCAATTCTCGCGCAGTGCACCATGGAGGGCTTGCGTGAATCCACTGAAAAGCTGCTGACAAATGTCCAGATTCACATCACCGGCTCCCACAAATTCCTCGCGGACAATACCGGTGTTTACAACCCTGAGGTAAACAAGGCCAAGGATATTGACACCCGGGCGGAGATCCTCACCATCATCGCCTACGCAAAGCAGTACACCTGCGGTGTCCAGTCGTTCGCCCCAGGGAAGAACTGCGCCATCACCGACATGCCCAACGGGACAGGTATCTGTTGGAGGACCGATTTCGGCGAATATCGATGCAACTTCGTAAGCGTCGGCGGCAGCGGCTACCAGCTTGGGCCGCCACCTACCAGCTACTAGGGCGTATCGACATATACTGACGCGCAGCGTTGCGAGGGAAAAATCCGGCCAGACGAGGCCGAGCCCGGAGGCTGTGGCAATCCACTGTCGAGGGCGAGAACGAACGTATGGCTGGATTTTCGCCGCAACCCGAAGGGGCATGAACAAAAGGACGTCGAGCGCTACCGCCGCGAGCATCCGGAATTCGCGGAAATCGGTCGGCGTATGATCGAAAGCTGGCACACCGGCCGGCAGGAATCGTTCTCTTTGCAGTAATGTCCTGTCTCAGAGGCTCACAGCCATACGACTGCTGTCCCCCTTGTATCTCGCCCTGAACTGCTGGATGGGAGAGGACAAACCCTCAACTGCCAGCCGGCCGCTGAGCCAAAGGGGCCCCCGCCGTTCCTCAGCCTCGGGCGTGAGTTGAAGGATCCGCTGGTTGTTTTTTTCAAACAACCTTGCAGACACGACTGTAGATTCGAATACAGGAGCAGCCATGATTCGTTACGGATTACTCGGGTTTGGTCATCACTGCATCAAGCGCCTGATGCCGGCGTTTCCAGCCGCGCAGGGCTCCGTGCTCGCCGGCCTCTGGCGGCGCGATCAGCAGAAAGCTGTGGCCAACGCCCGCGATCATTCCATTCCCTCCTTCGCCACTGCGGAAGAACTCTGCGCCTCGCCGCAGATTGACGCCGTCTTTGTCACCTCGCCTGACGCACTGCACCTGCCCCACGTTCTGCTCGCCCTCACCCACGGCAAGGCGGTCCTCTGCGAAAAGCCGCTGGGCATGAACGCCGGCGAGGTCGAGCAGATGCTCTCCGCAGCCACAAAGGCCGGCATGCCCCTCGGTGTCGCGCAGAACTTCCGCTACAACCGCAGCCTCGACGTCATCCGCGACTGGATCGCCCAAGGCCGCATCGGCGCGCCCGCGCTGGCGCACGCGCAGTTCTGCTATCCCGCCCAGGGCAGCCCCCGCCAGTGGATCTACAACCCCGCGCTCGCCTGCGGCGGTCCCATCGGCGACGTCGGCATCCACTGCATTGACGCGCTGCGCTTCGTGCTCAATAGCCGCGTCTCCGCAGTCACCACGCTCGCCCGCGCCGACGCCGAATCCGCCCCGGTTGAGGCCTACGCAACCATCGGCCTCGACTTCACCACCGGCTCCATGGGCGCAGTCACCGTCAGCACCCGCGGCGCCTATCGCTCGCTGATTGAGGTGTCTGGCGAGACCGGAGCCATCGTCAGCCAGTTCGGCCTCACCGTTGAAGGCGACGTGGACGTGGAGCTCTGGCTCAACGGAAAAGTCGCCGAGCGCCAGACCGTCTCCAACGCCGACGGCTACACCCGCATGCTCGATGCCTTTTCAAGCTGGGTCGAAGGCCGCGGCCAATTCCGCTCCACAGCTGAGGACGGCCTGCACAACCAGCAGATACTCGACGCCGCCTACACAAGCTGGCGCACCGGCCAAAAGCAAACGCTGCCGGGCAATTGACTTCTTTCAAAGCAGCGATGCCGGCGCCTATTTTCCGCCGGTCAGGTTGCGAATAATCTCCACCTCGCGCTCGCGGTAAGGCGTGCCGTCCGGGTGGAAGACATCATGCTGCCAGATCGCCGGCTGGTCGCTCACATACGGCCGCTGCCAGCTGTCCCAGGGAATCCACGTCTGGCTCTTGCCCGCAACCAGGCCCCAGTTGATCGCGCCCACATGATGCGCCCGCGCAATCGGCAAAATCGTGTCGAAGGTGCTGCCGATGTTCCGCGCCATGTATTCCGTGCAGATGAGCGGCCGGTGAAACTGCTCCAACTGCTTGACCTTCTGCTCAAACTCTTCCGGCCAGCCGTAGTTGTGGAAGCTGATCACGTCCGACTGCTCAATCTGCACCCGCGCCAGCGGCGGCATGGCAGCGAGCGAGCTCCAGTCCCCGTGCCACAGTCCGCTGGTCAGCGGCTGCGCCGGATGCGCGGCACGCGCCCAGGCAAACACCCGCGGCAACAGCGCCAGAATGATCTCGTTCTTGTTGCGCGGATCGCCCTTGGCATACGAGTCCTCGCTGCTGTTGTCCGGCTCGTTCCACAGGTCCCATGCCAGGATGCGCGGATCGTTGGCAAACGCGCCCACCACGCCCTTCACGTAGCTCTCAAGCCGCGGAACCTGCGCCGGGTCTGAGAGAATCTCCGCGCCCGGCGCCTGCACCCAGCCCGAGTTGTGTACGCCCGGAATCGGCGGATGCTGCGGCCCAAGCTTCGGGTGCGGATCCCAGCACGAGTCGAACAGCACAAACACCGGCCGGATGTGGTGCCGCGCCGCAATCGCCAGAAAATCATCCATGCGGTGTTGGAAACCTTTAGGATCTTGCTCCCACAGCAGGTTGTGCAGAAATACGCGCATCGTGTTCATGCCAATCGCCTGCGCCCAGCCCAGCTCGCGGTCAATCGTCGCCACGTCGTACGTATCCGCCTGCCACATCTCCAACTCGTTGATCGAGGTCGACGGCAAAAAATCCGCGCCCACCGGCCACGGCTGCTGCGCATACCATGTGTTGGCCTGCGCCTCGCTCCACCGCTGCTGCGCGGACGCACCCCAGCTCAACCCCACAACACTAAGGACAACAGCGACAACACGCAGGCATTTCCAGGCAGACAGCATGGCCCAATCTCCTCACAGCATCGACTCGGATTCTACGCGAGCTCAATGCCGACTGGCTCCCCAGAAGCGGCCGATGAATACCGGGTAGCCGGAGCCCCGGCCGCCAAAGACCAATCCGGTGGTTCGATTCGCGGAGCTCTCTGATCATGCATCGGAGATAGGACAAACCCATGACAATAAATTACTTAAGCCCCCGCCAGCTGCTCCAGCAGCGTATCGAAGTCCTCCAGCTTGGCATACTCGATAATCACCTTGCCGCGTCCCTTGTGGTCCTCGATCTGCACCTTCAGCCCCAGCGCCCGCTGCAACCGCTCCTGCACCTCGCGCACATTCGGATCAACCGGAACCTCCGGCTTCGGCTCCTTCTTCGCCGCCTTCTCCGGATGCAACAACCCTTGAACATAGGTCTCAGTTTGGCGAACAGAAAGCGAAAGTCCGGCCACTCGCTGCGCAGCCTTTTCCATCTCCTCTGCATGCTCCAGGCTGAGCAGCGCGCGCGCATGCCCAAAACTCAGCTCGCCCTTCTCCACCCGCCCCTGCACCGTAGCCGGTAAACGCAACAGCCGCAGGAAGTTGGACACCGTTGCCCGATCCTTTCCCGTGCGCGTCGCCATCTGCTCCTGGGTCATGTGGAACTCGCGTGCCAGCCGCTCAAACGCCCGCGCCTGCTCCATCGGGTTCAGGTCCGCCCGCTGCAGGTTTTCAACGATGGTGATCTCCATCGCCTGCTCGTCCGACACCTGCCGCAGAATCGCCGGAATCGTCTGCTTGCCCGCCAGTTGCGAGGCCCGCCACCGCCGTTCGCCGGCAATCAGCTGGAATCGCCCATTCGCCAGCGGACGCACCAGGATCGGCTGCACCACCCCGTTGGCCGTAATTGAAGCCGCCAGCTCACCCAGCTGCTCCTCATTCATCTGCGTCCGCGTCTGGAAGGGATTGCGGTCGATCTGCTCAATCGGGATCTCGCGCGGCTTGCCGCCCTCGCTCTCACCGGCCGGGGCAGCGGGAGCGGGAACGCGTGGAAGCAGGGAGTCCAGGCCTTTGCCTAGAGCACGGCGCTTGGGGTCAGCTGGGGCGATGGTCATCATTGAAATCCTCAAACTCCGGCTCGAAATGGCCGGTACTTGCAGCTCGCTCTTGGAACTTGGTGTTTCTGGCGCAACGCCAATCTAGATGCGCCTCATCAGGGCCTGGCAATCTGTCTTAGGAATACGGCCAGAACCGCACCCGCGTCCGCACCGCCGGCTTGGGGGGAGCCGCCGCTTCGGCTTCCGCTGCCGCCTTGCGCTCCAGGCTGCGCGGGCTCACGATGCTGTTGCGCGCCAGATATTCTCCCGCCAGTTCGAAATACGCCTCGGTTCCCCGCGAGCGCGGATCGTAAAGCGCCACCGGCTTTCCATGGCTCGGCGCCTCAGCCAGGCGGACATTACGCGGGATAACCGTCTGAAACAGCCGCTCACGGAAGTATTCGCGCAGCGTATCCGTCACCTGCTGCGCCAGGTTGGTGCGATCGTCGTACATGGTCAGCAGCACGCCCTCAATGGTCACGCTCGGATTCACCGCCGCCCGCACCCGTTCCAGCGTCGAAATCAGCTCCGTAATGCCTTCCAGCGCAAAATATTCCGCCTGCATGGGCACAATCAGCGAGTCGGCCGCCCCCAGCACATTCAGCGTAAGCAGGTCGAGCGTAGGCGGGCAGTCCAGCACAATCAGATCGAAGTTGGCCTGAATCGGCTCCAACGCCCGCCGCAGGCGCAGAGCGCGGTCCGGCGCGTTGGCCAGCTCAATGTTGGCTCCGGTCAGGTTCTTTGAGCCCGGCAACAGCCAAAGGCAGCCTATGTCCGTCGGTAGAATCACCTGCGCAGCCGGAGCTTCGCCCACCAGAACGTCGTAGATGGAATGGCGGTTATCATCCCGCTGCACGCCCACGCCCGACGACGCATTGGCCTGCGGATCGCAGTCGACCAGCAGGACTTTGAGGCCCTCGAGAGCCAGGCAGGCAGCCAGGTTAATTGCAGTCGTGGTTTTGCCAACCCCGCCCTTTTGGTTGACAACTCCGAGAATCTTGCCCATGGGAGACAAGGTTATAGGGAACCATCATTTAAAGGTAGGGACTTGCGCTGTGGAGAACACAGCCAGGCTGTGGAAAGCCTCCGCCCAGAAGAGCCCATCCGGCGTTGGAACTACCTCTGCGGGAAGGCTTTGCGGGCCCTTCCTGCCAAACCCGCAGAACCCCTCGCAATACCGCCCAATGGTGGAAAACTCCCGCATTTCGGGCCCGCATTGCGAGTGAATTCAGGCTCCTCATCCGATCCGGGAAATGCCCGTTTTGGGATTCATGCGGCAACGTTCCACGTGGAACATTTCCCACTTCGGTATCAATTCCCGCTTGTTCCACGTGGAACAATGCAGACCATCTGCAACATCGCTAACCTTGAATGTCCATCTCAGACCGTGTCAGAACAAGCACTCGCCGCTCGCTCCCAGGCAAAGCTACGGATCGGAACCCCAAAACCCCATCGCTCGCCGTCCCATTGAACTGCTCGCCCGGCTCCGTCGTCATCAAAGCCAGCCAGCCCCCACCCCGCACCAGCGCCCGTGCCGCCCGCACCGCATCACTCATCCGATCCACTGCCCGCAGCGCGACGCAATCAAACTGAACTCCCAGCGTCTCCCCGCGTCCCGCGTGCACGCGCGCTGGTAACCCCAGCGTCCGAATCGCCTCCTGCAGAAACGCCGCCTTCTTCCCCTGAGACTCCGCCAGCGTCACCGCTATCTCCGGCCGGCACAGCGCAATCGGAATTCCAGGAAACCCCGCGCCCGATCCAAAATCCAACAGCGTAGCAATCCCAGTCGGCAGCGCCCGCGCACAGGCAATCGACTCCACAAAATGACGCGACAGAATCCCCGCCTCGTCGCGGATCGCCGTCAGATTCGTCCGCGCATTCCACCGCATCAGCAGCGCGCAATACTCCCCGAAGCGGACGGCGAGCGCCTCGTCCAGCGCCTCCATCCCCGCCCCGGCCAGCAAGAGATTCAAGCGCTCTCCCATTTCCGCCGCCTCGCTACTCACGCCTCACCCCGCCCCTGCCAGCCCCAGCGCTCCTCACGCCCTGCCAACCGAAGTCTCCACCGGCCGAGGCTGCCAACACGCCGCAGCCTGCACAAAATCCGAGAAAATTGCCCGCGATAGCGCCGACTGCGTGTACGTCCTCTCCGGATGCCACTGCACGCCAAGAACGAAGTGCGCGGCTGAATCGAGCTCAACTGCCTCAATCACCCCATCCTCCGGTGAAACCGCGCTCACCCGCAGATTGTCCCCCGCCGCCTTGATCGCCTGATGGTGGCTCGAGTTCACTTGCTCCAGCCGGTCCGCCCCAAGCAGCCGTGCCAGCCTGGAGCCAGGTGCAACCCGTATCGCATGCGCCTCCGCGACGCTCCGTCCCGGCTGGTGGTTGACCGCGGTCTTCAGGTCGTGGCCAACGTCTTGAAGCAGCGTCCCGTTGCGCCACACATTCAAGGCCTGCGCCCCGTAGCAGATGGCCAGAATTGGCTTTTGCAGGTTGAACGCGTCCTGCAGCAGCAGCTCGTCCACTGCCGTCCGCCCCGCATCCGCCGGCCCGCACTCCGCGATCCTGCCTTCTCCATACCGTTCCGGGTCCACGTCGTAACCGCTCCCTGGCAGCAGAATGCCCTCCACCGTAGCCAGCAACCGGGCCACCCGGTCCTGTCGCTCGTGCAGCGGCACCAAAACTGGCGTCGCGCCCACCGAATGGAGGGCAGCTAGATAAGGCGGAAGCGAACGCTGATTGTAGGCAGCATCGTTGCTCGTTGGCTCTGGAATTGCAATATGAACGGACATGGCCCAACCAGTGTAAGCCCATGCGCAACGGCTGCGATAGATCGAGTGCCTTCACTTCAGGCGAGCGAGACTTCACCCGACGGCGTCGAAACCTGCTGGCCGCCCAGCTCCTGGATCGCAGCCTTCAGCCGCTCCGTCAGCTCGTCGGTCTGCCGCACCGACATGCCCGTCGTATCAATCGCCTCGCCCGCCTTCAGCGTCAGCTTGCCGGGATAGAGGTGCCTCGTGTGGATCGGCAGCAGATCGTAAACCCCGCTCAGCGCGATCGGCACCAGCGGCACCTGCGCGCGAATGGCCAGGTACGCCGCGCCCGAAAGGAAAGTCTGCAATGCGCCGTCCGGCGTCCGCCCCCCCTCCGGGAATACAAACAGCGGCATCCCGCCGCGCAGCGCCTTCACTCCCAGGCTCAGGCTTGAAAGCGTGGCCCGCGGATTCCGCGTATCGATCGGAATCTGGCCCGATCTGTCCAGGTACCATCCAATGAACGCGATCGGCCAAAGCTCCTTCTTTGCCAGAATGCGAAACTGAAAGGGAAGCGCCGCAAACACCACCGGTGTATCCATGTAAGACGTGTGGTTTGAAGCATATACGGCAACAGGCTGGCTGCGGAGCTTCTCCTCGCCCTCGACGACAAGCGAACATCCGGCGAACAAAATAAGGCTCCGCGCCCAGAAGCGGGCAATCCGGTGTTGCACCCGCCCGCTCTTGTCCACCAGCGAGATCAGCAACGACACCGACCCGCACACAATCGTTGAAACCGCCATCAGCGGAATGTTCCAGGCATTCGTCCGCCAGCGATAAAGCCGCGGCAGCGGTGTATTCGGTCGTGCGCTCACGGTTCAACCCCGCCCTCGGCCCCGCCAGCCAAGAGAATCGACCGCGCCTCGCCCACCAGATAGACCGATCCGGAAACCACAATCTGTCCAACATCTATTTTATTTTCAGCAATTTGAATGGATTCCGGGACGCTCGATGCAACCACCGCCTGGGTTCCCGTCGCCGCCGCTGCCGCCAGCAAATCCTCCACCGCCGCAGCCCGAGCCGCATGCAAGGGCGCCAGAATGACCAGGTCAAAGAGCGGAAACAGAATCTGCGCCATCTCCGCAATCGGCTTATCGCGCAGGCAGCTGAAGACCAGCACCCGCTGCCGTCTCACCGGCGCGGGCGGCCCGTTCAACCCCGCACGCAGAGCCCACGCTCCGGCCGGGTTGTGCGCCACGTCCAGAATCCACTCCATCCCGCCCCGCTCCATCCGTTCCAGCCGTCCCGGCCAGCGCGTCTGGTGAACCCCGGCTGCCAACGACGCCGGTGTAATCGCCACGCCGTGCTGCTCCGCCAGTTCCACCGCCGCCGCCAGCGCTAGCGCAATGTTCCGATGCTGGTGCGCCCCGCTCAGCGGCGAATCGACCTCCACCGCCGCGCCCAGCGCCTCCACATAGTACGGGCCGACCGCACCCGCAGCCTCGAACGGCATATACGGCGCCGCGCTCACTCCGCGCACATCCAGCTCCACGGCCGCTTCGCCCAGCGCCTGGTTGGCCTCCGGATGCTGCGGCAGCGTCACCAGCGTCCCATTCCGCCGCAGAATCCCGGCCTTCTCCCGCGTGATCGCCCCAATCGTCGCGCCCAGCCACTCCATATGGTCGAGCGAAATGTCGGTAATGATCGAGAGCAGCGGATCGACAATGTTGGTCGCATCCAGCCGCCCGCCCATGCCCACTTCAAGCACCGCAATTTCGACCCCCGCTTCGGCAAAGTAAAGCAATGCCTGCGCGGTCAAAATCTCAAAGAAGCTGGGCAGTTGCGGCAGCTCGCCATCCAGCACCAGCTTCTGCGCCGCGTCGTGTACGCGGAAGTAGAGCGCCGCGAAAGCCTCGTCCCCAATCTCCACGCGGTCCAGCCGGATCCGTTCGTTCACCCGCGCCAGGTGCGGCGATGTATACAGTCCGGTGCGCACGCCGCTGGCCGTCAAAATCGAAGCCAGCGTCGCCGCCGTCGACCCCTTGCCGTTGGTCCCGGCAATCAACACCGACCGGAACCGGCGCTGCGGATCGCCCAGCGCAGCCAGCAGGATGCGAATCTCGTCCAGCGAGAATTTGCGGCGCGGCTGACCCGTGCTCGCGTAGAGCTCCGGAACCATTGCGTTGAGTTGATCGACAGCCGCTGCGTAGGACATGGACAGTCCAGTATAGAAGGCCTGCTCCGTCCTGTGGGCGCTCCGGCCCAACAACTGCCCATCCGCCGGACGGCAGTGTCAGTGTCGCAGCAGCAGTTCCAGCGCCAGCCGCGCATTCTGCAGGCAGAGCCGCGCTTCATCTTCTGAGAGCAGCCCCTGGTGCACAGCCTTGCGCCCCACGTCATTTACCTGGTTGGCCACGCGCGGAAAATCCCCGTCAATCCCGCATAGCTGCAGATTGTTGTTCACCTCGTGCAGCAGATTGCCCAGCGTAGCCGCGTTCCGGTACCGGGTCCGCACCAGCCGCGTCAGCTGGTCAGGCAGCTTCTGCTTGATCGCCTCTTCAAGCACGCTCCGGCACATCACCGCGCAGGCCGTAAACAGCCCAAAGAAATAGCAGCGCGTCGCCTCATCCAGATAGCGGTCGGCCTCTTCCGAGCTGGCCGCGCCCACCACGCACTCGCGCAGATGCGTCGCGCGAAACACAGCCGGCTCCACCAGCTCCAGCAGCTCCATGGCGATAGCCGCCCGCAACAGGTCATTCTGCTGTCCGTCGAGCGCGCGCTGAATCTCCTGCCAGGCCGGCGTGGCCGCTTCGCACCCCGCATATTGCAGCCGGGTCAGCGAGGTGAGCCGCTGCCGCGCGTGCTGCACAAACCCTTGCCGCATCTCCTGCGCCAGCATCCGCCAACCGGCCACAAACGCGACCTTGTCCTGCTGGTATCGCGCCCACAGCTCGTCGTACACAATCCCGGGCAGAATGTCCCGCAGCTGGGCAAAGCGGCTGGTCCGCGCCAGCTCGGCAATAGCCTCGCAGAACTCCCTCCCCGGCGCGCCCTCAGCCGACATCTGCAACAGCTGGGTCTCCAGACGGTTCACATCAATCGTCATCGCACCCAGCCCCCGTTGTTTCCAGTCTAGGGGGGTCCAATTTAATTCCAGCACTCCAATCAAATTCACATCCACGGCTCGTACTGGAACGGGAAGCTAATGTCCCTCGTTGCGACTCCGGGAACGGTCTCCTGCGGCCCCTCTTTTCCTCGCTTCCCCAGGCCCATGTGGATACCGTGGAAGAGCCGTCTGCTGTGGACGACTCGTACGCCCCAACCCCTTTCCCTGCACGGCGATGGACGCCCTTTACACACAATCCCCCCACGATTCACAGCCCTTTCTCACCCTCCTGTGGGAGACGTGGGAAACAGGTGTCGTCTGAACTCCATAGAGAGCCGGTTTTCCAAACCTCCTCAAATCCACCGCCGCGATTTAGAAAACCCGCCCACTTCCCAACCCGCATCCGCTCAGCCTCTTCAGCATGATTTCCACTTTTCCCTAGTCACCTACGGGTATTACTGTCTTGTTCTTTACTCTTCCTTCCTATTCCCCTACCCGTCGCACCGGCATCGCCCGCCTGCGGAATTCCACTTCCATCCGCCACCCGTCAACCCTGCTCTGCGCAACCACAGGCAGAGTGGCCCCACCAGCCGCCCAATCCCCCGGATTGATACGCGGAATTCAGAAATCTGCCCTGTTTTCCACCCACACCACTGCCCGGAAGGTGAATACAATCAAACCAGAACCGGAGCCAGACCCTTTCGCACCGCCGCATTGTGTTGTAGAGTGAGGCCAAGCTAGAAATCTGTCTGCTTCGCGCGTCGAGGGTGGAACCATGCCGATTGTGGAAACGGAAGTGGAGAAGCAGGCCGTACAGGGGGCAGCGATGGAGATTACCGTAAGCCGCCAGGAGCTGGTCCGGGAGCTCACCGCCACGCAAAGCGTTGTGGAGCGCAAGACCACCATTCCCATTCTGTCCAACTTCCTCATTGAGGCTGACGGCGACCGGCTCAGCATCACCGCCACCGATCTCGACCAGGCCATCCGTACCAGTGCCGCTGTCAAAGTCAAAAAGCCCGGCGCCTGCACCATCCCCGCCCGCAAGCTCTACGATTACATCAAGCTCCTCCCCGAGGGCGATATCTCCATCAAGCTCCTCGACAACCACTGGGTGCAGATCCGCTCCGGCCGCTCCAACACCAAGATGGTCGGCATGGCCCGCGCCAACTACCCGCAGGTGCCCGAGTTCCCCGCCGTCACCGCCACCAGCATCTCCACCCTGGCCCTCAAAACGCTCATCGCCCGCACCATCTTCGCCATCTCCAACGAGGAATCCCGCTACACCCTGAATGGCGCCCTGCTGGTCATCAAGGCCGAGTCCCTGGCCATGGTCGCAACAGACGGCCATCGCCTCTCCTACGTCGAAAAGCCCAACGAAACCCTCGAAGGCATCAGCGGCGAGAAGCGCGTCCTCATCCCCCGCAAGGCCCTCCAGGAGCTTCAGCAGTTGCTCGGCAACACCGACGCCGAAAAGGTCGAGTTTGCCGACGACGAGCACACCCTCTTCTTCCGCGTCGGCCATCGCACCTTGTCCACGCGCAAGCTCACCGGCCAGTTCCCCAACTTTGAGGCCGTCATGCCGCGCGACAACACCAAGTTCGCCGTCGTCCGGTCGAGTGAGTTGTCCGCCGCCATCCAGCGCGTCGCCCAGTTCGCCGACGAGCGCTCCGGCGCCATCCGTCTCCGTCTTGAAGGCAACGAGCTCAAAATCAGCTCCAGCTCCACCGAGTCCGGCGAGAGCGAAGACACCATCGACACGCCGTATGCCAGCGACCCCATCGTCGTCGGCTTCAACTCCGGCTACATCCTCGACTTCCTCAAGGCGCTCAGCAACGAGGGCGAAGTCCGCCTCGAGTTCAAGGACTCGCAATCCGCCGGCCAGATGCGCCCCGAAGACCCTGAAGCCGAGTATAAGTACCGCTACGTCCTCATGCCCATGCGCATCTGAGCATTGCATGCAGCAGACTTCTTCGTGCAACGAATGAACGGCCCGGCAGCAACGCCGGGCCGTTCTCTTTTTTTGGATCGGTGACAGACGTTCAATGCTTGTCAATATTTAGCCATGTTATACAATGACGAGCATGCGCACCGCCAAAACCATCTCCATCACCCTTCCCCCCGAACTACTCTTGAAAGCCCAGGAGATCGCCACCCGCGAGCACCGCACAATGAGCGAGCTCTTCCGCGAAGCTCTCCGCCGCTACAAGACCGTCGATCCGGAATGGGAAGCGTTGCTGCAAAGGGGGCTGGAACACGGACGAATGCTTGGAATCAAGTCGGAAGAGGACGTGGAGCGGATGTCAGATGAGTGGAGGCGGGAGCGCAGGATCCTTGCGAACCAGTAATGCGAGCTGTAGCCGATACCAACATCCTCATCTCAGGGCTCTTGTTTGGTGGATTGCCCCGAAAACTCCTGGACCACGCCACTGCACCGGGCGTTACGCTCGCCACATCTGAGGAGCTTCTCGAGGAACTCCGCGACAAGTTGGCAAACAAGTTCCATTTTGACGGAGCCGACACCGCCCAGTTCCTTCAGAAAATCCGCCAAATCGCCGAAATTGCCAGTCCTCGCTTCCGTCTCCACGCAGTTCCTGACGATGAAGATGACAACCGCGTTCTCGAATGTGCAGTCGCCGCTGGCGCCGAGTTCATCGTCAGCGGAGATAACCATCTGCTGCGGCTCGCCTCGTACCAAAAGATCTACATCGTCACAGTTCGACAATTCCTGCAAACAGCCGGATTCCGTCTCGATTGATCCCTCGCGCTACCAGGTCAGCGTCACCGTAATCGTCTTCCAGCCTTCGCCGGGAGGGAAAAAGAAGTACATGCTGAGTGGCGCCCCGTGACTAAGCTCCCACGAGTCCGCAAATGAGAGCGAAACCCCGGCATGTTCGGCATCGGCATTGCTGGACAAACCGTTACTCACATCAATGCGCGGCATCACCCGATCGGGCTGCCGTACCCAATACTCGGTCTTACTGCCTGCCAGGCCCTCCACAGTAAGGCTGATCCTGCCCTCCGCCGAGACCTCGGAAATAACCCGAGGTTGTCGGGTTCGCTGCCCCGGCGCTGGTTCTCGGATCGCATAATCGGCCACTTCAAGCTTTGGCTCCGAGATCTTAACCACAAGTGGACCGCCAGATTGATGTTCGAGAATAGCGTCAGGCAAATCGGTCCGTAGCTTCCATACTTCAGGAGCGTGGCGGCCAGGCAGCACCGATACCTCGAGGCTCCCGTTCGTTCGCTGAAAGTAAAGCGACACCGCACCATCTGGAAGCCGCAAATTGTCTACCTCCGCATGATCCCACCCCGCCGGCAGATGCGGATTCACGGTAATCGTCTTGGCCTGCGCATCAATCGAGATCCCGAACAACCCGCGCAGCGTCGGCGTAATCACCATCGCGCTCGACCACAGCTGGTGGCTGGTGCTGCTCGGCATCGGCGTATAAAAATCACCGCTCAGCCATTCGGTGTCCGCGCCCAGGTCCTGCGCCCAGGTCAGGTTGGCGTTCTCCATCAGCAACTGGTAGCCGGCCAGCGGCTGCCCGCCGCGATACTCCGCCAGCGCCGCCCACCCCGTAAACAGTGGCCAAACCGACCCATAGTGGTAGCTGGTTCCGTCATAAATCTTCTCTTCGTTGGAGATGTCGCGCAGGCCCCAGTCCGTATTCAGCGTGTGCCCGGCCATCTGCCGCAGACACTCATCCCCATGAGCCAGCACCGGCTTGCCGTCCGGGTCCCACCACGCCAGCGACGCGTAGACATTCGTCGTCCGGTCCTGCGTGCCATCCATGTTGTGGCTGAAGGCGTAGCAGCCTTTCTCCTTGTCGTAGTACTCGCGCTCAATCGTCGCCGCCACCTGCGCCGCCCGCCGTTCCGCCGCAGTTGCTCGCTCGGTGTCCCCCAGCTGCTTCTCAATCTTCGCCATCGCCGCCGAAGCCTGCTGATCCAGCAGCGCCAGATAAATCTCCTGGTGCGGCATCGCGCCCGGCCAGTTCTCCACCCAGCCCGTTCCCTGCGAGTTGTCGTAGATCCCGTCGTGGTCCGTATCGTGCGCCGGATCGGTCTCAA
>Ga0302275_10002432_pt1 | contig 19590 bp, 19 predicted proteins | sample III_Bog_N2_2_FD_200229 | JGI IMG/M metagenome (GOLD analysis project Ga0302275, IMG submission 200229) | Peat permafrost microbial communities from Stordalen Mire near Abisko, Sweden - III_Bog_N2_2 | ecosystem: Environmental > Terrestrial > Soil > Wetlands > Peat | place: Sweden: Abisko...
CAATCGCAGTCTTGTTTTCGTAATCAGGGTTTTGGCTGAGCAAAAACGACAGCATCGTGAAGACCGAGTCGGTATCCAAGGCGCTCAATACCTCTGGGAAACCATTGAGCACGGCGCCCTCCTTAAACTGGAAGGCTGGGAAAACCCGGTCCCCGCCTTTGGGCAAGGCGAGCAGTTGACGCCGGTTTACCTTCTGCCGGATGGTTTCCCGCGTTACCCCGAGCAACTCGCAGACTTCCCCCGTCTCCATAGTGGGCTCGGCTGCCCGGCGCAGCTCGACGATGCGATTAAGACCGCGCACCCGCGCCGCATGGAGTTTTCTCTCGGTGGGATCCAAGGGGGCCACAGTTAAGGCGGCCAGTTGTGCCACCTTGACCAGAAAATCCACCCCATTGACTGTCAATTGGAGGCGCTTGAGATTATTGGGGGACATGTGGGATAGGACGCTGCGGAGCGTTTCAGTCCCGCGGTCCAGAGTCAGCTGGAGAGACGATGAAGCTTCCTCCGTTTCGACTTCCCGTTGGCGACGGGCTAAAACAGTTGTTGGCATATTGACACCATTACAATGCAATCTGTGCGTGACAATGTCAACATGAATGAATGCCTTGGTCCCTGGCGCGAACTCGGAGGCAAACTCGCCCATGATTACGCCGGTTTAAAGCATTCTGCTTCCATCTCGGAAAAATTATACTTTAAATCACAACATCAGGTCGAAGGTGCGAATCCTTCTGCCCTCACCATTTCTGTCCCTGTGGTGTGGCCAAGTCAACATGCCTGCCTCTCATGCAGGAGATCACCGGAGCAAAGCCGGTCAGGGACGCCAATCTCATCGCCCCCAAAGCATTGTCAGCGATGCTTTCGCTCGGTAAGCGAATCAGCCCGGTGCAACTCCGGGTGAGGGCTCCAATCTCTTTATCAAAACAACTACATGAAACAACTAACCTCCGAACAATTCGCGGAATATGCCACGGATCCGCTCGCCGCAGACGGGAGTGTTCGCAAATGGTGCGGCGTTCCGGAAGACAGGTATTTCACCGTGGCGATGTGGCCGGAAGAATGCATGGGACAAGTGCGGGTCACGCCTGATCTTCATCGTGTCGTCCGTGCAGTTAAAATCTCAAAGTCAAACCAAGCGCGATCAGTATCGTGACCGCAGTCGAACCAGTGTTCAGGCAGGCGTCATAAGCCCGCCGCGCCCGGGGCAGCACCGGGGACTGCGAGGCATTAGCATGCCGGCCCCAACGAAAGAGCCTCCCGGCGGCAGCCTGCAGATTTCCTTTGTAAAGAAATCTGGCCGGAGCATCACCCGCGGGAGGCCCCATCCATTTTGCTCGCGTAGCCCAATGCAGAGGCACGACGTCGAGAGCGTCGACAGTGCAGGTGCAAGTCCTGTCGCGAGCACCAGTCTTCGCTCTCCGAGCTCCGGCTCGATGAGCCATTTCGGCCTGCAAGCATTAAAGTGATGCAATCCCGATTCGGAATCGGGATTGAACAGGAGAGGTTGGGTATCAATTTTACGGAGTCGAAGCCACAGTAGACCGGCACCGGGCTTTTACCCCGGTTTGGTGAGGTTGCAACTACCTCCGGCTCCACCATTTGCCTCGTGGTGTAACACGCAGCATACCGGGTTTTGACCCCGACGGTCTTGGTGCAAATCCAAGCGAGGCAGCCAAATCATACGCTCGGTGGTGAAATAGCATCACGTCTGGCCTACACCCAGAAATCGAGGGGGCAGAACCTTCCCGGGCGACCACATTCCAACTGCCTCGTTGCATAATCGTAGTGCGCCGGTCTCTGAAGCCGGATGTCTGGGTGCAATTCCTGGCGAGGCAGCCAGTTTGCAGCCAACTAGTCCCACCAGAAGAACCAATTGGGCGATCGCCAGATTTCCATCGCTAACTTTCGAACAGTCTGTGTGCCTTGGCCGACGATATCATCGCAGAATATCCATTGCTCAGCAGCAAGCTTCATCGCCTCCGCTTCAGTCTGAGGACGTTTCACGACCGCACATTCCAGCACATCGCCGGTAATACAGACGGGAACCGCGTTGTACTCTTTGTGCCATTCACGCAGCACCGCGACCTGCAATTCTGGGGACGGGCAATCGTTCCATCCACCAAAGCCAAGATGGGCTGGCACGTGATAGGAGTGTTCTGCCCTGATGAGCAGCACCACCGCAGGCCGGCCTTTCAATTCTCTTACCGTGTGAAAGTCGACGGGTTCAGGAGCCTCGGTCGGCCAAGGCTCCTCAACTCTTGCGCCAAACAAGTTGATTCCGGTAGCGTCTGCCAATTTCCCAAGTTCATCCATATCAGTCGCTTGGGCGAATTCAGGCATTATCTCAGAAAGCTGTTCCCGGCGCTCTTCCATTCGCGGTTTTAGAATCTCGCGAATGCTACCAGTTGGCACAGCAGCCAGAATCGCATCAGCGTCGCATTCGATAGGATCATAGTCGGCGTCACGCGTCCCACGGATAATCGGCCAATATTTAGTTTCAGAAGCAGCCTTGGCCAATTTCATCCAGGTTTCCACGACTCGGCCCGCAGGCAGTTCGCCGTGGAAGATTTTCTCATTACCAGCCGATGCCGTAAACAATTCAGGATTCAGACCATTCGCGGCAAGAATTTTTGAAAGCGATTCGATCATATTAAATCAATCCAGAGTTGGTTGTTCACACGTCCGAGCAATTTCTGCGGTCAACTATATAATCAAGCGCACATGGGTATCAATGGATATCACTTCATTGTATTTTGGGAAGCTGCTAACCGACCTTCGTACATCACGTTTGCCAGGCAAGCTTCATTTCAATAAATAACAAACACCTCACCGCGTGAGCAGGCGGAGTGTGATGGCCGTGTGCAAACACTTTATGAGCGACATACTGAACAAGACGATTGTGTTGGTGCTGAACCGCAACTGGCAGGCGATCAACATTCGCACGCCGCAGGACGCGTTTTGCCAAATGGCCACAAACGCGGCCACCGCCCTCGACATTGAGCTTGGCGGCGGTGGCAGTGCGCAAGCACTTCGCCCGGTGGCGTGGGACGAGTGGATCACGCTGCCGGTGCGCGAGGGCGACTACGCCGTGCGCACGGCGCGCGGTGCCATTCGTGTGCCGACGGTCATTGTGGCGGTGAACTTTGCCAAGGTGCCCAAGAAGCGCCCGAAGCTCAGCGCCAAGAACATCCGCGAGCGCGACGGCAACCGCTGCCAATACACCGGCCGGCTGTTGCACCCGACGGAGGGCAACCTGGACCACGTCGTGCCCCGCTCTCGCGGCGGCGCGGATACTTGGGAGAACCTTGTTTGGGCTGCCAGGGATGTGAACCAGCGCAAGGCCGACCGCCTCCCGCATGAGGCCGGCCTGAAGTTGCTCAGCGTCCCGCGCGCACCGAAGGAAATGCCGGTGTCGGCCCTCATTCGCAACGCCCACGGCGTCGCCGAATGGAAGCTGTTCCTGAACGAGTGAAACGATGGGAGAGCGGGCCAAAGCTCGCTCTCCCAGTACAATCAAGTAAACATTGGACAATTTCAGAATGAAACCTACAAGTCGCATCCAAGATGACCGTCTGAATCGCATCAGCGGTTGTGAATTGGAATTCCCGAATCGTTGGGGCATTCCCACGCGGGTCTTTGCCAACACGGAAATCCCGCTGGAACGCGCGGCGGTGGATGAGTTGGAATCGGTGCTCCAGATTCAAGAAACGGTGGATCTGTTGCACCACAAGTCACCGAAATTCTTTGGGCCCGGCGACGATTCGGAAGTGACGGAAGTGGTCCTGACTCCTGATTTCCACAAAGGAGCTGGCATACCCATCGGCACCGTCCTCGCAACGCGTGGCTTCGCCGTGCCGCAAGCTATCGGCAACGACATTAATTGCGGCATGCGATTGATCGCCACAGATTTCGATGTGGATCGTGTGAAGTCCAAGTCGCGGGAGCTGGAATCTGCCTTACGGCATATTTTCTTCGAAGGGGGCCGTGACATTCCCATGACTCCCCGCCAGCGGGAGGCCTTGGTACGGCAAGGTTTGCCTGGGCTATTGTCCATGGCGGAGGAAGCGCAGGAGAAAGGGATTTGGGGTTCTCTGGACATTCGGGAGGAACAGGAAAATTTGCGTCATATGCGCGGAGGGGGTGGCTATATGACGGACTCGGTATTTGCCCTTCAGGGTTATATTTCCGCCGCGAGCGGGCTGTCCCATGATTCCATCATTGGGAATCTCGGCGGGGGCAACCATTTTGCAGAAATCCAGTTCGTGCGCCGTGTGTTCCACGGGCAGGCAGCCCACGCTTTGGGACTTCGCGAAGGTCAAGTTGTAGTCATGATCCACGCAGGTTCCTTGGGACTGGGGCATGTCACCGGCACCTTCGTCACCGATTTGATGAAGGAAATCTACCCCGAAGGCGTCACCCGGCCGGCGAATGATATCTATTTGCTGCCGCACAATGAGAGATTTGGCCCACAATTTGACCAGTTCCTGACCTCGATGCGCAACGCGGCGAATTTCGCCTTCGGCAACAGGTTTTTCCTGGCGCAGATGATTCGTAAGGGGTTGATGGAGGCTGTCGGGGAAACCGGATGGAATGTGGTGTACGACGCCCCGCACAATCTCATGTGGGAGGAGCAGTTGGATGGCAAGCACACGTTTGTTCACCGGAAAGGTGCAACGCCAGCCGGTGGTTGGGAGGAAATGCAGAATACCCATTTTGCCCACTTTGGCGAACCGGTAATCGTCCCCGGCTCAATGGGTGCATCCAGTTTCTTGCTCCTCGGGCATGGAGCGCGGCCAGCGGTCTGCAGCGCCTGCCACGGGGCCGGTCGTGCATTGTCCCGGGGCGAGGCCATGAGGGAAGACGATTCTCGAATTGATGAATTCCTAAAGGAGTTCACGGTGATTACCGCTCTTGATCCAAACCGCCCAGACATCCGCTTGCGGCCGGACATTCTCGAAAAGTGGAAGCAGGAATTGAAGAAGGAGGCGCCCTACGCCTACAAGGAGATCACGCCGGTCATTAAAACACTCCAGGAGGCGAAGATCGCCACTCCGGTCGCCGAGCTATTTCCATTGATGACCGTGAAGCAGTGACCAAAGCTCGCTCTCCCGAGTCAAATTTATCAAACTTGAAAAGTTATGGGCGCAACCCGCGACAATTTCATCAAATACCCCCGTACGCCGCATTTGTTCGGGTCGAAAGGGACTGATGACGACAAGCACCTTGGACGAAAGGAATCTGAGGCGTTGATCGCCGACTCGTCGTTGATTGTTGAGGAGAAAATCGACGGCACGAACGTGGGCATCCACTTCACCTCGGGCGGGCGGATGGTGCTACAATGCCGGGGCCACGAAATCACCGAAGGTATGCATCCGCAGTACGATTTGTTTAAGCAATGGACCTCCGTGAAACGTCCGGTGCTGGAGGCAATGCTGGGCGGGCAATTCATCCTTTACGGTGAATGGCTCTACGCGAAGCACTCCGTCCATTATCGAAAGCTGCCGCACTATTTCTTTGAGTTCGATATTTATGACAAGGATGCGGCGCAGTTCCTTGATCTTGAAACTCGCTTGGAAATGTTGGAAGGAAAGGGACTCCAAACTGTGCCGGTGGTACATCGCGGTCCAATCGCCGCCGAGCAACTGCCGTCGTTGATTAATCGCTCAGCTTTTGATAGTGCTTTCGAAAATCCAGTCACGGGCCGGACTGATGATTTGATGGAGGGACTTTATGTCCGCACTGAGGCCGAAGGTTCTGTGACAGGCCGGGCCAAACTTGTACGTCCGGAATTCGTGGAGAAGGTACAGCAAAGCGAACATTGGCAGCACCAGAAGATGATTCCAAACCTGCTCGCTGACGGAGTTGACATCTGGTTGTGAAAACCTGGAACGACATTGCCGGTGCCTCCAATGCGGAGATTCTCCGCTGGGCTGAGTCGCAGTCCTGGGCGCGCGCCATGGCGGCTTGCGCTCAGGACGCGCAGTGGCACGCCGAAGGCGATGTGTGGACCCACACTCGCATGGTTTTTGCCGCAGTGGAAAAGCTCGAGGCTTGGTCACTGCTTGATCGCCAAGCGCAGATCCAACTCCTGCTCACTGCGCTGTTCCACGATACGGGAAAACCAACCACCACAACGATTGACGCAGCAACAGGCCGGACGCATTCAGCGAAACACGCCTTGATCAGCACTCAGATCGTGCGCGGCGTTTTGCGCGAGTTGAATTGTGATTTTGCGACACGGGAGCAAATTGCCGCGCTGGTGCGTTTTCATGGCCGGCCGCAGCATCTGCTGGAGAAGGCCAGTCCGGAACGTGAAGTCATTTCCCTGTCCTGGATCGTAAATAACCGATTGCTGTATCTGTTTGCGCTGGCGGACACCCGCGGCCGGCATAAGGACGAAATGGATCGCCCGGAAGAAAACCTGCGTCTTTGGAAGCTGGTCGCCGAGGAGCACGGATGTTTCGACAGGCCATATGCCTTCGGCAATAACCACGCGCGATTTCTCTTTTACCGCGATCAACTCAGCAACTTGCGCTTTGCACCGCACGAGAAGTTCCGCTGCACCGTGACACTGATGTCCGGGCTTCCGGGAACCGGCAAAGACACCTGGCTGGCGCGGCAACGGCCAACGCTGCCGGTCGTGGCACTGGATGCCATTCGCGACGAGTTGGACGTGGAGCCTACCGACGATCAAGGCGAGGTTATCCAGGCCGCACGCGAAAAATGTCGTGCGAATTTGCGCGCCAGCCGGAGTTTTGCCTTCAACGCCACGAATATTATGCGCCAGACGCGTCAACGCTGGATTGATCTGTTCACGGATTACGGCGCACGAATTGAAATCGTCTATCTTGAACCGCCCATCGCAAAAGTCTTGGCGCAGAATAAACGCCGCCCGACTCCCGTGCCCGAAAGCGTAATCCTGCGCCTTTTGGAGAAACTGGAGCCGCCAACGATTACGGAATGCCACGAACTGGTTTTTGATTAAATTATGCCAACCCTCCTCCTTTCCGCACATCAGACTGACGACGCCCAGCTACTTTGGCGAGCGTGCATCGCGTTGGGCTGGGAGGTTGTTCGAGTCCATGGTTGGCGCGTTCCATCCATTGATGCAAAAAGCGTGGCAGTTTATGGCGAGCCGCTGTTTGCACATCATGTCGCACATACGCTGGGTTTGAAGCTCCCGGAACCGCCGGTGGATTGGTTGCCACGGTTACCGGCCAAATGGAGGGGCCGTGATGTCCAACTGATGACCCTCGGCGAGGCGAGAAAGGTATCGGGGCGCGCTTTCATCAAGCCGGCGGATGAAAAGTGCTTTGACGCGAAGGTCTATGCGAGTGGGGCTGAACTGCCGGCCGTTGGCCCGCTTCCAGAGGACTTGCCGGTGCTGGTGCAGGAAGTGGTTAAATGGCAGATTGAGTTCCGCTGCTTCGTATTGAATCGAAGAGTCGTGACCCTTTCTCCATATTGGCGCGATGGGCTATTGGCAAAGGCCGAAGATGGTTCCTGGCCTACGACGCCAGTGGAACTGAATGCGGCACAGGAATTTTGCGAACTCGCCCTTGCCGATACTTCAATCCAAGTTCCTGAAGTCATCGTGGTTGATATCGGGATCATCAACGAGCACGGTTGGGCCGTGGTCGAAAGCAACGCGGCGTTTGCATCTGGCATGTATGGATGCGACCCCGAAAAGGTGCTGCCACTGCTGTTGCGCGCCGGCGGAAATGCTTAATCCAAACAATGAAAATACTGTTTCCAATGTCAAAATGAATGATACGCACGACATCATAGATATTGGAGTTAGGCAGCGCGAAAAAACAACTTGAGCAATTGTTCTTGTTAAATGGTATTGATTGGATCAGGCTGAGGGCATTCAGCACATCACTGACATACGCCGGATCAGGACGAAATATCGCTTGCTTGATCCGATGATGGACGAGCGGATGCGCCGACAATGGGCGGCAACCGAGGCGGCCGACCTTGGCTGGGGCGGGGTCAGTCTGGTGGCATCGGCCACGGGTCTGGCCCGCAATACCATCATGGTGGGCGGCCGGGAGTTGGCGCACCGTCTCGCCCATCCCAAGGAACCGGTTTCGGTCCAGATTCGCAGTCCCGGAGGCGGGCGCAAGCGGCTGACCGAAGTGGATCCTGAATTGGAGCAGGCCTTGGAAGCCCTGGTGGATCCGGCGACCCGGGGGCATCCCGAATCCCCCTTGCGGTGGACGTGCAAAAGCACCGCGAAATTGGCGGCCGAATTGCAACGGCAAAATCATCCTGTAACCGATCGCACCGTGGCGCGGCTGCTCAAAGCGGCAGGCTACAGTTTGCAAGCCAATCGGAAAACGCAGGAGGGTTCCGGCCATGCGGACCGCAACGCTCAATTCGAGTATATCAACCAGCAAGTCCGCACCATGCAAAAACTGGGGCAACCGGTGGTGTCGGTGGACACAAAAAAGAAGGAATTAGTGGGCGAATTCAAGAATGCCGGGGCGGAATGGCAGCCATCGGGCCAACCCACCGAGGTCAAGGTGCATGATTTTCCAGACAAAAAGCTGGGCAAGGCGATTCCCTATGGGGTTTATGACCTGGCCAGCAACGAGGGGTGGGTGAGTGTCGGGATTGACCATGACACGGCCCGCTTTGCCACCGCCAGTGTCCGGCGCTGGTGGCAGGAAATGGGGTGCCGCCGATTTCCGGGGGCGACCAAACTGCTGATCACTGCGGATGGGGGCGGCAGCAACAGCAGTCGCAATCGGCTCTGGAAGGTCGCCCTTCAGGAACTGGCGGACCAGGTGGGCTTGCAGTTGGAAATCTGCCACTTTCCGCCGGGCACGAGCAAGTGGAACAAAATCGAGCACCGGCTGTTCTGCTTCATCACCAAGAATTGGCGCGGCCGTCCATTGACGAGTTATGAAGTCATCGTCAATCTGATCGCCAGCACAACGACCGCCAGCGGATTGCTGGTGAAAGCCGCGCTGGATACGGGACATTACGAAACGGGGATTGAAGTCACAGACGAAGAACTGGCTGATGTCAAATTGACGCCGGCCAAATTCCATGGCGAGTGGAATTACTTCATCCACCCAGCCAAATAATTGCTCAAGTTGTTTTTTCGCGCTGCCTAAGCTGGTCTAAGCTGGCTTGCACGGCTTGCAGCAATTGTCCGGCTGGACGCTCGCCCGAGCGCAACAACTTGCACACGCTTACCACGCTTTGACATTCGCCGCCCAGTGTGCGCCGCGCTGGTTACATTTCGACACCTGCCCCGCCGCAAAAGCTGCCGCGATTATGCCAGCATCCAAAAGGTCGTTTTGATTGTTTGATGTATTCATGTAACAGAAAGCCGGTTTCCATCCGCCATTGCTGACATTCTGCCAGCAGACCCACGGCAAACGGCAACCGAGCCTTAATATTGCGGTTACGCTCGCGTGACTGCACCTGAGCGCGCGCGATCATTGCCGCGCAGCCCGCAGGCGGAAAGCCCTTGCGCCGCAATACCATTGGCACGCGACCACGGAACGCCCCCCGAAAAACACCCCTCCCCACCCATTGGTGGGAAGGGGGGTAAATTGCAAAACACATTGTCCCTGAGTTGGTTGCTACAAATCACATGCGAATAACTGTATAAAGATTGGGCATTTGAGCCAGAATGACCCAGTTAAAATCTGCGCCGGGGTGGATTTCCTCATGGGAAACGACCGCCAAGGGAAGTCCACACAAAGGGATGCCCGCGCCGCCGCCACGCACCTTGCGCCGCAGTGTCCCCGCTACGATAAACTGAGCCACGTCTGCTACGATAAATGGAGCCACCTGCCCAATTGTCTTTCCTGGCTCTGTTCCGCTCTGGTAAGCGGCGTGGCCGAAAATGTCCCAGGTAAAAATTCGGGCCGGTTCTGGGAGAATTTCCTTTATGGTAAACGGCTCCCATGGGCGGACCGCCAAGTATGGGTCCGCGTATGTATGCCCCTGGTGTGGTCAGGGTACATGGATGGTTCGCATCAAGATGTCCCACTTAAAAATCTTCGCCGGTTCAGGGAGGATTTCCCCATGAGAAACGACCGCCATGGGGAAGCCCACGCGAAGGGTTGTGCGCGTGCATGGGGGCAATTGGGAGCCGCCCGCCGCCCGGCAAGGTGCCACCGCCCGCACTGGTGGCGCAAACCTGCCCGCCCATGGCGCGCCGCATCCCGGCAGCAAAAAGCGCGGCGGGAAAGCCCGCCGCGCTGCTGGTTTGCCGATGATGTCAGACGGAACGAATCACGCCGCGCAACTTGCGACGGCGGGACGCCCGGACAATGCGCCGCACTTGGCCCGGCAGCAACGGCACGGGGGAAGGCGTCACCACTGCCACGCCGCCAGCGTCCCCACTGGTGCCACGCGAAAGCGGATGCAAGCCAATCACGCGCCGGTTGCATCCCGGCAACCGCTTGCCATTGCGCACCCGCGCCGCCGCCAGACAGCTTGCGCCGCAATGCGTCCCCGCCCGCAAGGCCGGTTGCACCGCTGGCGCTTCATAGCGCGGCAAGCCACCCCATAGCTTGACCAAATCCACCTTTGCGCCGCCGCGCTGGCTGGCCGCCTCAAATTCGTCTTGCGCTTGCGCCCATGCCGTCCGCTTGGACACCACCCGCACACCCGCCCGCCGCAACGCCGCCGTCATCCGATGGCTGGACGAAATGGCCCCCGAACGGCCACGGCGTGGACAAGGCTTGAAACCCGCCGCCGCCGCCGCATCATCCGCGCTGGTCCCGTTGAGCATGAGCAACACGGCTTGCTTGACCTTGTCCGCGAACGCCGCCCGCCGTCCCCGTCCGCTGGCCAGCTTGGCCCGCATGGCTTCAACCGCCACAAGTCGCCGTTGCGCCCGTTGCTCTGCGGACAACTCCGGCAAATCCCGCGCCGCCGTGGCCCAAATCATCCAATCCCTTGCCATGCGCGCTTGCGCTGGTGTCTCGCCGAACATATCCCGCGCCACAGAATCACCCACGGCCCGCCAAGCGACCCGCGCCGCCATGCTGGCCAGCTTGCAAGCCACTTTGACCGCGCCCGCCTGCCCGGCCCAATAGCCCGCCACGGCTTGCGCCGTGGACTCGCTGGCCGGAATGACCACGGGCGCAATCTCCTTGACCCAAGCCGCACAGACGCCGCCCGGCTCGCCCAGTGTGATGACATCCGCGCCGGAGTCCCGCGCCAGACACAACCCCGCCCGCCACAACGCCAACGCTTGCACGCCGTCCCCAATGGCGTCCGCCATGGTGGCACACCAACCCGCCGCTTGGCCTCGCTCCCGTTGCCAGAGACTTTCGCGCCCATCGCCCACCATCTTGGCGTTGAGGTGATAAGCGGACCATTCGCACAACTCACGATCTAAACCGGCTTGGACGGCTTGCAGCAATGGCCCGGCGGGACGCTCGCCAGAGCGCAACAACTCGCCGACGCTTTGACATTCGCCGCCCAGTGTGCGCCGTGCTGGTGATATTTCGATACCTGCCGCCGCCAATGCCGCCGCGATTGTGCCCGCACTGACAGGGGACGTTTGATTATTCGGAGTATTCATGTAACAGAAAGCCGGTTGCCAACCGCCGCCGCTGGTGATATGCCAGCCGACCCACGACAGCGGCAACCGTGGCGCAATTCTCGCCACGCGCGCGCGTTAGTTCATCCATGGCCGCATGAACATTTGCGCCCGCCAGCAAAGCGCAAATGCCTTGCGCCCTAATCCAATCGGACGACGGCGACGGATGGCTTGGCCCCGGCTTCCCACCCATAGGGGGGAGATATTTTGGATTTTGGTTAGGCGAATTGACAGGAGAGGGTAAGGCCCTGAACGTCCGCGCTCCGCCTGAAAACCCCTTGCAAGCCCAGTGACCCCACCCAATGACGTCCGTCGTCTCCAGAGAGGGTGGAAGCAGCGGGGTGAGCGCGGGGCGCGGGGGCGCTCGGGTTGAGAACTCATCCGTTTGGGTGGACACCCGGCGCGCTGGCAGCCCGCCAGGATCGTTTGCGGCGCAAGGTTCTCAAGCCCAGCCATGAGGCGGGAGAAGCGGGAGAAGCGCAAAAGCGCGGAGTTTGCCTCACTCGCAAACCCCATTCCCAAGACCCCCTGTTGTTTTAAAAACCCATAACACCATAACGCCGCGCGCGAGGTTTGAAGCCAAACCCGGTCAAAAGTGTGGTGAGCGCGGGACTAGGGACTCGGGTTGATGCCTCGTCCGTTTGGATGGGCCGCCCAGTGCGCTGGCGGCCCGCACAGCCATCGGCAGTTCAAAAGGATGCCAAGAAGGCAGCAACGGGGTGTCGTGGCGTTGCCGGGCCGCTGGCGCGTTTTTTTGGCATGGCTCCAGATTCTCAGAAGAAGCGTAACCCCAGGAGTTTGCAGCACTTGCAAACCACATTCCCGCGACCCCCTGTTCTCCAAAAACCCATAACACCATAACGACGGCCCTATATATATATATATTATTATTATTATATTATTATTATTATTATATATATATATAAGGAGGCTTGTTATGGTGTTATGGGTTTTTGATATAGGGGGTGGGTAGCGGGACATGTGTTTTCCGAGTCGAACGCCCGGCTTCCCGATGACCTCCAGTGAAGGCCCCCCGGTGTGCAATTCCCATAACACCATAACCGCTCAGCGCGGAGAGCATGCCGTCGCTCAACTCGTTGCTTGATTTTGCCAGCAAATGGAGGCCATTCCAGAATCATCGCGCCGAACTGGCATGATCTGCCTGAATTCTGGGCAAAACCGAGTTCCAATCAGCGGAACCGCCTGCCCAGACCAACCCTTTGGCCTGACCGGTTCACTTGTTTTCTCTCTTTTTAGACAGACAGGCATTGATGTTTACGCGGTGGTTCACTCGGTTCCCTCGGTTCCCACCAAAACACACCCTGTCCTTATGGCAGGAAGCGAGGCGGCGGCGAAAACAATGGCCTCGCCCTGGGGGTATGTGTTTTGGCAGGTGAACCAGGGAACCAGGGAACCGTTGCCACCAAACCGGTCTTGAGATGGGTACCGGGCGTGGGAGCACGACACACATTGGGGCACGTTGGCAGGCTACCTGCCGGAAATCAATTTTCGTTAGGTATTGCTATTCCCGGCATGCTGGCTTGCTGTTTGCCGGATATACTTTAGTATCCGGCAACAGCAGCAGCCAGCAGGCAACCGTAGAAAACCGTTGCACCGGACATTTCCGGCAGGGGAACCGGGTGTTTCTGGTCAGTTCCGCCTTCGGCAAAAGTTCACGGCAATCTCCGTCCATTCCTTGCCACCGGCGCAACGGCGTTTGAAGGCCGTCGTTCGTGCCACCCATCGGGCTCGAAGATTAGCCTCAAGCCAACATGACAGATCCGTGGACATTGTCGTGAATGCGACTGATCTCAAAAAAACAGACCGCATTCCTCATATGCAAACCAATGCTGGCTCAACTGAGCCAGCCCTTTCGTATGTTTCCGAATGAGGTTGATTGCTTCTGGATTGGCATCTTCCACAAACAGAAATCCGCCTTGATTCCAGTGATGGCTTGCCCCGGGACCAAATTCGACCACCTTGAGCTTGTGGCTGGCATCAATGTGAACCGCAACGGATCTATCCATCTGTGGGAATTCGTTCTGATGCGTATAATAATTGCCGTGGGCCTCCCAGCGTGGCAATAGTTTCATGGCAATGGCTTCCCATTCAGATTGATGCGCTTTCCAGTAATCAGCCCGCCTGGCCGCTTGGCTGTGGCGGAGGACCTCCACCACGTCTTCGAGTGCCAAATGCAAAGCATCCGCTTGCTTGAGCAATTCTGTGCAGAATGGTTGCAGATGTTCCAGCCGCTCGGCTTGGATTGACAGCATGGAACCTTGCACGATCAAGCCAATGCCGCGACTACTCGCCAGATGGCCGGAGCGCTTGAGTGCCGCGACGGCCTTATGCACCGTGTTGGTGCTGATGCGAAGTTCCCCGCTCAGTTTCCGAACGGAAGGAAATGGATCGCCCGCCTTGAATCGCCCGGTGAGCATGGCCTTTCGCGCAGCCCGGACAATCTGGGTGGAACCGGGTGGACGGCCATTGCTGGAAATCCAGTCCACGGAAGACGGCTTCGCGGTTATTGGGGACATTTCAATATGCTGGTCGAGCGATGTGGTATGACCGGCCGACCGAGGTGTCCGGCGCAGAGCCTCCACCACGTCACGGAATTTTAGCTGCACCTCGCCCGCTTCATTGAGCAGTCCGGCGCAGTGGGGTTGCAGTTTTTGCAACCGTTCGTCACGGGATGGCAGCCGGGGGACGGTCACCACCATGCCGATGCCGGGATTGCTGGCAAGGTGGCCGGAGTCCTTGAGCGCCGAGACGGCCTTGTGTGCCGTGGCGCAACTGATGTGAAGTTCCCGGCTCAATTCACGCACGGAAGGGAAATTTGCCCCATCTTTGAGTTGCGCGTTAAAAATGGCCTCTCGCACTGCCTGAATGATCTGGTGGCAAACCGGCAGGTCGTCTTTGAGCTGTATTTTCAATGGAATCATAACGCATCAAGTGTACTAGCCATACTGCAACACCATGAATTTTTCAATCTTTTTTGGGATTTTGGGCCGCAGTGGCATTTTGGTCAAAATCCTCAATAAACATGCGGGTGCGGGCCACCTGGCAGCCTTTTGAGTGCGATGGACCTCAAACGAAGCCCCTAAATGGCATGATACAATCGGAAAATTATGAATTCAAAACAAACAAATTTACGGATGCGGCGGCAGTTGCCGACGGACTTGACCGTGGATCAAGCGGACAATCACCTGGGTTTCAACCCGGGTACCACCCGCCATGTCAACGGTGCGCCCGCATGCCAAACCCTAACCGACCACCAAAGGAAAGGTGTTGTTTCTGAATTTCGAGATCCGCGAGGCATACTGGCAGTGGCGGCTTAACCAAGTGGCGCGGGCAAAGGACATCCAGTTCGAGCGCGGACAGCTCAAGCTCCTGAATCTGCGCGGTTTTGGGGCCGACTTCAGAAGTTTGATTCCGCAAGTCATTCAACGCGCCAGCCATGAGCAATTCGACGTGATTGTCTTTGACCCACTCTACAAAATCTATGGCCCGGGATCGGACGAAAACAGCACCGGCGACATGGCTGAACTCATGAATGGGCTCGAAAGAATCACCGTGCAAACCGGCTCGGCGATTGCTTACGGCGCACATTTCAGCAAAGGCAACCAGTCCCAAAAAAACGCCATTGATCGCATCAGCGGCAGCGGTGTTTATGGGCGTGACCCCGACGCCCTGTTGATTTTCACGGAGCATGACGAACCGAACGCCTTGACCGTCGAGGCGATCCTCCGTGATTTTCCGCCCCGCGATCCGTTTGTGGTTCGCTGGCAGTTTCCACTGATGCACCCCGCCCACGATCTGGACCCGGCGAAGTTGAAAAACGCCGCTGGACGCAAAAAGGCCCACGACCCGAAGAAACTACTGGCTGCCATCGCCGACACGACGGCCGAAAAGCCGGTCAGCATTTCGGCATGGGCGCTGGCCGCCAACGTTCCGCGCAACACGTTGGCCGACTACTTGCCGGAAATGCGCAGTCATCAATGGATTAAAACCACCGGCGAAGGCAACGTCGCCCGGCAATATATCACCCGGGAAGGCAAGTCCTTTCTCCAGCAAAACCAACCAGCGGAAAATCAATCCGCGCAAGTCAGTTTGACGTTTTAACCAGTATGCTTGACTCGACGATTGACCTGATTCGAGCCGGTTTGAAGACGGATCCGACCTTGAGCGCGGATGAGCGCACGCGACTGCTGATAATGCTTCGGAACCACGGACGGCAATCGCAATCACCTCCAGCAACAGACCAGGAGACCGCACCGAAGGTCATCCGCCGGAAACAGGCAGCGGAACGACTCAACAGCAGTTTGCGCTTTGTCGACTTGCTGGCGCGACAAGGCATTTTGAAAAAATGCGTCCTGCCAGGACGAAGACGCGCCGTGGGCATTTTAGAATCGAGTCTGATGAATGTGTTGAGAAAGTAGCCTGCACCAACCTACTTATTTTGTCTTTGATGTCCGCCATCCCCAAAAAACTGATGCGGCAAGCGAGTTTGCGGAAACCAAGAAGGTAGTTTGCAGAAAATTGCGCGCATCTAAGCAAAAACATTCGAGGCAACCGTTCGCTGAACAGGTCTTTTGAGAATGCTTAGGTGGGCAGATTCGGTCAAAACCGCAAATTTTAATGGAAAATCACATGATTTTTAAGAATCCGTGTGGAAACGAAGGCCACCGTTTGGACCCCTCTCGTTTCCAACTCGACCAGCGATGGACGAGGAATTTTGATCAGCGTGACGCTGGCCCGCAAAAATATTACCGCAAGGGAAGTAATTGACGCCATCCACCCGCACGGCACGGCACTGGTAATGGAGGACGGCAAGGCTTGGGTGCGCGAGACGGCGATTCCGCCGGAGCTGCTGATGCAGGCGTTGAAGGCCAACCGCGAGGCGGTGCTGGCGGAAATGAAGCGCCGGGCGGACGTGTGCCAAGATCGGCGCCCTGGCCCAAGGAAGCTTGGCGATTTTGCTGTTTCGGGGGCTGTTTTATCATCTCAAAGGTCTTACCTACTCTTACCTGGTGCGACTTTGGCGGGGAATCCGGGGTACACCAGCCGTTTATGGTTGTGGGTTGGGGTTTCATGTTTCAACGCGTAAAAAGTGTTATTTCAGGGGTTTTCGTGTTTTTTGGCTGGCTGTCGTGTGTGTTTTGGTCGCGATGATTCCTGGCACCGAGACGGTGCGGGGACTCGCAGCGGGGACGGCTGCGCAACGCGGTGTTTCATGGTGATAAATCTGATATTACGCGGGTTTTTGACGTATTTTGCGGATGAGCCAGCGTTTTGACGCCAGCGTGGGGTTGGTGTTTCGGGCGCGATGGTTCCTGGCACCGAGACGGTGCCAGCACTCGCAGCCGAGACGGCTGCGCTACTTGCAAACCGGCGCAGGATGCGGAAATGGGCGCGCCTCTCCGTTCCGTCCGGCCAGTGGCCAGACGGGACAGGCGGGGCGACTGTTCCACCCATTTCGAAGGCGGGGCGACTGGCCCGGCCCGGACTATGATATTATGGTAGTCCATATCCATCCGGGACGAGCATAGCACGATCCGGAAAAACCGGGTTGTAAGCGGCTAACGCATTTCGCACTTTTTCGCCATATTTTTGCAAAAATGCGTTAGCGGCTAACATTGGCTGACACGAATTTCACGAATTTTCACGAGCTTGAGAATAATACACTGATGCGCAATTGGTTGTGCAAAGACCCAGAGCCGGAGCCGGGGACTTTATCGGAAACAAAGGGGGTTTTACTGTTTTCCGATAGACGCACCGCTTTAAGAATCGCTTCGGAAAATCAAATAACTGCCAAAGGCAGGCCTCACAACCCGCCCTTTTCTCGTTCCTGGCAAGGGCTGGGAACATTTTGACTTTTAGACCCAAACGACGCAAAATCGAATTCACAGTAAAAACCGAGACAAACATTTTAATCGCGCGTCTCCGCCGGACTCGAAACCGTCGGGTCGTGGCGATTTACGTCTTTCCACATGCGACCACACGTCGCGGATCACCGATTGGCGCCGCACCCAAATGAATGGAGAGCCTGAAAAATACGACCAGCCTGAAAAGAAGCAAGCCCGCAGGCTGGCGCTCTTTCATGCTGTTGAGTCGCTGACTACTTGTCGAGAAAGCAGTCCGGTCGTCACGCTCGACCATTTTCGGCGCGGCATGAACTACGTCTGTAATTGCCTTGAAAAGACCAATAACGCCGGAAACACCTGCTTTCCTGTGCCGCATGAGCAAGTGAAGGAAAAATCAAAAAAATTCGAGGAATTGCACGCAGCGCGAGTCGGAAAAAAGCATGTGGGTGAACTACAAGTGCTGTTTCTCTGCGGACCAGAGCCGATGAATGATCTTGAAGTGATGCTAGAACTTGGGATCAGGCTGGAAAACATATGGGCGGTGGAATCCAAAAACGAAAATTTCGAGTGGGCGGTGGAAAGCCTTTTCGCCAGTGGCTACCATATCAAAATATATCGCGGCAAGCTCCAGCAGTTTTTCGAAATTGTGCCTCAACAGTTCGACATCGTTTATTTCGACGCCTGTGGACCGTTGCCGAGTTCAGAAGCGCGCACGCTCGATGTGCTACGTCAGCTTTTTGAACACCAGCGACTCACGCCATTGAGCGTTCTGATAACCAACTTTTCTGAAGCGAACCATGACGGAGATGAAAAGAGTTTGGATTTATGGGCGAAGCGCCTTGGCTCGTGGTTCTTTACCCGAGACGAGTGGGAGGATTTTGAGAACGACTATTGGCAACATGTCGCCAAAAACCTCAACGATTATTATAGCAACTTCGTCAGTAGCTTTGTCATTGAATTCGCCGGGTTGCTCATGCCTTGGTGGCGAGTGGCAGCGTTGGATGGAGCGCGGCGGGAATATTTTGCCACGGCGTTTTCTGACGCTGCCCAAATCAAACTCAAACTGCCGCCATTTCATGAGGAGAGGCTTAAACTTGAAAAGCCTCTGGAGGCAATGCTTTTGCAGGATTCTTTTCCGGCGTATTGCCGCATGCTGGAGATGTTTCTGGAAAATCTTCCAAATGGTGACCCACTAAAAAATCTGTTCTGCGTTGAAGCGTCGAATAGGGTGAAGCTTTCCGATGCCGTGTGGCTGGCTTACGCGTTTAGAAATTGCGGCGACCCAGGATTCAGTGTGACCGCAGATTTGAATAAGAAGTTGTGTAGTGCCGAAGCGGTTGAAGCGTTGAATTCGTTTCGCTGGTTGGACCAGGATTTGAAAATTTTCTGCGATAAGCCACAGCCGCATCTACTGGCTGACTTGCTGCTTGGGCTTTATGGCTATCCGTATCACTGCAACTTGGCCAAACAACGACGCTGGCGCTACCTCGCCAAGGACACGCCTATGTATCTGGACGTTTTCGTTCTCGATCAGGCCCGTTATTTCTACGATCTCGTTCCCACATTGCCGCTTTTGGCGCAGCAGTTGAGGTTTCCTGACCAATGGATTCTGCGCGTTTGTATGGACGGCATTTTCAGACACACGGCGCAGCCCTGTGGTGAGTGGTTCTACGCCAGTACGCTTGCAGCAATGGAAACGCCCGGCTTTGATTTCCACGACTTTCAGGAACGAGAGTCGGTCAAAGGCGAAGGTTCGGGAGCAATCTAAAAATATGTCACCGAAAAGAATATCAGTCGGGGAAGAACAATTCCAGTTACTAGCCAACCAATTGGCGAGAGCAAACACGCATTTTCATTTCGCAAAAGAACTTCACGAGAGTCGTCAAAAACTTGGTTGGGCTAAAGATTTCTGGGAATATACTTTGACTGCCCATTGTAGCATCGCATTCCTCGATCTCTGTCGAGTTTACGATTACCACAAAAAAGGCCTTAACCTAATTAACTGCCTCCAATCAATTGACACGAACACTTTAGACCAAGCCAAGCAGGATCAATTGAGATTTTATATCGGCGAGTGTTGTCAAAAAAGTCACAATTCTTTGGTAAATAGTTTGCGAACCTGGCGACATAATATTGTCGCACATTATAATTCCGAAG
>Ga0302275_10002435_pt1 | contig 19579 bp, 14 predicted proteins | sample III_Bog_N2_2_FD_200229 | JGI IMG/M metagenome (GOLD analysis project Ga0302275, IMG submission 200229) | Peat permafrost microbial communities from Stordalen Mire near Abisko, Sweden - III_Bog_N2_2 | ecosystem: Environmental > Terrestrial > Soil > Wetlands > Peat | place: Sweden: Abisko...
ATAAATTCCAGCCGCGCTTCTTTCAAATGTTTCGTTTCCAGGAGCGAGGCAATCCGCCGCACGATGTTCCGGCGCAGGTCCAGTTCCACCGGCACGTTGGGATCCTGATGCGCCTCGTTGATGCGCGTGCCCACCACAAACCGCACGATGTCGCTTTGCAGCATCAGCGAAATCAGATCCGTCGCGGGGTTTTTGCGGAGCAGGTCGGCGGGATTGCCCCGCTCCAGGATTTCCGCCACCTTGCCCAGCGTGACCGTGCCTTCCGTGACCAGGTCGATTCCGTCCATGACCGCCGCCGGCGGAATCTCCGGGTCCAGCAGCGCCAGGTTCATGGTCACGGTACGGCCCAGCAGCCGGGAAACAATCCCCGCCGTGGTGCCGCCGCAGATCACTTTGCGGCCATCATACGTCCGCGCCAGTTCGGCCAGTTCGCCGTCGCGCTCACGGTTGAACGGCGGCCCGGTGATGACCAGCAATTTGCGCGGGCGGCGGTAATAAATCACGCCGCAACTGATGTCGTCCTTGGCGGCGCGGCCGTCGTTCAGCAGCGATTCCGCCACCAATTGCCGCGAAAGTTCGCGCGCGGAAATCTCATTTTCCCCCGCGATTTGCCGGCGCAAAAACCCCGTGACGCGCTCGCCGCCCCAGCCGAGCGGCAGGCCGGCCCGGCCCAGCCCGGACTGGCTCACGCCATCGGAGAAAAAGACGATGCGGTCGCCGGGCAGGGTGTTGAACTCGCTGTAGTAAATCACGCGGTCCTTCCAGGCTTCCAGGGTGAGGCTCGCCCGCTCAATGGGCACGGGCGTCTGGCCGCGCAGCAGCAGCAGCGGCGGGTTGCCGTGCTCGATCACGCGGGTCTGGCCGTCCTCGTCCAGGTCCACGATGGTGAAGGTGGAATAGCTGATCTTGCGCTGCTCGCAAACGGGCAGCGTGTCCATGATGGTCTTGGCGCTCCGGCGCACATCCACAAACGCGGTGGTGTAGCGCAAGGCCATGGTGGCGGTGAGATTGGCGAGGACGGCGGCCTTTACGCCGCTGCCCAGGCCATCGGACAGCACCGAGATGACGCGCCCCTCCGCCTTGATCTTGCGGGAGAGGAAGACATCGCCCGCCACCCTCTGGCCGTGCTTGGCCTGCTGGCAGAAATCAACTTCGATAAAGCTTTCGCCAATCATTGGCCTCCTTGGTGGGCTCATCGGGTTTCGGCGGGGAGAAGGAATCAATGATCGAGTTCAGGGTGATCTCCGCCTCCGCCGCGTTTTCGCCGAGCAAATAGGCGATCTGCTGCGTGGTCGCGAGCTGCTTTTGAATGACTTCCCGGGCCTTGCGGATGACCTGCTCCTTGCGCACGGCGGGCTTGGTGATGTCCTGCAAAATGCCGCCCACGAGGCACTGTTTTTCGATGCTGAAAACGGTGGCATGCAGGATCGTGTTTTGGAAACGCAGATCGCGGTCGAGAATATCCTCGCCGCTCTTCAGGACGCCGTGGAAGAGCGAGGCAAAGGGCATCACCTCGGCCAGGGCAATGCCTTCCAGGGTCGCGCCGCCGGCGGCGGCCGGCTTGTCCAGCTTGTCCGCCTTGTCGGGCGCGAAGAGTTTGACGAAGGCGGCGTTGAACTCGATGATGCGCAGGCTCTCGTTCACGATCACCACGGCCGACGGCATTTTTTGGATGAGCGCGTTGGCCTTTTTGTGCGCGAGCTGGCGCATGTAGGTCACGCACATGGCCCGCTCCGCTTTTTGCCCGAGCAGGGCAATGCCGAATTCGCGGCAGGAATCGTAGCCGCAGCCGCCGCAGTTCAGCTCATCCTCCACGGAAAGCTTGCCCACGCCCCGCAGCGCCTCGCGGATTTGCGAGTCCGCCACCAGGACGCCCGGCGGCGGCGCGATGATGAAACTGGTGACCGTCTGCAATCCGGCCGGCCGGGGCAGCGCCGCGCCGGGCTGCCGCACCGCGCGTAGGATGCGCTGGCGCTTGGCCACGGTTGCGCCGCGCGACTGGACTTTCGGGCCGTTGACACAGCCGCCCTCGCAGGCGAGCAGTTCCAGAAAAACGCCGCTTTCCTGCGTCGCGCCCTCCACCCCGTCGAGCGCCTTCTTGATCGCCCCCAGGCCCGAGAAGGCCATGAGCGAGCAATCATTCACCGCACAGATGGATTTCATGCCGGCAATCATGCCGCCATCCACCGGATACCATGAACCTTCGGCCGAGGTCTCGGGCAGGAAGCGGTCGGCGGCGGCGGCGGGGACTTTGTCCAGCGCGATTTTTTCCTGGTCCAGCCAGCGCCGCAAATCCTCGAAGGTCAGCACCACATCGAGCAAATCCGGGTGCCGGTCGGCCTCGAGTTTTTTGGCGATGCACGGCCCGATGAAGACAATGCCCAGATCCGCGCCGAAGGCCTGGCGCAGCATGGTGCAATGCGTGAGCAGCGGCGACATGATGCCGGTCAGCAGGGCCGCGCCGTTGGGCCGGTGCTTTTGCAGATAGGCCACCACGGTGGGACAGGCTGACGAGGCCAGCACGCGCTCGGGATGCTGTTGCAGCAGGGCGGCCGCCTGCGCGGAAACCTGTTGCGCGCCCAGGGCGGTTTCGGACACCCCGGCGAAGCCGAGGCGTTTCAATGCGCCAATCAATTGCGCCGCCGCCACGCCGGGAAATTCGGTGACATAGGATGGCGCGAGCGACACGAACACCTTTTTTTTCCGCGTGAGCAACTGCCGCGCGTGCGCCAGATCGTCCCGCACTTTTTTCGCGCCATTGGGGCAGACCTCCACGCAATGCCCGCAGACGATGCACAATTCCGGCACCACTGAGGCGTAGCCGCCCGCGATTTTGATGGCCTTCACGGGACAGTTCCGCACGCACTTGTAGCAGTCCTGGCACTCGCGCTTCTCGGTGAAGATGGGGTTGAGGTAGTTCATGGCTGCAGGCAATGACGAATGACCAAGGTCGGATGTCGAAGGAATGACGAAGCTCCAATGACCGGAATAGGCGGGAACAAGTTTTGGAAAGGCCATGGTCCGCAGATTTGAAAATCGGCGGCCCTTGGGCTGGCGCTGATCGCGCATGCGTCCGCGCTGCCGGTGATGATTCCGAATTCCGAATTGGGGAAGGGATAACCGAGAAATTTCCTGATCGGCAGCGGGTTGGGAATGCGACGCCCGCGAAATTTTGCCCCCGCTCGTTGCAGGCACGGCGTACACGGAGTGACGCGCCCTGCCGCGATGGGCTCGCAGCAGGTCTTTTCGATTTCAGCGCCCGCTTCGGAGTTCGGGATTATTCGGGCTGGGGCATTCATTCGTCATTGTGACTAGGAACGGCGTTGGGTCGCGTCAGCCAAAAAATGGTTCAGCAATGCCAGGATGACAATCGGGTCCACCTCATGGTACAGCTTGCCGTTGATCATGACATTCGGCCCCGCTTTGCAATGGCCTTCACACAGATGCCCGGAAAGCTCGACCGACGGCGGCAGGTTCTGGGTTTTTAAAAAGTCCTGGACCACCTCAATGTTCCGGCTGTTGCCCCGCGAAAAGCACGAACTGCCCATGCAAATCGCGATCTTCACCGCCGACGGCACCGGGTCGTTGCGGTTCGCAAGGGCGTTGTCCGGGTTCTCAGGCATGGCACAATTCACATTCGGGCACGGCTGGCTGGCTGGCTGGCTGGCGATTCCAGCGTCCGCCCTGGCCCTGGCCAATATGCCGGCCGATGGCGCGGATGCGCGCGGACAGGCAGCCGTTGCATTTGACATCCGTCTCCGTGATGCACGCCTTGGCCGGATAAATCTCGTAAAGGCGGCGGTATTTCAGCGGCGTCAGATTGGGCATGAACACATTCGCGCCGCGTTGCAGGCCCAGTTCGCGCCCGTTGGTTTTGTTGATCGTGGCCAGCGCGGTGGTGGCGGGAATGTTCGCATCCGGCCGCACCAGCCGGGTCAGGGCCACGGCCTTGTAAACCATCAGCTCATTGTTGGGCACCTGTTCACGCGCCGGCGTCGGAAACGTTTTGAAGCCGATGCCCAAGGGCGTGTTGGGATGGGGAATGAACGGCCCGATGCCGATCATGTCCAGGTTCAAATCGCGGAAGAGGGCAATGTCGTCGGCCACGCTGGCGTAAGTCTGCCCGGGAATGCCCACCATGATGCCGCTGCCGGTCTCATAACCGAGACTCTGCAGCCGGCGGAGAATGGCCACGCGGTCGCATTTGCGGTTGCCCAGCGGCGGATGGATTTCATCAAACAGCTCGCGATCCGAAGTCTCAAACCGCAGCAGATAACGGTCCGCGCCCGCCTCGCGCCAGGCGACGAGATCGCGCTCCGGCCGTTCGCCCAAACTCAGCGTGACGGCCAGCGGTGTCTCGGCCTTGATCTGACGGACGATGTCCGCCATGCCGGTGGTGGTGATGCCGTAATCCTCGCCGCCTTGCAGCACCACGGTGCCATAGCCAAATTTCACCGCCTGCCGGGCGGCCTCCAGGATTTCCTCCGGCAGCATGCGGTAGCGCGCCAGTTGCGCGTTGCCGGCCCGCAATCCGCAGTAGGTGCATTGCCGCGAACAGAAATTGGATATTTCAATCAGGCCGCGCAAATACACGGCGTCGCCGACCTGCTCGCGGCGGGTGGCATTGGCGCAGCGCCATAATTCCTCCAGGCGCACGGGGTCGGTTTCACGCAACCAACCTTGGATATCACGATGAGTCAGTGGGTTGTTCATACAGACGGGACTGGTTGCGGGGGCGGAGTGGACTGCCGGGGAGCCAGGGTTCGCAGGAGCGCATGGGGTTCCGGCAATTGGGCGGCCTGGCGGAAGGCGGTCAGGGCGGTCGGGAAAGGTTCCAGGGCGCGGGCAAAAATGCCCAGGCTGTAGGCAATGGTCAGGCCGTAATTGGTGATCGGCACGCCGGCCTGCTGGCAGCGCAGGATGCGCCCGAGCATTTCGCGGCGGTTCCACATGCAGGCCCCGCAATGGATGACCAGCTTGTAGGGCGAGAGATCGGCTGGAAAATCGTGTCCCTGCACATGTTCAAACCGGAGCGCATGGCCGGTGTACAGGGTGAGCCAGCGCGGAATTTTGACGCGGCCAATGTCTTCGCCAATGGGATGATGCGAGCAGGCTTCGGCGATCAACACGCGGTCGTTGGGCTGCAGTTTTTCCACGCCGAGCGTGCCTTGCACCTGGGCCAGCAAATCACCTTTGAAGCGCGACATGAGAATGGAAAAGCTGGTCATGGGCACCGAGTTGGGGGTGTCGGCCGCCACCTTGAGAAAGGCCTGCGAATCGGTGACGACCAGCTTGGGCGGCGTGCGCAGCCGGTCGAGCGCGTTGCGCAATTCGCGTTCCTTGACCACGAGGCAGCCGGCGTCGCTGTCCAGCAAATCGCGGATGGCCTGCACCTGCGGCAAAATCAAACGGCCCTTGGGGGCCTCTTTGTCAATGGGCACGACCAGCACGGCCAGTTCGCCCGGCCCCACGAGGTCGCCCAGGATCGAAGGGCTGTCAATGAAATCGGCCGGCGCGGAATCCAGCAAGGCTTGGCGCAATTCCAGCAGGCCGGTGCCGTTGACGGCCGAGGTGGGCACCACGCGCACCTTCTGCTCCTTCAATTGGGCGGTCACCGCCGCCGCCGGCTGAACCGCGTCCGTCTTGTTGAACACCACCACCGTGGGCGTTTTGCGGGCGGCCAGTTCGCGGAGCATGTCCGCTTCAAACTCACCCCAGGCACCGGCGGCGGTCACGAGCACGGCGACGTCGGTGCGCTCCAGCACCTGCCGGGTTTTCTGCACGCGCAAAGCCCCCAGTTCGCCGGTGTCATCCAGGCCGGCGGTGTCGATGAACAACACCGGCCCCAGCGGCAGCAATTCCATGGGCTTTTCCACCGGATCGGTGGTGGTGCCGGCCACGGGCGAGACGATGGAAACCTGCTGGCGCGTCAGGGCGTTGAGCAGGGACGATTTGCCAACGTTGCGCCGGCCGATGAAGGCGATGTGCAGCCGCAGTCCTTTGGGCGTGGGGTTCATAGTGGGGTGCTGGGTGGCACAGGCCACTGGCCTGTGCCGTCCGGCGACTCGCCGGACGGAACGGAGAGGCGCGTTTTCCCGGCCATAGCGCGTTGGGAAAATTCGGAGCGCGTGGCCATTCCGGTTGGCGGGTCGCCAACCGGGACGGGCGGGTCGCCCGTTCCACCCATTTCAAAAACGCGCCCTGATGAAATATCGGGTGGGGGTTGCCGGCCGGGCATGCCCAGCCGGCACACGGCTTCAGGGCTGATCAAGGCGGCAAATTCCTCGCCGGTCAGCCAGCCTTGGGCGATCACGGTTTCCCGGATGGTCCGGTTCTGTTCCTGGGCCAGCCGCGCGATTTCCGCCGCGCGCTCGTAGCCCAGCACGGGCAACAGCGCGGTGGCCGTGGCCGTGGAGCTTTCCACGTGCTGGCGGCAGCGGGCTTCGTTGGCCGCCAGGCCTTCCACGCAATGCCGGCGCAAAATGTCATTGGCCCGGGCCAGCAAATCGAGGCTTTCCAGCAGGCAATCCGCCACCAGTGGTAAAAAAGGATTTAATTCCAGCGTGCCCGCAGAGCAGGCGTGGGTAATCACGGCATCATGGCCCATCACCCGCATGGCGGCCTGGCTGACCGCCTCGGGGATCACCGGATTCACCTTGCCCGGCATGATTGATGAACCGGCCTGCCGCGCGGGCAGGCGGATTTCGCCCAACCCGGCCTCGGGGCCGGAAGACAGGAGGCGCAGGTCGGTGCAGATTTTGAGCAGCGAGACCGCGTGGGCTTTCAGCATGCCGGAGACTTCCACGAAGACATCGGCGTTTTGCGTGGCGTCCACGAGGTTGTCCGCCCGGGCGAAACCAATGCCGGTCAGTCCGCGCAACCCTTCCACCACCTGGAAAATGTACTGGCGCGGCGCGGCGATGCCCGAGCCAATGGCCGTCCCGCCCAGATTCACCACCCGCAAGCGTTCCTGGCATTTGTAGAGCCGCCAGCGGTCGCGGTTGATGGCCTCGGCATACGCGCCGAATTCGCGGCCCAGGGTCGTCAGCACGGCATCCTGCATCTGCGTGCGGCCCACTTTGACCACGTGGGCAAACTTTTTCTCCGCCGCCTGAAAGGATTCCTGCAACGCCACCACGGCGTTTTCAAGCGTTTGCAACTGGCGGATGGCCGCCAGCTTCAAGGCGGTGGGATAGGTGTCGTTGGTGGACTGGTACAGGTTGAGGTCATCCAGCGGCGAAACGCGGTCATAGCGGCTAAAGGGCAGGCCCAGGATTTGCAGGGCGCGGTTGGCCAGCACTTCATTGACGTTGAAATTCGTGCTGGTGCCCGCGCCGCCTTGCAGGGCGTCCACGACGATGTGCTCCGCGAGCCCGCCCCCGGCCAGTTCCTGGCAGGCTTGTTCGATGGCATCCGCGCGGGCCGGATCATCCGCCCAGGCCCCCAGGGCGCGGCTGGTCTGCGCGCAGGCCAGCTTGACCGTGCCGTAGGCGCGGGCCAGTTGCGGATGCACCGGCCGCCCGGCGAGCGGGAAATTCTCCAGCGCCCGGGCCGTGTGAATGCCATGCCACGCCGCCGCCGCGACCGGCAGTTCGCCGAGCGAGTCGCGTTCGATGCGGGTGGCGGGGTTCATGGCGCAGGGGTTCCGGTTACACAAAAACGTCGCGGTCGTTCTGGCGCACGCGGCGGACCAGGTCGTTGGCCGTCCGGCCAACCTCGCCCGGCATGGTGGCCAGCTCATGATCCACCAGTTTTTCGCCGGTCTGGCGGGTTTCCTTCGAGGCGTAACCCATCAGGTATTCCATGCAGCTCGACAGCGCGTTCGGGCTGCAATGCGCCTTGATCAGGCCGGGCTTGGCCAGGTCCATGAAGTCCGCGCCCGTGCGCCCCATGCGGTAGCAGGCCGTGCAGAACGACGGCGTGTAGCCCAGCGAGGCCACGTCCCGCACGACCTCGTCCAGCGAACGGTGGTCGCCCAGCTGGAATTGCTCGGCATCATGGCCGTCGCCCGTCTCGGCGTAGCCGCCGGGGTTGCAGCGGCTGCCCGCCGAAATCTGCGAGACGCCCAGCGCAAAGGTGGCCCGGCGCGTCTCCGCGTTTTCCCGCGTGGACATGATGATGCCCGTGTAGGGCACCGCCAGCCGCAGGATGGCCACGATCTTTTTGAAGTCGTCATCCGACACCACGTATGGCGGACGCTCCGCCAGGCTGGACCCCACCGCCGGCTCGATGCGCGGCACGCTGATCGTGTGCGGACCCACGCCGAATTTTTCCTCGAGATGCTGGATGTGCTGCTGCATCGCCAGCATTTCGAATTTCCAATCGTACAATCCGAACAGCACGCCAATGCCCACGTCATCAATGCCCGCCTCCATCGCGCGGTCCATCACGGTCACGCGCCAGTCGAAGTTTTTCTTGGCCCCGGCGGTGTGGACCTTGGCATAGGTGGCGCGATGATAGGTTTCCTGGAACAACTGGTAGGTGCCGATGTGCGCGGCCTTCAATTGCCGGAACTGCCCCACCGTCAGCGGTGCGATGTTCACGTTGACGCGGCGGATTTCGCCCCGGCCGCTCTTGGTTGCATACACCGTGGCGATGGACCGCAGCACATAATCGAACCCCTCCTCCGGATACGATTCGCCGGCCACCAGCAACAACCGCTTGTGCCCCTGCTCAATCAGCACCCTCACGTCGGCCGCGATCTCCACCTGCGTCAGCGTCCGGCGCTTCAGCTCCGTGTTGCCGGCGCGGAAGGCGCAGTAGCTGCATTCGTTCTTGCAGAGGTTCGCAATGTACAGCGGCGCGAACAGCACCAGCCGGTTGCCATAGATCTCATCCTTCACGAAGCGCGCCGCCGCGAACATTTCCTCCAACAGGGCGGGATCGCGGATTTCCATCAGCCGGGCCACGTCGTCGGCCTCCAGGCCTTCGAGCTTCCGCGCCTTGTCCAGCACTTCCCGCACCTCGGCGGGAGAGGACTGCCGGGCGCGGGCCAGGATCTCCGCGATTTTCGCCTCGTCAATAAAGGTGGCCTTGGCTTCGCGCGCCGGGCGCGCCACGGTGTCTTCGTAAAGGGCTTGGCTCATAATCAGGCTTTCAATTTTTGGGTGATTTCGTTTTTCGCCGCGTCCGGGCTGCACCAATGAATCTGGGTGCCATCCACGCTCACGGTCGGTCCCTGGCTGCATTTTTCAAAACAGAAGGAGGCGCTCACATCCACGTCATCCTGGAGCTGTTCCTTTTGGACCTGCTCCAGCACGTCGCGCAGGATCTGCTGCGAGCCCTTCAGGAAACAACTGGTGCCGGTGCAGACTTTGACCTTCACCTTGCTGCCCGCCGGGCCTTCGCCCAGCGCGATGTCCTGGTCGCAAATCCGGCGGCGGTTGTGGTAATGCGTGTGCAGCAGGCGATGCGCATTCTGGCCGCCAATCTCGCCCAGATGCTTCTGGTAGCATTCGGTCACGAAATGGTTTTCCTGCGACTTGTGCAGTTCCATGTTCTTGTCCACGTCGTACAGCCCCTGGGTGCGGAGCTTGCGGATGTCGGGATCGCGCGCGACCGGCTGGCCCGCGCCGCCGATGCAGCCGCCGGGGCAGGCCATGACCTCGATCAAATCCAGGTCGCACTTGCCGCGCCGCGCCTTCTCCGCCAGCGTCCGCGCATTCTTCAAGCCATGGACAATGCCCAGCTTCAGCGTGATGCCATCCACGGGAATCTCGACAATGCGCAGCCCGTCCTCGCCGCGCACGGCGGGAAAGTCCGGGTTGTCCAGCTTCCGGCCCGTGACCTTCTCCGACGCATAGCGCAACACCGCCTCGCTCACGCCGCCCGAATTGCCGAAGATCACGCCCGCGCCCGTCTTGAACCCCATCGGCATGTCGAACGATTCCGGTTTCAACCGGGTGAACCGCAAACCCGCCTCCTCAATCATGCGCGCCAGCTCCTGCGTGGTGAGCACATGATCCACGTCGGCGACGCCGTCCGCCGCCATCTCCGGCCGCTTGGCCTCGAACTTTTTCGCCGTGCAGGGCATGATTGAAACCATCACCAGGTCCGCTTTCTTCACGCCCAATTCCGCCGGCAAAGTTTCCTTCGCCAGCGCGCCCAGCATCTGCTGCGGCGATTTGCAGGTGGATAAATTCGGCAGCAATTCCGGGAAATACTGTTCCGCGAACTTGACCCAGCCGGGGCAGCAGCTGGTGAACAGCGGCAGCTTTTCGCCCTTCGTCTTGCGGGCGAGGAATTCATTCGCCTCCTCGATCACCGTCAAATCCGCGCTGAAGGAGGTGTCATAGACGCGGTCAAACCCGAGCCGTTTCAGCGCCGCCACCATCTGGCCGCGCGTGGATTCGCCCGGGGGCATGCCAAACAATTCGCCGATGGCCACGCGCACCGCCGGGGCGATTTGCACCACCACCGTCTTGGCGGGATTGTTCAGGGCCTTCCAGACTTCCTCGATCTCCGAACGGGGCGTCAGCGCCCCGGTGGGGCAGACCGCCGCGCACTGGCCGCAGTTCACGCATTCGCCCGCGCCCAGGTCCTTGCCAAACGCCGGCAGCACCGCCGCGTCATGGCCGCGATAGGCGAAGTCAATCGCGCCGATGCCCTGGATCTCCGCGCAGAACCGCACGCAATCGCCGCACAGCACGCACTTGTTCGGGTCCCGCACCAGCGACAGCGACGAGCGGTCCACCGGTTTGGCCTGGTGCAGGGGCTTGAAGCGCACCTGGTCAATGCCGAGCTTGCGCGCCACGTCCTGCAACTGGCACGCCGCGCTCTTCGCGCAGGTCGTGCATTCCCGCTCGTGATTGGCGAGCAGCAGCTCAATCGAGAGCTTCCGGATCTCCCGGATCTCCTCCGTTTGCGTGCGGATTTTCAGGCCCGGCTCCGGCGGCGTCGAGCAGGCGCCCTGGATGCCGCGCCCGGCGATGTCCACCAGGCACAGCCGGCAGGCGCCATAGACGCTCAGGTCGGAGTGATAGCAAAAAGTCGGCAGATCAATGTCCGCCTTGCGGATGAGTTCCAGCAGGTTGCGCTCGCCGTTGATCGGCACTTCGCGCCCGTCAATGTTGACCGTTTTCACCGCGGTTGCGGCAGTGGCATTCATGGATGATAAATGATATAAAAGGTTTCAGTTCCGGGATCACACGCCAACGACCGCCTCCAGTTTGCAGGTGTCGGCACAAACGCCGCAGACGATGCACTTGCCCTGGTCAATGACATGGGCCTGCTTCCGGCCGCCGCTGATCGCCCCCACGGGGCACTGCTTCGCACACGCCGTGCAGCCTTTGCATTTGGCGGCGTCAATGCTCGGCTTCGCCAGCGCCTTGCACTGGCCGGTCGGACAATGCTTGTGGAACACATGCGCGTCGTACTCGTGCCGGAAATAGCGCAGCGTCGAGAGCACCGGATTCGGCGCCGTCTTGCCCAGCCCGCAGAGCGAGCCTTTCTGCACCGCCAGCGCGAGCTTCTCCATCAGCACCAGCGTTTCGCCCGTCGCCCGGCCCTCGATCACGTCGTCCAGCAGGGCCAGCAACTGGCGCGTGCCCTCGCGGCACAGCACGCACTTGCCGCAGCTTTCCCGCTGCGTGAAATCCATGAAAAACCGCGCCACGCTGACCATGCACGTCTTTTCGTTCATGGCCACCAGCCCGCCGGACCCCACCATCGCGCCGACACTGCGGAGCGAATCGTAATCCAGCGGCAAATCGAGATGCTCCTGCGTGAGGCAGCCGCCCGACGGCCCGCCGATTTGCACCGCCTTGAAGCCGTTCGGCTTCACTTTGCCGCGCCGGTCGGTGATGCCGCCGCCGATGTTCAACACCACGTCGCGCAGCGTCGTGCCAAACGGCACTTCCACCAGGCCCGTGTTCGCCACATGGCCGGTCAGCGCAAAGGTCTTGGTGCCCGGCGAGGCCGCCGAACCCAGCAGCTTGAACGTGTCCGCGCCCTGGTTGATGATGCGCACCACATGGGCCAGCGTCTCCACGTTGTTGATGATCGTGGGCTTGCCCCATAAACCGCTCTGCGCCGGAAACGGCGGCTTGGGCCGCGGCATGCCGCGCAGCCCCTCGATCGAGGCGATCATCGCGGTTTCCTCGCCGCAGACGAACGCGCCCGCGCCCTCCATCACTTCGCACTCCAGCGCCTGGCCCGAGCCAAACACATGGTCGCCCAGGTAGCCCAGCTTCCGCGCATCCTCCACCGCGCGGCGCATGCGCGCCACCGCCAGCGGATATTCCGTGCGCACATAAATCAGCGTTTCATCCGCGCCAATCGCCCGCGCGGCGATCATCAGGCCCTCCAGCACGCTGTGCGGGTTGCCCTCCATCACGCTGCGGTTCATGAACGCCCCCGGATCGCCCTCGTCCGCGTTGCAGATGACATATTTCTTCGCGCTCTTTTGCACCCGCGCCGCCTCCCATTTGCGCCCCGTCGGGAAACCGCCGCCGCCGCGGCCGCGCAGGCCGGACTTCGTGATCTCCTGCACGATCTGCTCCTGCGTCAGGTGCAAAATGGCCTTCTTCGCCGCCGCATAACCACCGTGATGCAAATATTCGTGGATGTTCTCCGGGTCAATCGTGCCGCATTCCTTCAGCACAAACCGCTGCTGGCGCTGATAAAACGGAATGTCATTGATGCCCTGGCAATGCTTCTTCGTCGCCGGATCCACGAACAGCAGCCGGTCCACCACCTTGCCGCCCACCAGCGTCTGGCTCACAATTTCCGCCACATCCGCGACTTTCACCCGGTTGTACAAAATCTCATCGGGCAAAATCGTGACCAGCGGCCCCATCTGGCAAAAGCCCTGGCAACCGCTTTTGTTCAATCGTAAATCCGCGCCGCCTTCCGCCTTGAATTCCGTGGTGACCGGAATGCCGGCCGCCTTGATTTGGGTCGTAAACGCCTCAATGACCTCGTACGCGCCGTTGGCCACGCAACCCGTGCCGGCGCAGACGATCACCCGCCGCTGGGCTTTGGGAACTTGGCCGCCCATGACCCCATTCCCGGCGGCCGCATCCAGAATGTTTAAAATATTCGCGCTCATGTTCAGGCTTTCTCCTGGGCAATGACGGCTTCCACCAGTTCCACGCCGCCCTCCGGCGTCATCTGGCCATGCACCTTGTCGTCCACCACCAGCACCGGGGCCAACCCGCAGGCGCCGAGGCACGCCACCGTTTCCACCGTGAACATCATGTCATCCGTCGTCGCCTTCTTGGGGCTCAGGTTCAGGCGCTTGCGAATCGCGTCCAGAATCGGAATGGAATCCTTCACATGGCACGCCGTGCCGTCGCACAGGCGGATGATGTGCTTGCCCTTGGGCTGAATGGCAAAGTGGGAATAGAACGTGGCCACGCCATAGACCCGGGCCGGCGAAATATCCAGCGCGGTGGCGACATAGGTGAGCACTTCCTCGGGCAGATAGCGGTATTCCTCCTGGACCGCCTGGAGGATGGGCACCAGGCGCGAGGGTTTACGCCCGTGTTTTTCCAGGATTGTGAAAACTTTCACAAACTTCCGGCCGTTACAATCAGGTTTTGGTTGATGACGCATTTGATTTTCTGGTTAATTTGCCAGCACCGCAGTCGCGGTCTGGGTCTTCAGGTTGGCCGGCCGGCTTTGCAGGCTGGCAAAAAGTTTTTGGGACAAGGCCGCCAGGGAGCAATACAGGTCCTCGTTGTGGACAATGACCTCCTCCGGCGTGTGCAGGCGCACCGGCGCAAAATTCCAGATCGCGCGAATGCCCCCGTCCACCATGAGATCCGCCACCCCCTGCGCCGCCTCGGCCGGCACCGTGATGATGCCAATGTAAACATGCATCCGCCGCGCCAGGTTCGGCAGTTTTTCCAGCGGCAGCACATGCTTGCCATGAATGACCGAGCCGATCTTCGCCGGATCCTGGTCAAAGGCGGCCACGATCTTCAGGCCGCACTGCTCAAATTTGTGATACCCCATCAGCGCCGACCCCATGCTCCCCGCGCCCACCAGGAAGGCGTCATTCACATTATTCCAGCCCAGAAACAGCTCCAGCGCCCCCGTCAAGGTGGGCACCGCGTACCCGACGCGCGGCCGCCCCACCGCGCCCACCGCCTCCAGGTCCTTGCGCACCTGCGTGGGATCCAGATCCAGGTCCTGGCCGATATCCGTGCAGGAAACCGTCCCATGGCCCGCCGCCTGCCATTCCTTCAAAAACCGGTGATACAACGGCAGCCGCTTCAAGGTGGGCTCCGGGACCACCCTGCCTTCCAGCGACTTGATTTGGACTTTGCCGTTCATATCGTGAATTTAATATCAATAAATCTTTCTCTATTTAATCCGCCTGCGCAGATTTGTCAACCTAATGGACGCCGGGAAATGCAAGTATAAGCGAGGGATGACACAACGATTAGCGGTAACGAATCTGCGATATCATAATAGAAGCGAATGCTAATCCTGCCGGAAATAGCTGAGATTTGGGGAAATCGCGGACGCCAAGCCGTCGTGCAGCCGGTTTCCGGCGTCTTTTATTTCAATCCCAACGGGATTGGATCATTCAGCCCAGGGTTGGCCGCACAGCGGAATCGGGATGCGGCCGTTCGCTGCCGGGGTTGGTCTCGGGAAGCGAACGCGCCTCCGCCTGCGGCGGTTGCCGCCTCGTCAAGCGCGCCCGCGCGCGCCTCCGTGCGCGGATCCCGCATGGCCGGGAGCCCACAATTTTGGGGTTAGCCCGGCTCAGGCCGCCTGCAGTTTTTCGCGTCGCGACGATGCCGGACGCGCGGGACGGCTTCCGCGCAAGAGGGTTTTGCTGCGGCGCTGCGGCGGGCGCGCGCGATGTCCAGCAGGGGGGTTGGCGGGGGCGGGGGCGGGGGCGCAAGCCGGCGAAGCCGCTTCCAGCGCCTGGCTCCGGGGCAAACGGCCCAGCAGCAAGCCGCTCTGTCGTTGCGTGACCGACCCGTCCGCCAGTTTCCGGTTGACCACAAAATGCAGGGTGAGCGGGTCAAATTGGGGGTTCAAGCCGATCAAGTCTTGCAGGGTGAATTCTTGGGCCGGCCAGGTGATTTCTTTTTTCATGTCATTAATGTGACTATAAAATTGGATAATTGTTCAAATTTGATTTGATTTGGACCCAAACTCCGAAATTGCCCGGGGCGCAACCGGGTGATTTTCAGGCATCCACCCGCAAAGTGGCCGCCCGCGTGGGGCGTCCAGTCACACCTGATGGCAGGTGGGTTCCAACCGGTGGACGCGCCCCTGTGCGGGCGACCGGAACCCTGGCGCTGGAGCAGCGCGAACGTGGGGCAGACCTCCGGTCTGCCGGTTCAGGGAGCCTCCGTCTCCCTGAATTCTTCAACCGGCTTGCAGAGCAAGCCAGAACCGGCAGACCGGAGCTCTGCCCCACATACCGGGCCAGCGCACGCCCGCCGCGCCGATACAACCCCGTTGGGGTTGAAACCGATTTTGGACGGTTACCCAGGGTAGTCCGCGCTGCGGCCAACCCTGGGCTGAATGATGCAATCCCGTTGGGATTGGAAAAGGGACGCCAGCCAACACTACTAACCGACTACTAACGCAAAAAATCGCGTTCCAGCAGCTGCATTAAATCGCTGACGGCCAGCATCAGTTCACCGCGCACTTCCGCCGCGTCCGGCACGGACAGATCCACCGGCGCGCTCATGGCTTCGGCATAGCGGTGGGTCAGGGCCATGGCCTCGTCGCGCTGGCCGGATTGACGCAGCAGGTCGCGCACGTTGCCCGCGCGGGCCCGGGCTTGGGCGATCTTTTTGAGCGCCGCGCAGGGTGTCAGGCCGCCATTTTCCACGCGCTTCAGCAGGCCGCACTCGAACAACCGGCAACGCTTGGGCCGGTCCGCGTAGATGGTGCAAAGCTGGCCATCAAAGCAGGCGCAGGGCTGGGCGAAGGCGAGTTTGGTTCTGGTCTTTTGCAGGACCGTGATCCCTTTTTTTGTCAGCTGCCGGGGATCATCGCTGGCGCGCAGTTCCACATCGGCGAAGAGCGTGCTGTCGCAGCAGAGGCCGCAGTTCGGGCAAAGTTGGGCAATCGAAGTGTTCGCAGTCGAAGTGTTCGCAGTCGAAGTGTTCGCAATCGAAGTGTTCGCAGTCGAAGTGTTCGCAGTCGAAGTGTTCGCAGTCGAAGTGTTCGCAGTCGAAGTGTTCGCAGTCGAAGTGTTCAGTTTCAAGTGTTCAGTTTCAAGTGTTCAGTGTTCAGCTTGGACGCCGGGTGGTGCTGATACAGGAACAAACGGACGGGAGGCAGCTCTGGATATGACCACCCCTCACCCTCAATCCCTCTCCCCGTTGAGGGGAGAGGGAAGCCAGTGGCGACGCGACCGGCATCTTGGGCGCTTTGGCTGCGAACGTAACATGTTGTAAAAACAGGTACTTGCATAATGTGTTTCTTAAAAGTTAAAAACAGGTTGGTGGTTGCATAAGGCGTTACTTGAGAGGGTTCAGTCATCGCCACAAGTGTTTCGGGTACTTCCGGGCCAGCTCGGATTTGATTTTGGGGTAATGTTCGCGCCAGAAGTTCGCGAGGTCTTGCGTCACCTGGATCGGCTTCATGCCGGGCGTCAGGATGTGCACGGTCACCGCGACGCGGCCCAAGGCGATTTTCGGGGTTTGGTTGACGTCGTACAGCTCCTGGATGCGCAGGGAAATGTAGGGCGGGCGGCCGGGCTCGTAATTCACCTTGGGGGTGCGGCCGTTGGGCAGCGAGAGCCGCTCGGGCGCGTGTTTGTCCAGCAACTCGCGCTGCGCGGGCGAGAGCCACGACATCACGACGGGCTTCACTTCGCGCTCCTTGATGTCCTTGTAACTCACCCCGCCATGGCAGAGCTCGGCGATGAGGTGCTGCTTGTCGTCGTCGGTGATGGCGGGCAGTTGGAGGTCGGCGCAGTGCTGGCAGAGCAGGTTCAAGCGGGCGAGCCATTGCTCCACGCTGTGATCCCAGTTGGGCAGGAGGAGGCGGCCGGCGATGACTTCCTCCGCGAGCAGCCGCGCGGCGGGCTCGGCCGGCGGGGGATCAATGCGGCGGGCCTCCAGGGCGAGGCCGCGGAAACGCAGGAGCTCCGCCGCCAGCACCCGTTTTTGCTGGGCGTCAAACTGCACCTGCACGTCGCGTTTGAGGTCGTCGGGAAACAGTTCGCGCAGCCAGTCCACCTCGATGGCGGTGGCCAGGGACAGGATGGTGTTCACTTCGCGGTCGCGGCCCTCCACCTCGCGGATTTCGGCCACCACGAGCAGCGGGCTGTGCTGCACGCGGCTTTCGCGCGCGAGCACGCCGCGCCGGCCATGGACGAGTTCGCACCGCAGGGTGCCCTGGTCCAGCCGCCGGGCGACGCGATCGCTGAACCCGATCAGGATGCATTTTTGCAACGCCTCGTCCTTCACCTCGTTGGGCCGGGTGTCGAGGCCCTCGTCTTTGGCGATGTGGAGGAATTGCTCGAACAGCGGACCGACCTGCCGGGCGGTGACGGCGTGGATGCCGAGCTTGCGGCAGGCCTCCAGGCGGAACTGGCTGTTCACCGCGAAACTCCACGCGCGCATGACAATCCAGAAATCCGACCCGGCTTTTTCGCCGAGCAAATCCTCGCGGGCGGATTCGGCCTCGCGGCCGGGATTGCGCAGGAGCAGTTCGCGGCCCTGCGTGAGGGCGGCGACGAGGCAGGCCTGATGCACGCAGCCGTATTCCTGCGCGGCCAGCAGCATGCGCGCGTAGCGCGGATGCAGCGGAAACGCCAGCATCTTGCGGCCCACGGGCGTGATTGGCAGCACGGAGGGGGCGGCGGCCTTGACGGCCCCGAGATCCTCAAGCAAGGCCTCGGCGTGCGTGAGCGCGATTTCATCCGGCTTTTCCAGCCAGCGGAACTGCCGCAAATCGTCCACGCCCGCCGCCTTCAGCGTGAGCACCACCTCCGACAAATCGAGCCGGCGGATTTCGGACATTTCGTGCGGCGGCCGCTCGTCGTGTTCGGGGCGCGACCACAGGCGGATGCACTGGCCGGGGGCGGTGCGGCCGGCGCGGCCGGTGCGCTGCTCGGCGTTGGCCTGCGAGATTTTTTCGATCAACAGCGTGTTGAGGCCGCGGTTGGCGTCGTAGCGGGCGATGCGGGCGAGCCCGGAATCAATCACCAGCCGCACGCCGTCAATGGTGATGCTGGTCTCGGCGACGTTGGTGGCCACGACCACCTTGGGCTGCTGATAGCGGGCGACGGCGGCGTCCTGATCCTTGGGTGGCAATTCGCCGTGGAGGGGCAGAATGACATAGCCCCGCGATTCGCTGGTGCGGCGGATGGCTTCGATGGTCTGTGAAATTTCAAAGCCGCCCGGCATGAACACCAGCACATCGCCCGCGCCGCCGGCGTGGACGAAGCGCGCGAATTCCTCCGCCGCCAGTTCCCACACGGGCGGGCCGTTGAGGCCCATGCGCCGGGGAAGATATTCGACTTCCACGGGGAAGGTTCGGCCTTCGGACGCCAGCACGGAGCAGCGGGCCGGGGTCCGCCCGGGCGCGGTGGAGGACAGGTATTTTTCCAGTTCGCCCGCGTTCAGCGTGGCGGACATCACGGCGAGCATCAGATCCGGCCGGTGTTCCTCCTGCAAATCCAGGGCGCGGGCGAGGGTGATGTCGCCGTACAAGTGGCGCTCGTGAAACTCATCGAACAGAATGGCGGCGACGCCGTGCAACCGGGGATCCGCAATCAACTGGCGCAACAGGATGCCTTCGGTCACGAACCGGATCCTGGTTTTGGCCGAGGTGCAGTTTTCGAACCGGATCTGGTAGCCCACTTCCTCCCCGAGCTTCACGCCGAGTTCGTCGGCCACGCGCGCGGCAAGCAGACGGGCGGCGAGGCGGCGCGGCTGGAGGATCACCACCTGGCCGCCGGCGAGCAGGCCGTGCCGCAGGAGCATCTGCGGCACCTGGGTGGATTTGCCGGAGCCGGTGGGCGCGGACAGGATCAGCCGCCGGTCGGCTTGCAACCGGGCGATGAGGTCGCGCTCGATGTCATATATGGGCAGGGGCATGAGATTTAAGATTTACGATATACGATTTACGCGCGCTTTGACAGGCGAGAAGTGCCGGCGTGCCGGCGGGGAGAACGCGGGTGAGACGAATTCTTCTGGCCGAGCCAAAGCTTGAATTACAGATTCTTGCCGGTCACCGCCGATTGCAGCGCGGCGGCGCTGCCGTACCGGGGCGTCCAGCCCGCCTGCTTGAGCCGGGCATTGCTGCCGGTAAAATCCATCAGCATGTCCGCCACCCAGGAAGGATGGATGGGCGAGCCCAAAAACCGCCAGCGCAGGAACGTGAGCCAGCGGGCCAGCGGCAGCGGCAGGGTGGGCGCGAATTTCACGCCCACCATTTTCCAGACGTCGTTCAACCGCAGGCAGTCGTCCGGCACCACGTTGTAGGCCCCGGGCAGGTCATGGAACAAGGCGAGAATAAAGGCCGCGGCCACATCGTCTTCGTGGATGAACTGGCGGCGGGGATTGCGGCCGGGAAAGGGGCGCATCTGCGAATGAGGGCGGATTTGCTGGACTACCAAATCAGCCATTGATACAAATGGATCACGATGAAGGCA
>Ga0302275_10002439_pt1 | contig 19571 bp, 9 predicted proteins | sample III_Bog_N2_2_FD_200229 | JGI IMG/M metagenome (GOLD analysis project Ga0302275, IMG submission 200229) | Peat permafrost microbial communities from Stordalen Mire near Abisko, Sweden - III_Bog_N2_2 | ecosystem: Environmental > Terrestrial > Soil > Wetlands > Peat | place: Sweden: Abisko...
CATCCCCAAGCGTTTTGCGGCGCGCACCACGTTCCTTCCCTCCGCCTCAAGCGCATCGACGATGAATCGCTTCTCCATTTCCCTCAGCGTAAGGCCCTTGTCTTTTGCTTTGTGCGCAAAATCCTGGCGCAGCGGACTCTCGAACTCAAGGCATGTATTGTCAATGAGGCAGTCATCGGACAAAAGAGCCGCGCGCTCCAGGACGTTTCGAAGCTCACGAATGTTTCCGGGCCACGAGTAGTGCTCAAGGGCCCTTCGGGCATTGTCGGTAATCTGGAGGGTTCCGCGCTTCATGTCGAAGCTGAGTTGTTCCAGAAGCCTGTCCGTGATGACCGGCAGATCCTCGATCCGCTCACGAAGGGGCGGAATGCGCAGGCGCATGGCGCTGATGCGGAAATAGAGATCGCTCCGGAACTCGCCGTTGTCGGCCATTTTCTTCAAATCGCGGTGGGTTGCCGCAATCAGTTGCACGTCGGTCTTGCGCTCGAGCACGTCTCCCAGCCGGTAGAAGCGTTTCTCTTCAACCACCTTCAGGATCTTTGGCTGAACCTGCGGATCCATGTCTCCGATCTCGTCGAGGAAGAGGGTTCCATGATTCGCCGCCTCCAGGAACCCAATCTTATTGCTGACAGCTCCCGTAAACGCCCCCTTTTGGTGACCAAAAACCTCCGACTCGAACAGCTCGCGCGATAATGCCGCGCAATTGAGATCCACAAACGAGTCATTCGCGCGTGAACTCAACCCGTGCAGCCAGCGGGCCAGGACTCCCTTTCCCGAACCGGTCTCCCCCTGAATCAATATCGTGATATTGGTCTCGGCAGCCCGCTTCGCCACCCGCATCAATTCCCTGATTGCTGGACTGTCGCCGAGGAATGGGTCGCGTTTGTAGCGTGATCGCTCCTGCTTGACGGCCGCATCCTTTTGCTGAAATTGGAAGTTCTTGATTGTTCGATTCACCATCATCGTCAGGAAACCGATGTCCACTGGTTTGGGAATGAACTGTTCGGCACCGTTCTTGACCGCTTGAACCGCCAGATCGATGCTGGCTTCTCCCGTGAGAACGATCACCGGAATATGATAGTCTCGCGCCTTGAGCCACGACAGCAAATCGAACGCTGTCCCGTCGCCGAGGTGGTAATCCGACAGGATGATATGCACCGTTGATCGCTGGACTTCAACCAGGGCCCTGGAAAGGCAATCGGCGCGCACCACGGCAAAGCCTTCGGATTCAAGCCCTGTGGCCAAAAACTCGAGGAGTAAAGGATCGTCTTCAACGATCAAGATGCTGTTTCCCATTCTGAACCCACTCCCGCAAGCCACCAGATCACTCAAGATGCCCGGCCAGAATCATGCTCCATCACATCATCTGCGCAAAGGTTACTGGAAAATCACGCCCTTGGATAGGCTGTTTGGGGACAGGAAATCAAGAAATGGAGGAGCGCGCCAGTCCAGGAGGTCCGCTCCTTCGGCGGAGCAGGGAGACGGACACGCACGTGAACAGTGTCCAGTTTTTGGACAGAGTTTTGTCCGGCGTCCAGAAGCTGGACCATCCAGCCGCCTCCGAACTGTGGGACGCCTGTCTCCATAATTCAATAACCTATTTTTAATCAATCACTTACATAGACTTTAGCCGTAGCTCTCGGAATGGCCACCAGAGTGCATTACTTAGGTCATTCGGGCGTTCTGGGCAATTCGAGAAGACTCCGGCGAACAAGAGTGGAAAAGCCTTCGGGCTGGCCAGGGAATCTTCCACCCCCCCCGCTGTACAGATCGAGTGAATTCGGTGCGGAAACCGAGTCGCTCCAGGCGCGACCCAAGAAGACGAGAAATGGAGAAGCACTTTATGCATGCACACAGCTCAAGCTATTCATCTCAGCCAAATGCCAACCCAGATCAGATGGGTGCCTTCCAGGACTACTTCCCGTTGGTGCGTTCCTTGGCAAAAAAGATTCATAGCTGCCTTCCCCGCACAGTGGATTTCGACGACCTCTACTCAGCGGGACTGGCCGGTCTGTGGCAGGCCTACACTCGATTCGACTCCTCGAGGAAGGCCAAGTTTTCAACCTACGCGAACTTCCGTGTTCGGGGGGCAATCCTCGATAGCCTTCGAATTGGGGATTGGGCTCCAAGAGCCCTCCGCTCGAAAGGACGCGAGCTTCAGGCGGCGATCCGAACTCTCACCGCGCGGCTCGGGTATCGGCCGACGGAAGATGAGGTCGCTGACGAAATGAAGATCGGTCTCTCCGAATACCAACAGTTGCGCAGCTCTTTGGATGGTCTGGAGGTTGGATCGCTCTATCGGATGTCCGATGACGGATCCGACGAAGAGGTGCTCACCCACGTTCAGACCGACCCGGCGGATGACCCGCTCGTCCGCTATCTCCAAACTGAGATAAAAACGCGGCTCACCGATACAATCGAGGATCTGCCGGAGCGCGAGCGCGTGGTCGTAACGCTTTACTATTACGAAGAGCTGACGCAACACGAAATTGCCCTGGCCCTCGGGATCAGCGAAGGACGGGTATGCCAAATCCATGCTTCGGCAGTGTCCCGTCTGCGCTCGGCGCTCCCGGACATGTCGCAAAACGTGGTCAAACTTCGAAAAGTGAAGCACTCCGAGTCAGGAAAACCGGCCACGACCCCATGGCTGTGGAATGCGGTAAAAGAAGCGGCATGACCTGGCTCCAAACGTCCAGACTTGCGATCGGCAGAGTGAGCGCCGCTCCACGGTGCTCGGAGCTTCCGTAACGATTCTGAAAGGAATCGTGGCGGGAGATCCGATCAGGACTCAATTGCCGATTGCCCCATAATTGACTGAGTTGACCGTGGCCGCCGGGCCCGCTGGGGAAACCCCTCCCACAGTTGGCCCGGATCGTTGGGTTCTACGCGGCAGATTCCCGAGACATCCTCAGGGCACGGCCCACCGGCACGGTGGGGCAGCGTGAAGAACCGGCTACAATTCGCGTTCGCGCAGCCAGGTGAATATCACGGGCGTCACGATCAGCACATGAATGAGCGAGCTGACCATCCCGCCCAACACAGGCGCGGCAAGCGGTCTCATAAACTCCGCCCCCGTGCGCGTGGACCAAAGCAGAGGCAGGAGACCGGCCACCACGGTTGCCACGGTCATCACCTTGGGGCGAAGGCGGAGCAGTGCGCCCTCCATCACGGCCGCGTGAAGACCTGTTCGCGTCAACTGACCGTCGGCGGCTCTCCGGCGCACGACGGCGTCTTCCAGATAGATGACCATCACCACGCCGGTCTGCACCGCGGTTCCAAATAGCGCGATGAAACCGACCCAGACCGCTACCGAGAAGTTGAGACCGAGCGCCTTGACCAGAAACACGCCGCCCGTGAGAGCGAATGGCACCGCCAGCAGCACATGCGCCGCCTCTTTGGCTGAGCCGTAGGTGCGATAAAGCAGGACGAAAATCACGATGAGCACGAGCGGGATGACCATTTCCAGGCGTTTCCGGGCGCTGATCTGGTTCTCGTACTGGCCGCTCCACTCCAGATAGTACCCCGGCGGCATTTTCACATTCTGAGCCACCGCCTGCTGGGCCTGGGCCACAAATCCGCCCACATCGCGGCCGCGCACATTCAGCAGCACCGATCCGCGCAAGAGGCCGTTCTCGCTCGTAATCATCGACGGTCCCATCGTTGTCTTCATGGTGACCACCTTGCTGAGGGGTACCTGCGCTCCATTGCTGCCGGTCACCAGCACCTCGCCCAGTTGCTGCGGATTCTGGAGGAAGTCGCGCGCGTAACGCAAACGCACGGGGAAGCGCTGCCTGCCCTCGATGGTGGTGGTGAGATTCTTGCCGCCCACTGCGGTTTCAATCGAATCCTCCACATCGGCGACATTCAGTCCATAGCGATCCGCCGCCGGCCGGTCCACGGTCATTTCCAGATACGGAGAACCGGTAGTCCGCTCGGCGTAAAGATCCGCCGCTCCAGGAATCTGGCGCACGACATCCTTGATCTCTTCCGATTTCTGTTCGATGACGCCCAGATCGGGACCGAAGACCTTGATGCCAATCTGAGTGCGGATGCCCGTCGAGAGCATATCGATGCGGTTGCGAATCGGCTGGGTCCAGATATTGGTCACCCCGGGGATTTGCAGCTTGTCGTCGAGCCGCGCGAGAAGAGAGTCCTTTGTCAGCCCCTTGGGCCACTCGTCCTTGGGTTTGAATGTGATCGTGGTTTCGGACATATTCACGGGCGCGGGATCGGTGGAGGTATCTGCCCGCCCGACTTTTCCCACGACCATGGCGACGGCTGGATCGGCGGCGATGATCTTGTCCTGCTGACGAAGAATTCTGGTTGCCTCGGTGAGAGAAATCCGAGGGTCGGTGATAGGCATGAAGAGCGCCGTCTCTTCATCCAGTGGGGGCATGAACTCCGAGCCGATGGTGGTTGCGGTGTAAACTGCGGCGCAGAACAACGCTAGCGCCACGCCCAGGGTGACGGCCCGGTGACGAAGCGCCCAGGAGAGCACGGGCCGGTAAATCGCCCGCAGGACGCGCATGACGGGGTTCTCGTCCTCGCGATGCAGTTTCCCGCGAATGAGAAACGTGCACAAAACCGGCACCAGCGTGATGGCCAGAATCGTGGAACCCAACATGGCGAATGTCTTTGTGAAGGCCAGCGGATGGAACATCTTGCCTTCCATGCCTGTGAGCGCAAAGACCGGAACGAAAGCGAGGATGATGATGACCATGGCAAACGAGATAGGCCTGCCCACCAGGCGCGCGGCATTGAGCGTGATCTCCCAGATGTGTTCGCGATAGTTGCCGTGCTCGTGTTCGTATTGTTCCGCCTGGCGAATCACGTTCTCGGTCATCACGATTCCCGCATCGACCAGGACTCCGATGGCGATAGCGATTCCGCCCAGAGACATGATGTTCGATGAAATGCCCGCTCCCTTCATGAAGAGAAACGCGCCAAGGACCGCGAGCGGCAGTGGAATGGTGACCACGAGGATGCTGCGGAAGTGCCACAGGAAGAGCACATGCGCAAAGGTAACCAAGATGATTTCTTCAATGAGCGCATGGCGCAGAGTGTCGACGGCGTGATCGATCAGGATGCCGCGATCATAGAAGGGGACGATTCTGACGCCCGCGGGAAGGCCGGGCTGGATTTCGTCGATCTTCTTCTTGATGGCTCCGATGACTTCGCGCGCATTCGCTCTGTAGCGGATGACAACCACTCCGCCCACCGCCTCTTTGCCGTCTTTATCGAGGACGCCACGCCGGAACTCCGGACCAAGCTGGACGCTGGCCACATTGCCCATGGTTACGGGGGTGCCATTGAAGGCTCCGAGCGATATGTTTTCAATGTCCTTGAGGCTGCGAATCAACCCGATGCCGCGAACCATGCTCTCCGTGTCGCCAACCTCAATTACCTTGGCTCCGACGTTGTTATTGCTGCTTCCCACCGCGGCCACCACATCCTTGAGGGCTACGTTATAAGCGCGCAGCTTGATGGGGTCCAGATCGATCTGGTATTGCTTGACAAACCCTCCCACGCTTGCGACTTCGGCCACGCCGGGCACCGAGTTGAGCTGATACTTGATAAACCAATCCTGAATGGAATGAAGCGTGCCACTGTCGTAGGGGCCCTCGACCGTATACCAGAAGACCTGCCCCACTCCGGTCGCATCCGGACCCATCATCGGCGTTACGGCGGCGGGTAGAAAACTGCCGGCAAGACTGAGCCGCTCAAGCACCCGGGTGCGCGCGAAGTAAATGTCCACCGAATCCTCGAAGATGACGTTCACCATCGAGAATCCAAATGCGGAGGCGGAGCGCACCGTGCGCACATGCGGCAGCCCTTGCAGGTTGACGGTGAGCGGGTAGGTAACCTGATCTTCAACCTCCTGGGGGCTGCGGCCCTGCCATTCGGTAAAGACAATTACCTGGTTCTCGCTCAGGTCGGGGATCGCGTCGATGGGGGTATGCAGCAGCGCCCAGTAGCCCCAGACCGCCAGCGCGGAGTAGATTCCGAGGACCAGCCAGCGGTTTTTCATTGAGAATTCGATGATGCGGTCGATCATTTTCGGCTCCTACTTCGCGTTCAGACGTGTGTGGAATGAAGCGATCACGCCGCCATTTCTGCGCGCCTCGACGAGCACGGTCCATGAGCCGGCCATGGGTGCCTGGCCTTTGCCCATATAGATTAGCTGCCCGGCCATCCATTGGAGATCGAATGCGTTCTTCATCTCAGGCATGTTCATGGCGGGCATGGCGGGCATAATGACCGTGACGGTTACATGCGCATCCGCGATCGGCTTGCCATTCGCGTCGGTCAGGCTCGCCTGGAAGGAACTGTCTTCCCCTGCTTTCAGCGGATCTGCGAGGGAGTGGAAGTCGAGCTTGGCCGTGTCGCCCGGCACCGTCTGGCCTGGGGAGGAACCGCTCGCGGGCGCTTGCTGCCCTCCGGCAAACTCCTTCGATCCGCCATAGAGACCAGACATCCCGGAGCTCAGGTGCGTCTGCGAGTCGATCAGGAAGTTGCCGTTGAGAACCACCTTGTCGCCCAGCGCCAATCCGCCCGAAACCGGAAACAAATCTTCGGTAGGCGCGCCCACTTGCACTTCGCGCGCCTCGAATACGCCGTTGGACTTTGCCACATACACGATCTTGCGCGTCCCCGTGTCGAGCACCGCCGACCGCGGAACTACAATCGATGGCTGCGCCGCGCGGCTCACAAATGTAGCGCTCACAAACATGCCGGGCAGCAGGCGCCGGCCCGGATTGGCCACATGAACATGGACCGGTACGGTGCGCGTCTGCGGATTCGCCGAGGGTTCGATAAAGTCCACATGACCGTGGAGCGTCCGGTTCGGCACCGAGTCCGCCGTAACGTCTACCTGTTGCCCGGCGTGAATCTGCGGCAACTGCTCCTCGTAGACATCGGCCTTGATCCACACCTGGCTCAGATCGGCGACAGTGAACAGCGTATCGCCCGAGTTTACGTACTGCCCTTGTGTTACCTTGCGCTCGACAACCGTTCCGGAGGCGTATGCGTAGATGGTTACGTGCGGCACTCCCGCCACTTCCGGCGCACCAATCTCACTTGCGGAGATGCCCCAAAGCTCCAGTTTCCGCTGGCTTGCCTGGACCAGCGCATCCGCCTGCTCGCGCGCAATCGCGTCGTCCGATTGATGCAGCCGATTGCGGTTCTGCTCCGCCAGCCGATACTCGTCGAGCGCGGTCGCCACATCGGGACTGTACACATCGGCTACCGCCTGGCCCCGTCGCACCTGCTCGCCGGTGTATTGCACATAAAGCTTGTCCACCCGGCCCCCGATGCGCGTGCTCACCGCGGCAAGCTGCGCCTCCGGCTGCTCCACCCGGCCAAATGCAGCGATGTCGGTTTTCAGCATGGCCGTACGCACCTCGGCAACTTCAACACCGGCAGCCGTAATCTCCGACGGGCTCAGTTGAACGCTGGCTCCCGGCTGTGTACCCGAGTCCTCCGTCCGCATCGCATCGGATTGCGCCGCCCCCGCCGACCGGCCGGCTGGCGTCGATTGTCCCGCCGCATGGGAAGGCAACTCCTTCGACGCGAGAATTCCAACCACAAGCGCGACGGCCAGCGCTCCCGCGCCCGCTCCCATCGCAATCAGCTTCTTTTCCCGTGCCATCATTTGGATACCCTCTCTTTTTCAGGATTCGCGTCGGCAGACGCGGGCAGCGCGCCGCCGATTGCCCGTTCCAGCTCCGCAACGCCTGTGTCCGTTGCGGCGGACGCCTTATAAAATGCCGCCTCGATGTCGAGCAGCAGATTCTGGCTGTCGATAAGATTTGAGAATTCGCCCCGATTATTCTGGTAGCCGGCGGCGGAGGCCTTGAAGAGCCCTTCAGCTTGCGGAAGCAGGGTGTCCCGATAGAGCTTGACCCGTTTCTGCGAGGAAAACACCTCGATCTCCGCCTGCCGGATTTCGAGGAACACGCTGGATGTGCGCGCCTCCAGTTCAGCTTGCGAAACCTCTGTCTCCGCGTCCGCCTGCGTGGCCTCGCCTTCGTGCCGCTCGCGATTCAAAGACGGCAGGTTCATCGAGAATTCGGCCATATAGGCGTTGCGAAATGCGGAACCCGTGGGCATCAGCATGTATCCCAGCGCAACCGTAAAGTCCGGCTTCGCCCCGAGCCGCGTCAGTTGCCCCTGATCCTTCGATTTCAGGATTTGCTTGCGCAAAGCCGCCAATTCCGGGCGATTCTCGATCGCCGTCCGCTCCAGCTCCTCCATCGAGGGCAGCGCAATCTGGCTCGCGTAAACGCCCTCGATTTCTAGAGCCTCGTCGGGCTTGCGGCCGCGCAGCGCGTTTAATTGAGCGCGCGCCGTCTCCCGCTCCTCATCCAACTCGATCAGGTGCTCGTTCAGCCTGGTCAGCGCCATCTGCGCGCGCAGCACATCCGCTTGCGCAACCTTCCCAGTCGTGTATTCGGCAAGTGCCGCGTCGAGTGCCTCTTTCAGAAGCGCCGTCTGGCGATCATGCAGCTTCATCTCGTCGGCGTTGCGCATCAGATCCGCGGACGCTTTGCGCACCTCGACCGCGACCTCCTGCCGCAACGATTCGAGTTCGCTGGCCGCAACTTCCGCGTCGTCTCCAGCGATTTTTGCGCGCGCATTCCGCTTGTCTTTGCTCAGGAAGGTCTGTTGGAGCATGAACATGGCCTGCGCCTGGTTCAGGTCCCAGGGTTTCCGCAAGGGAGTGCTCCAGTCGCGCGCCATGAACATTGGGTCGTCGAGGCTGCGGGCTGTAGCGGTCTTCATCCGGGCCAGCGACAGGCGCCGCACGGCCGTCCGTATCGCGGGATTGGATTCCAGAGCCTCGGCAACCGCCTCATTCACCGTCAGGCGAATCGAAGGCGGGTCCGCAACATGGACCGGGGAAGGTTCAGTCTGCCCCTGGCAGACAAGGGTGAGCGCCAGCAAACACGGCGCAAGAACACAAATATGTTTCACGTTTCAACTCCACGGCAACAGACGGCAACGTCGCTCCAGGGCGCACGGATGCGCGCTCCGGAAAGCCAGGGCGGAAGTGAAACGCTAGATTCTTAGATTGATAGCGCCGGGTGGCGGAGACGGAGGGGGAATGAGAGCCGCGATCGAAACCATTCTTGGAGAGGAGAGCTCGGCTGCGGAAACAAACTCCTGCGAAACGTCTACCTGGGCCGGCCCTCTGAGGCTGGGCGTGGCCAGAGCGGCTGACAGCGGCGTGCTGGCAGTACAGCAACTCGTCTTTGCCGTCCGGTTCGATTCGGGAGCGGGAGCACAGCAGCTATGCTCGTTCCGCTGCGCCCGGTGCATACAGGCCGCAAACGGCGCAACCATCGCCCCGACCAGCAGGATCGACATCACCGCGCGTTGGAAAGCACCTCGCACCATGGCCTCAGAGTATCACGCGTGTCGTCCATTGCTGTGATGCGAATCACGACTCACCAGAACAGTTGAAGGAGTCTTCAGACGCAATTGAAAGGTCCAGGTTGCGTCTCCATTCGATCCAAACCGTTCTTCCGCGCCGGAATCTCGCAGGCTTCTTTTCAGGGCGGGATTGCGCCGTCTGACAACCAATTTTCGGCGTCGCGCATCTACTCATTCGCCCCTCTACACCGTCGGCCAAGGACTGGGATTTTCAAAGTCATAGATCGCTGACTCCGTTGGCCGTTCTGTACTTCCCCGGAGGAGATTCTCGTCCTTATGGAAACCTCAGTTCAGCAAGCCGCCAACGGTAAAGACGCCCTGACCCCCACCCAAACCGAGACTCTGGAGCAACCGGGGGCCGACTGCCTCGTCACCATTCTTCAAAGCCTCCAGACGATGAAGAATGGCGATTTCAGTGTGCGTCTGCCAGTCTCGTGGACGGGGCTTCCAGGCAAAATCGCCGACAACTTCAACGAAATTGTGACCGCCAACGAGCGGATGGCATTCGAGTTGAAGCGTGTCGGCCAAGCGGTTGGAAAAGAGGGCAAGACGCGCGAGCGCATCCGTGTGGACCAGCGTCGTGGCGCATGGGACGACATGGAGGTCTCCGTCAATACTCTGGTGGAAGATCTTCTGCGTCCCACGAATGAAGTAACGAGGGCGATTGCCGCGGTCGCGCAGGGCAACCTTACGCAGACAGTTCGGCTCGACGTGGACGGACGCCCCTTGGAAGGCGAGTTCCTGCGTTCGGCGAACATCGTCAACACCATGATTCAGCAACTGGGAGTTTTCACGGCGGAAGTGACTCGCGTGGCCCGCGAAGTAGGCACCGATGGCAAGCTGGGCGGACAGGCGCAAGTGCCCGGCGTGGCCGGAACCTGGAAGGATCTGACGGACTCGGTAAACTCGATGGCCAGCAACCTGACCGGCCAGGTGAGAAACATCGCGGAAGTGGCGACGGCTGTGGCGAGCGGCGACCTTTCGCGCAAGATCACGGTCGATGTGCGCGGCGAGATTCTGCAGTTGAAGGAAGCCATCAACACGATGGTCGACCAGTTGCGCTCGTTCGCTTCGGAAGTGACGCGCGTGGCCCGCGAAGTGGGCACGGACGGAAAACTGGGCGGGCAGGCGGTTGTACCGGGCGTTGCGGGGACCTGGAAGGATCTAACCGACTCGGTCAACGCAATGGCCGGCAACCTCACCGCGCAGGTGCGAAACATTGCGGAAGTGACCACGGCCGTGGCCCGCGGCGACCTCTCGCGCAAGATCACGGTGGATGTGAAGGGCGAAATTCTCGAGCTGAAGGACACCATCAACACCATGGTGGATCAGCTCAATGCGTTCGCGGGCGAAGTCACCCGCGTAGCCCGCGAGGTGGGCACCGAAGGCAAGCTTGGCGGGCAGGCGAACGTACCCGGCGTGGCCGGAACCTGGAAAGATCTGACCGACAACGTGAACTTCATGGCGGGGAACTTGACTGGCCAGGTGCGCAATATCGCGGAAGTGGCGACGGCGATCGCCAATGGCGACCTTTCGCGCAAGATCACGGTGGACGTGCGCGGCGAGATTCTGCAGCTCAAAGAGACGCTCAACACCATGGTGGATCAGCTCAATCGATTCGCCGGCGAGGTGACGCGCGTGGCGCGCGAGGTGGGAACGGAAGGCCGGCTGGGCGGCCAGGCCAACGTGCCCGGAGTGGCCGGAACTTGGAAGGACCTGACCGACTCGGTGAACTCGATGGCCGGCAACCTGACGGCGCAGGTGAGAAACATCGCCGAAGTGACGACGGCCGTGGCCCGCGGCGACCTTTCGCGCAAGATCACGGTGGATGTGAAGGGCGAGATTCTCGAACTCAAGAACACCATCAACACGATGGTGGACCAGCTCAACGCTTTCGCCGGCGAAGTGACGCGCGTGGCGCGCGAGGTGGGTACGGACGGGAAGCTGGGCGGCCAAGCGCAGGTGTCAGGCGTGGCCGGGACGTGGAAGGATCTGACCGATAACGTGAACTTCATGGCCAGCAACCTGACCGGCCAGGTGAGAAATATCGCCGAAGTGGCGACGGCTGTGGCACGCGGCGACCTCTCGCGCAAAATCACGGTGAATGTGAAGGGCGAAATTCTGGAGCTGAAAGACACCATCAACACAATGGTCGATCAGCTCAATGCGTTTGCCGCGGAAGTGACACGCGTGGCCCGCGAAGTGGGAACGGACGGGAAGCTGGGCGGCCAGGCGCAAGTGCCGGGCGTGGCGGGAACATGGAAGGATCTGACCGACTCGGTCAACTCAATGGCCAGCAACCTGACCGGCCAGGTAAGAAACATCGCCGAGGTCTCGACCGCGATCGCGACCGGCGACCTTTCGAAGAAGATCACGGTCAATGTCAGCGGCGAGATTCTGCTGCTCAAAGAAACCATCAATACGATGGTCGATCAGCTTAACCGGTTCGCCGGCGAAGTGACGCGCGTCGCCCGCGAGGTTGGAACCGAGGGCCGCCTCGGTGGCCAGGCCAACGTGCCGAGCGTGGCAGGAACGTGGAAGGATCTGACCGACTCCGTGAACTCAATGGCCGGCAACCTGACGGCGCAGGTGAGAAACATCGCGGAAGTTACGACGGCCGTGGCGAGAGGCGACCTATCGCGCAAGATCACGGTGGACGTGAAGGGCGAGATTCTGGAGCTGAAAAACACCATCAATACGATGGTCGACCAGTTGAATGCGTTCGCCGGCGAAGTGACGCGCGTTGCTCGCGAGGTTGGTACGGACGGCAAGCTGGGCGGCCAGGCCCAGGTGCCAGGCGTTGCGGGAACGTGGAAGGACTTGACCGACTCGGTCAACTTCATGGCCGGCAACCTGACGGCGCAGGTGAGAAACATCGCCGAAGTGGCCACGGCGATCGCCAATGGCGACCTCTCGCGCAAGATCACGGTGGACGTCCACGGAGAAATTCTACAGCTCAAAGAGACGCTGAACACCATGGTCGAGCAGCTCCGCTCGTTCGCCGCGGAAGTAACCCGCGTGGCGCGCGAGGTGGGCTCGGAGGGCCGGCTCGGAGGGCAAGCCAATGTGCCGGGTGTCGCTGGAACGTGGAAGGATCTGACCGACTCCGTCAACGCGATGGCGGGTAACTTGACAGCGCAGGTGAGAAACATCGCTGAAGTGACGACGGCTGTGGCCCGAGGCGACCTGTCGCGCAAGATCACGGTGGACGTGAAGGGCGAAATTCTCGAACTGAAGGACACGATCAACACCATGGTGGACCAGCTCAACGCCTTCGCCGCCGAGGTGACGCGCGTGGCGCGCGAAGTGGGCACGGACGGCAAGCTGGGCGGCCAGGCGGTGGTTCCAGGCGTGGCCGGCACGTGGAAGGACCTTACGGATAACGTGAACGTGATGGCCGCGAACCTCACCGAGCAGGTGCGCGGCATTGTGAAGGTGGTCACCGCGGTCGCCAACGGCGCTCTCACCCAGAAACTGACCGTCAACGCCAAGGGCGAAGTCGCCGCCCTCGCGGAGACCATCAACAACATGACCGATACGCTGGCCACCTTCGCGGACCAGGTCACGACGGTGGCCCGCGAGGTCGGCGTGGAGGGCCGTCTGGGCGGCCAAGCCAACGTGCCGGGAGCAGCGGGCACCTGGAAGGACCTTACAGGAAACGTGAATCTGCTGGCCGACAACCTGACCAATCAGGTGAGAGCTATTGCCGAAGTGGCCACGGCGGTCACCAAGGGCGATCTCACGCGCTCCATTCAAGTGGAGGCGCGGGGCGAAGTGGCGGAGTTGAAAGACAACATCAACACCATGATCGACAACCTTCGCCTGACTACGGATCGCAATACAGAGCAGGACTGGCTCAAGACCAATCTGGCCCGGTTCACGGGGATGCTGCAGGGCCAGCGCGATCTGGGTACTGTCGGCCGGATGCTGCTGTCTGAACTGGCACCTCTGGTAAGCGCGCAACAGGGGGTTATTTATCAGATGGCGAGCGAAGCGGCCGCGGGCTTTGGCACGCTGACGCTGTTGTCCACGTTTGCCGACACGCCCGAAGGCAATATCGGCGAGGTGCGAGTTGGCGAAGGGCTGATTGGCCAGTGCGCATGGGAAAAGCGGCGCATGCTCATTACCGAGCTACCCGGGAACTCCAGACCGATTCGTTCCGGATTGTTCAAAGCCGTGCCGAAGAACGTGATTGTGCTCCCGGTTCTCTTCGAGGACCGCGTGAAGGCGGTCATTGAACTGGCGAGCCTCAGCGCCTTCACCGCCTCCCATCTGGCCTTCCTGGAGCAACTGACTTCGAGCATCGGCATCGTGCTCAACTCGATCGAAGCCACCATGCAGACGGAAGGTTTGCTGAAGCAATCGCAGAACCTCGCCACAGAGCTTCAGACCCAGCAAAAGGAACTGCAGCAGACCAACGAGCAACTCGCGCAAAAAGCGCAGGAGCTTGCCGAACAAAACTATGAAGTCGAGCGCAAGAATCAGGAGATCGAGCAGGCGCGGCGCGCTCTGGAGGAAAAGGCCAGAGAGCTGGCGCTTACTTCGAAGTACAAGTCCGAATTCCTCGCCAATATGTCGCACGAGTTGCGAACGCCGCTCAACAGCATTCTGGTTCTCGGCCAGCAGCTCGCCGAAAACCCCGACGGCAGCCTCTCTGCCAAACAAGTGGAGTTTGCGCGCACCATCCATGGCGCGGGCACCGATCTGCTGAACCTGATAAGCGACATCCTCGATCTCTCCAAGATTGAATCGGGAACTGTGTCCGTGGAGGCGGAAGAGGTCTTCTTTGGAGGTCTGCTCGAGGCTGTCTCGCGTCCCTTCCGCCACGAGGCGGAAAACCGCAGGCTGCTCTTCGAAGTGACGGCCGATCCGCACCTGGGACGCAGCCTGGTGACCGACTCCAAGCGCCTCCAGCAGGTGCTCAAGAATTTGCTGTCGAATGCATTCAAATTCACCGAGCATGGCAGTGTGCGGCTTGCCGTCTGGAACGTTGTGGAAGGCTGGAGCCTGGATCACCCGACGCTCAGCGGTGCCGCATCCGTGATCGCGTTCGAAGTGACCGACACGGGAATCGGGATTCCCCCGGAGAAGCAGCGCATCATCTTCGAGGCATTCCAGCAGGCGGACGCCGGCACCAGCCGCAAGTTCGGTGGAACCGGGTTGGGTCTCGCGATCAGCCGGGAACTGGCAAGCCTACTCGGTGGCGAGATTCAGCTCAAGAGCGCACCCGGGCAAGGAAGCAGGTTCACCCTGTACCTGCCGCACACCTATGTCGGTCCAGCATCGGCAAATGTGCTCCGGACGGAAAGAAGCGGCGCATTACCCGCGATGCCAGCTTTCCTCACCACCGTCGCCGCGACTGAGCAGGACTCGCGGATCGAAGACGATCGCGGCAGTGTGGCCAAGGGTGACTCAATCCTGCTGATCGTCGAAGACGACTCGCACTTTGCCCGAGTGGTCCGCGATCTGGCCCGCGACAATGGCTTCAAAGTCCTCGTCGCTCATACGGGAAGCGATGGTTTGGCTCTGGCGCGCGAGTATAGCCCCACAGCGATCTCGCTCGACGTCTTCCTGCCCGATATGCTTGGCTGGACAGTGCTCAACCATCTCAAACAGGATCCCACCACACGACACATCCCCGTGCAAATGCTCACGCTCGATGAAGACAGGCATCACGGTTTGTCCCGCGGTGCGTTTGGATTCGTCACCAAACCATCCTCGGCGGAAGACCTCGACGCAGCGCTGACCCGCATCCGTGAATTCTCAAAGCCTCACCGCAAGCGCCTGTTGGTAGTCGAAGACAATCCCGCGGAACAGTTAAGCGTCCAGGCGCTTCTCGGGTCCGGCGATATCGATATCGATGTTGCCGGTTCAGGCGCATCCGCTCTGCGCACACTGAAGGATGAAGCCTACGACTGCGTCGTGCTCGATCTCCGCCTGCCCGACATGACGGGATTCGAGGTGCTCGAGCGGCTGCGCGATAATCCAAAGCTCAGAGATTTGCCCGTGGTGGTGTTTACAGGCCGGGAGCTCTCGCCGGAAGAGGATGCGCAACTGCGTACCATCGCGCGCAGCGTGGTCGTCAAGGATGTCGAATCGCCGGAGAGGCTCCTCGACGAGACCGCCCTGTTCCTTCACCGCGTCATCGCCGATCTGCCCCCCGAAAAGCAGCAAATGCTGGACCGGCTCCATCGCTCGGACGACGCGCTGGCCGGACGCAAGGTGCTGGTGGTCGATGACGATGTGCGCAATATCTTTGCGCTCAGCAGCGTTCTCGAGCGGCGCGGCATGACTGTTCTCTCCGCCGGAACGGGGCGCGAAGCAATTGAGACGATCGACTCGACGCCGGATCTGGCCATCGTCTTGATGGATATCATGATGCCGGAGATGGACGGCTACGAGACCATGCAGGTGATCCGCCAGAACCAGGCTTTGCGGCGTCTGCCCATCATCGCTTTGACCGCCAAGGCCATGAAAGGGGACCGCGAGAGGTGTCTCGAAGCGGGAGCGTCGGAGTATCTGGCCAAACCGGTAAACACGGAGCAGCTACTCTCAGCGTTGCGCGTCTGGTTGCATCGCTAACCATTGAAGCGAGGTCAAAAGGACAATTGATGACCGCGAGCGAGAAAGTCAACATCCTGATGGTGGACGACCAGCCCGCCAAGCTGCTGAGCTACGAAGTCATCCTTGCGGAGTTGGGGGAGAACCTCATCAAGGCGAATTCGGCTAAAGAGGCGCTCAGCGTCCTGCTCAAAACCGATATCGCCGTGGTCTTGATGGATGTCAGCATGCCGGACGTGGATGGATTTGAACTCGCGGATATCATCCGCCAGCATCCCCGCTTTCAGAAGACCGCGATCATCTTCATCTCCGGCGTTCACCTTACCGATTCCGACAAAATCCAGGGCTATCGCAGCGGCGCGGTCGATTACATCTCCGTTCCGGTCATTCCCGAAGTGTTAATCGCAAAGGTCGGAATCTTTGTGGAGCTGCATCGAAAGACGCGGATGCTGGAATCGCTGAACTCGGAACTCGAGCGCCGCGTTGAGGTGCGCACTGAGGAGCTGAGGAAGAGCGAGGAGCAGTTTCGCCTACGTGCCGAGATGATTGAGCTTGCTTCCGATGCCATCATCGTCCGCAATATCGACGGATCGATCCGATTCTGGAACGCGGGCGCGGAGGCGCTCTATGGTTGGTGCCGGCAGGAGATGCTTGGCCAGGACATGCACCTGGTCATGCAAACGGTGTTTCCAGTATCGAGGGACGAGGTGGAAACCGCTCTCCGCGAACGGGGATCGTGGCAAGGCCACCTGACACAGAAAACCAAGAATGGATTGGAGATCGTTGTCGCGTGCCGGAAAACTTTGAATGACGAGGGCAACGCGGTTCTTGAAGTCAGTCGCGATATTACCACCCAGCTCCGCGCCGAGGAGGCACTGCGTGAGACCGAAAGACTGGCGGCGATGGGACGAGTTGCCGGCATTATTGCGCACGAAATCAACAACCCACTCGCAGCCATCACAAACATCTTCTACCTGCTGCGCGACCATCCCTCCCTCGACGCCGATGCCCGGCGCCTCGCCGAACTGGCCGAGCAGGAGCTCGGCCGCGTGAGCCACATCACCCGGCAAACGCTCAGCTTCTATCGTGAGTCGAAATTTCCCATCCCCGTCCACTTGTCGGAATTGATGGAGAACGTCCTCTCCCTGCAGGAGAGTGCTCTTCAGGCCAATCGCATCGTGCTCAGGAAGGAATATGCGGAATCAAGCCATGTCTGGGGATTCCCGGTTGAGCTTCGCCAGGTGTTCCTGAACCTGGTCAGCAACGCTATCCAGGCCATGTCCGAGGGAGGCACTCTGGGAATCCGCGTACGCGAGGCCACCGACTGGACAGAGCGTGAGATGAGAGCGTCCATCTCAATCGTGGATACCGGGATTGGCATCAGGCCGGAAGATGCACGCCGTCTGTTTGAGCCCTTCTTCACCACAAAATCCACCAAGGGAACAGGCTTGGGACTATGGATAAGCAAAGGAATCGTTCAGAAATACGAGGGTCGCATCTCTTACAGAAGTTACCGCCATGCGAAGGGGCGCATTACGTGTTTTCGCGTCTTTCTGCCAATCGGGAGGAACCGCGCCGCTGTGAATATCGCTGAAGAGGCACGAATCCAGGATACAAAAGAAGCTCAATCCGTTTCCGCGTGATGGGCCCTGCCTGGATCGGAAGCTTTGCTCAAACTTTGCGGAATCGATCTGAGGCCGGAGAGTGAGCCTCCTCCCGATTGCGGGGACCTTGGATGAAGTCGCCCATCCGCGCCCTGCGAAACCACATCTTCAGGCACGGACTGGGGATCGAGCTGCGCCAGAAGGGCGTGGACATCGAAACGGCCCAGGAGCTCTTTCGCCATGCCAATTCCAGGATTGCGCTGGACCTCGATCGGCAATCGTTGTCGGACGAAAAACGGGCTGCCGCCGCACCGGCGTTCGACGGGCTGTTTGGGGGAACAAGTTGAGGGGAACAAGCCTCAGCATCCATCGGCACCCTCGGAGGCGGCTTGAAAGAAGAGGTCACTTCAGGGCGATTGCATGAACTGAAGATGCGGCCCGCGCCCAAAATATGTCCCATCTCCGGCAAGAAAGGGGGGTGGCCTACTTGCGTTAACAATTCGCTATAAAGCCCTGATTCAGAATTGTTTAGTTGGGGGTTACATGGCGCATTTTGTGCGTTTTTGTGCACATTTTCGCAGCCATTCCATGCCCATTCGCGGTGAAGCGCGACCGGTGAGCATGCCGCCGCATCGTTTCTTGGATTCTACCTTAGCTGGAAGTAATTCCGTGCAAATGGGGCGGAAGTGGGAGCCGGCCCGCAGGGGAATGGTCTTATGGGCCGACCTGATTCCAGATAGTCGCTCATTCATGCGATTGCACTGTATGACGGTTGAAGCTTCGATCTCGGCAGGCCCACCCAAGTGTGCAAATGCTCTGAGCAACTTACGCGAGCGGCGCGACGAAGACGTCTTACGCGGCTGTCATTTGCGGAGGCTCACTCATCCCGGCTCTGGGTGAGGCCGGGATGAGCGGGCATGACGCGGTTACGGCTTGGGGACGCTGTTGATGGTGTGCAGAATGCGCGATACGATCTGGTAAGGGTCGCCTTCGGAGTTCGGGCGGCGATCTTCCAGATAGCCTTTATAGCCATTCTTGATGAAGTTGACGGGCATGCGGATGGATGCTCCGCGATCGGAGAGCCCGTAGCTGAACTTATCGATGGCCTGGGTTTCGTGGAGACCGGTGAGTCGCAGGTGGTTGTCCGGCCCGTAGACGGCGATGTGCTCGGAGACGTTGTCGGCAAAGGCCTTCATCAGAGACTCGAAGTACTCCTTGCCGCCCACTTCGCGCAGGTACTTGGTGGAGAAGTTACAGTGCATGCCGGAGCCATTCCAGTCGCCCTTGATCGGCTTGCAGTGCAGCTCCATGTCCACGCCGTACTTTTCGCAGAGGCGCATCATCAGGTAACGCGCGGTCCACACATCATCGGCGGCCTTGGCGGAACCCTTGGCGAAGATCTGGAACTCCCACTGGCCCTTGGCGACTTCGGCGTTGATGCCCTCGTGGTTGATGCCGGCGTGAAGACAGAGTTCCCAGTGCTCTTCGACGATCTGACGAGCGGTATCTCCCATGTACTTGTAGCCGACGCCGCAGTAGTAAGGGAATTGTGGAATGAGCGGATAGCCGTCCTTGGGGAAGCCGAGAGGACGCCCATCCTTGAAGAGGAAGTACTCCTGCTCCAGACCGACCCACAGGTCCGGATCGTTCTCGATGGTGGCGCGGTAGTTGGTCGAGTGCGGTGTTCCGTCCGCATGCATGACCTCGCTCAGCACGATGTACGCATCTTTGCGAGCTCCATCGGGATAGAGGGCGACGGGTTTGAGCACGCAATCGGAACTGTGGCCCTCGGCCTGCATCGTTGAGCTGCCGTCAAAGCCCCAGTTGGGCAGATCTTCGAGCGTCGGTGGCGTGTCAAACGACTTGAGCAGGCTTTTGCCGCGCAGGCCGGGAACGGGCTTCTTGCCATCAAGCCAGATGTATTCGAGTTTGTACTTGGTCATGGATCTCCTTCATAGCGGGAAATGGGTCAGT
>Ga0302275_10002441_pt1 | contig 19561 bp, 18 predicted proteins | sample III_Bog_N2_2_FD_200229 | JGI IMG/M metagenome (GOLD analysis project Ga0302275, IMG submission 200229) | Peat permafrost microbial communities from Stordalen Mire near Abisko, Sweden - III_Bog_N2_2 | ecosystem: Environmental > Terrestrial > Soil > Wetlands > Peat | place: Sweden: Abisko...
GGCACGCACCAAAGAAGCTCTCGACCAAGCTATTTCGGAACTACTGCCTGAGATCACACCAGAAAACGCCGTCGCATGGTTCAGACTCGGACAGGGTACATCACACTAACTGTGAAAATGCTCTAGTCCCTTGTCCCTATTCCCTGTCTCTCTTACCGCTCTCCCCAGCTGAGCTTGCTGCGCAGCGCCTCAAAGAATCCGCTATCGCTGATCCGGATCAGGTTCACGGTGTAGGCGGACTTCCGGCAGCGGACTTCGTCGCCCAGGAGCAACTCGACGACCTTCTGGCCATCCACAGTGAGCGCCGCCGAGTTTGCAACCCCCTCCACCCGGACAGTGAGCGAGGCATCGCCGCGGACGACAATGGGCCGGAGCGTGAGCAGATGCGGGCAGATCGGCGTGACCACCAGCGCGTCCACGTCCGGCGTCAGGATGGGACCGTTGGCCGCCAGCGTATAGGCCGTGGAGCCGGTGGGAGTGGAGACAATAACGCCATCGGCGCGGAAGCGGGCCACGCGCTTGCCTTCCAGTTCGATGGCGAAGTCGCCCATGCGGGCAATGTCGCCCTTCGAGACAACCACCTCGTTCAGAGCCTCGTAGCTGGAGCGCAGCGCGCCCGCACGCCACAGCTCGGCGTGCAGCATGACGCGGGCATCTCTGTCGTAGCAGCCGACGCACCAGCCTTCCAGCGTCGAATAGAGATCGGCCAGGCGAACCTCGGTCAAAAAACCGAGAAAGCCCAGGTTCACGCTGAGAATGGGCGTGCCGGTCGCGGCAAAGATGCGCGCAACGGAGAGCAGCGTGCCGTCGCCGCCCAGAACAATCACCAGTCCCGGCGCCTTCTCGGGCATGGCCGCGCGATCGATGACCGGCGCGGTCGCGCTGTAGCGCCCGCCTTCTTGGTCAATGAACGGATCGTAGTCGTGCTGGCGCAGCCAGGCAATCAGCTCCGGCAGCAGCTGGGCCAGCTCTTCCTTCTGCGATTTGCAGACAATCGCTACGCGAATCATGGCTTCCAGTGTACAGGAGAGAGACCTCAGATTGGTCCACAGCGGCATAGCGAAACCACAGAAGGCGTATCTCGGAAGCACTCCCATCAAGTGGCTTTTCCTCTCCGGGGTCCCCGGCGAGTGATTTCTGCTCGTTGGGGTGGAAATAAAGCCGCACTGGAGACTCTTAACAAGGCTACATCAACTGTAGTTTCGCTCCAGGAGGAACGATTCCAATGAGCGATTTACAATCCAGGGAAGATACGATATCCTAGCGAATCTATCCAGCAGCATTTTATGCGCAGCCGGCGTGAATCAGATCGCGCGGGAATTCCACGCGTCCACGCCGCCGCGCGAGGCATACGACTGAGGAAGGATGGTCAATTGTCAAACAAGGATGAGACTTCATCAAGAATCGATGCGCTGCGATTTCCACTCATTCTCGGCGTGGCTTTCATTCACGGCGCTTCGGTCCTCCATACCTCTCAAGGATCCGTGGATGTCATGCGCACCAATATTGCCTGGGTTGACTTCATCGTCAATATTTCTCAATATATTGCGGACGTTTCCACGCCCTTGTTCTTTGCAATCTCAGGCTATCTGTTCTTTTGGGGCGGGTGGTCGCGGGAAAAATATGCCGGTAAACTCAAAAGACGGTTCCATACTCTTCTAATCCCCTATCTTTTTTGGAGTCTTGCGATTTTCGCGGTTTTGGCGGTCGCGGAAAGCATTCCTCAAACGAAGACGTACTTTGCCGACGCGACCTGGCCGGCAATACATTCCCTTTCCTTCTTCGGGGCTATCAATACTCTGCTGGGAATCACAGGGATCTATCCTTTACTGCATCCCTTCTGGTTCATCAGAGATCTCATGGCTCTTGTCGTTCTTGCTCCCGCGATTCATTTTCTTGTCCACAATAAGTGGGGAAAGCTATTTCTGATTGCTATCTTCTGCATATGGTATGCCGTAATGTGGCCGCTCATGGCATGGCCCGTGCCATGGCCAGGCGCGGTTGCCATCTGCTTCTTCTGCCTGGGAGCTTATCTCTCTCAACAGAAAGAGGGCTTTGCGTATCTGGACAGAATCGGCCCGTGGGCGAGTCTTCTGTTTCTTGCTGGCGCAATTCTGAATTACGCTTTTCCGAGCAGCCTGGCGCATGTTAACCACGCGCTGATCATTACCGCCGGAGCGGCGAGTTTGTGGTGGATGATCGGGTTAATCATCAGAAGCGCCGCCTTGAAGGCGTTTCTCGCAGGATTGAGCGGCGACGTTTTCTTCGTTTTTGCGACGCATCAGCCATTGATGGCGGTTGTTCGCAAGATTGCATACAAGCTGTTTTCGCCAACCAGCGGGGCTGCAATCCTGACTCTGTATTTTTTGATCCCAATATGCCTTGTCGCGCTCCTCGTGGCGCTCAGTCGCTGTTTGCTGAAGATCATGCCGTCTTTCATCGGCTTTATAACCGGAAATCCTTATCGGACCTACAAGCAACGCGCCTGAATCGCGTTCAGGCGCAGTCGTCTGCATAGGCACATAAAGAAGGCCTCGCCGGCACGGAAGTCAACAACCCGCTCGTGCAAGCGAGATTCAGACTCCGGGCCGGCGAGCATAAAGCAGAAACTCGCGATTGCCCTCCATGCCGGTAATCGGCGATGGAATTGTCTCGACGACCTTCCAGCCCAGGGAGCAGACACAATCGGCCACTTTATCGATGGCCAGCTTGTGCGCCTCGGGGTCGCGGACGATGCCCCCCTTGCCCACGTGTCCGCGCCCGGCCTCAAACTGCGGCTTGACCAGGATGACGGCTTCGCTCAGATGCGGCGCGGCATTGAAGACCGGCGCCAGCAGCAGCGTAGCGGAAATGAAGGCAACGTCCATCACCAACAGCGTGAGTTCAGCGCCGCCCTCCCCGGCAGCCAGCGCTCCCGGCTCGAGCAGCCGCGCGTTGGTTCGCTCAACAAGACGGACGCGCGGGTCGTTGCGCAGTTTCATGGCGATCTGGCCGAAGCCGGTATCGACAGCGGTGACGCGCGCGGCTCCGTGCTGCAAGAGGCAATCGGTAAACCCGCCCGTCGAGGCGCCCACGTCCAGGCAGGCGCGGCCCTGGAGGGCGATGGGCCAGTGTTCCAGCGCCGCGGCCAGCTTGAGCCCTCCGCGGCTCACGTAGGGCTGCTCTGCGCCCAGCAGGCGGATGGGAGCATCGACGGGGACAGCCGTGCCCGGCTTTTCCACTTTCTGTTCGCCGACCAGAACCCGGCCTTCAAGGATGAGCGCCTGCGCGCGCGTCCGGCTGGAAACCAGCCCCCGCTCGACCAGCAGAAGGTCTACGCGCATCTTTTTGCCGCCAGCCATCTCTAGAGAGGTTCTCCAATCCATGTGCGCTAACCGTCATCATATAGAATGGCTTTTTCTTGAGGAAAAGCCACTCGGCATCATTCTTCGGACTGCGCTGTAATTCTGAATTTGCCCTGAAACAGCAGCGCAGCTTTCGAATCGAGCGCGAAAACAGCCAAAGAAGCTTTCCCTCGCGGAAAAAACTCTTTGGCTGTCTTGATCCTCATCGCACTCAACAGATGCCCTACGGCTGCTTCTGGCATGCCTCGATCGTGAGTGAACTGTCTGCCAGTTCACTGGGCGGCAGGTTACATGGCTGGCCGTAACCGGGCCTCCGGCTCACGGTGTTACTGTTCCCGCTCACGGCGTTCTGGGTACTCACGCGCACATCCACGATATTGCCCACGACCGGTTGCGTTGCGTCAACGATGTCCTCATCGGTACGAATGATGGTGAGAACGTTGCTGTCGGGCGAGGCCACGTAGACCTTCCCGTAACTGGAATTCTGCGTAGAAGCCACGGTGCGCGGATGGCCGGTGACGGGCAGCGCCTTCAGGAACGTGTGGCTGCTCAGGTTCACGATGCTCACGGTCTGGTCGGCCTGATTGGCTGTGTAGGCGCGGCTTCCGTCGTAGAGAACGGTCACGCTGGCGGGATTCGTGCCCACCGGAACCGTATAGGTGGTTCCGAAGTTCGGGCTGTCATTGCCGTATTCATCCAGACTCACGTCGATGATGCTGATCGTGCCGCCGTCATAGTCTGCCACCACCAACAGGTTCATGGCGGCGTTGTACTCGGCATAGACCGGACCAGCTTTCGCGATCAACCCGCCGTCAGCAGGCAAACTGCATGTCGGGTCAGAGGTGAAATTGCAATTTGTAGGAGCATTGGTGGCATTCAGCGCAGCCTGAGAAAGCGGCAGGGTGGGATGGCAGGACACTGTCCGGCCGGTGTGGCTATCAACAAATGAATTGCAGGAGTTCAGCGTGCCGTACTGGGCGTTGATCACCGAGACGGTGTCGCTGCCCCGGTTGAGCACAAAGAGCCGCTGGGCATCGCCGCTCTCGACGGCGTAAACCGGACACTTCCCCAAGGGAATCTGACTGGAAACCGTGTCTGTGGAAGTTTCGATAGCAGCCGCCTCGCCGATGGGGCCCGTCGTGGGCGAAACATTACACTGCACGGGGCTGGAAATATTGCCCCCCTGGCTGTTTCCCTGACTGATGCCGAAGTCGCGTTGGCCAATGCCGCCAAGACCGACAATAAGCACCGGCGTAGGCGCCAGCGGAATGGAGCGCAAAAAGGTCTCCGGACTCCCGCCGAAAGCGTCGGCAACGTTCCCGTAGAGGTCGGCAGCCCACAGTCCGCCTAACGACATAAACAAGTTCAAGGGCTGTGCTTTACTAAGCAGCGTGGTGACACTCACCTGGTTATCCTGCAGCGTTCTGGAAACAGGAAAAGTCGATATAGTACCGTCACTATTGATGGTGTAGCCCGCGCTGCCAAGTGAATCCAAAGCAAGTGTGGTCGGGCCGGTACCGATGGAAGCCTCCGCCATTACCGTATCGCCAGAGTAGTCGATGATTGTGGCGATGCCTGCCACGGCGGGCGAAGGGGCTGAAACCACTACCGCATACGACGCCGGCTGCGCGGCAGGCCCAGTGGAGGTAATGGTCGTCACCGTCGGCCGGTAGTTGTTGCCGCAACCGGCAACCAAGACAGCAGCCGCAAGGGCCGCACCTACCTGAACCAACCGCACATGCGCCTGGCCAAAATTCATGCGAAAAGACCTCATTCAGTTGTTTCCTGCTTACCCCGTGATTGTAAATCAGAGGGCCGCGATATGAGATTTGACACGACTTCCATGAACTCCGCAAAAAGTTCAAGGCAGAAAACGCCTCTGGCCTTTGCTGCGGGAATCTCCCTGGATCTGGCGTCCTCGCTGCGAAAACCGTGGACAGTTCTTAGACGCGGCAAGAGCGGGCAGGGGTAGCCGCGAAAGCACACCCCCTGCTCGTTTCATTCTTTCATATGCGCATGACGTACCAAGCTCATGCGCCAATGATCAATGCCCGGCAATTTCCACAATTCCGCTATCCGGCCCGCTCCAGGCGGAATCGCCCTGATGCGTCAGCGTCTGCCCTGCGTCATCCCAGTGCAGCCGCGTCACGCTGCCCGCGCCCTTCTCGTAGGCGTAGGTCTGGCCGTCGTCGGAGAAAAGCGTGAAGCTGCCATCCGCGCCAGGATAAACGCGCACCTTCTCAATGGCTTGCGTCTGATGAGTGCTTTCGACCGCCGCGCCCAGAGGCACAATCGAGCCAGCCCGCACAAACAGCGGAATCGTATCAATGGGCGCGGCCACGGTCACGGTCTGGCCGCCCTTCACGCGTTCATTCGTCCAGAAGTTGTACCAGTCGGCTCCGGCGGGCAGGTAGACCTGCCGGCTGGTCGCTCCCTGCTCGGTAACCGGAGCCACCAGAAACGCAGGGCCAAGCATGTACTCGTCGCGCAGGTCGGTCACCTTCGGGTCGTTCGGGAAGTCCAGCGGCAGGGCGCGCATAAAGGGCGCTCCGGTCTTCCAGGTCTGATAACCGAGCGAGTAGATGTAAGGCATCAGCTGGTAGCGCAGGCGCAGGTACTTCTCCAGAATCGGCTCGGCCTCGTGGCCATAGGACCACACTTCGTTGGTTGGACGGCTGCCGTGTGTGCGGAAGATGGGCAGGAAGGCAGCGTACTGGAACCAGCGGGTGTAGAGCTCCGGATAGTCGTCGTAGCCGCCCACATTCGCGCGGGCATCGGACGGGTCAAGCAGCGGCTTGTGCGCCGGATGATGCACTGCGGGCAGATACTGCCAGCCGCCGGTGTCGTTGGACCAGTAGGTCATCCCGGAGGCCGCGAAGTCCAGGCCGGTGGGAATCTGACGCCGGAAGGTGTCCCAGGTCGGATCAATGTCAGACGACCAGAAGATAGTCCCATTGCGCTGCGCGCCCAGGTAGGCGTCGCGGGAAAGAGTCAGCGCCCTCCGCTCCGGCTGGTCCTTGCGGAAACCGTCATAGAGCGCCCCGGTGTGAAGCAGCGGATAGACGTTAAAGTATTGCGTCCCTGGGCCAATGTGGAAGTAAGCGCCATTCGGAGGCAGGTCGGGCTCGGTCTCGTCGGCCCACAGGGAGTCGAAGCCCTGGCTGATGATGTCCTCGCGGAGGGTCTTCCAGTACCACTTGGCCGCTTCGGGATTGGTAGTGTCAATGTCCGACCCGGCGCGGTCATACGGCAGCCCGTCGACGGGCGTGCCGTCCGCATAGTGGATCAGCCAGCCCTTCTTCAGCAGCTCGTCATAGTAGCGGTCCGCGGGCACAAACCGCGGCCAGACGCTGATCATCGTCTCGAAGCCCATCTCGTGCAGCTTCTTGTTCATGGCCGCGGGATCGGGCCAGAACCTGGAATCGAAGTCGAACTGGCCCATCTTGGTGAAATAGAACCAGTCCACCACCAGCACGCTGGCTGGCAAATGGCGGTCCCGGTAGCCCTGGGCAACGTCCAGCAACTCCTTCTGGCTTGCGTAGCGCTGCTTGCACTGGATATAGCCATAGGCCGCCTTGGGCAGCATCGGCGTGGGGCCGGTCAGCAGCTTGTAGCCCGCATAAATCTCGTCCGCCGTGGCGCCGGCAATCACGAAGAAGGAAACGCGGTCGCCCACCTGGGAGGTCCACTTTGTCTTCTCGTTGAAGCCGGGCTCGATGGTGGTCTTCGAGGGATTGTCCCAGACCAGGCCGTAGCCCTTGTTGGTGACCAGGAAAGGCACGCAGGTGCTGGCTCCAGCCGAAGCAAGGTAGTCCTGCCAGCAGCGAACCACATGGCCGCGATGATCCAGGAAGCCTTCCTGGTTCTGGCCCAGGCCGTAGTAGTGCTCGTCGTCCGGCGAAATGAAGGTCGCGCCGACGGTGAAAAATTCCGGGTCCGTGGCGCGGCGGTCGTGCAGCGGTTCTGCTGTGCCGTCCTTCTGATTGAGAATCGCCTGCATCCAGCCGGTCAGCTCCAGCAGCGTCTTGCCCTCCGGCGTGCGCAGCGTGATGTGCGCGCCCGGAGCCGAGCCGCTAAAGTAGCTGCTGGTGTCCGGCGGGCTCTGGGTGCTGGGCCGTTCGCGCTCCACGGTGGCCACGATGCGATCCGACTTGTAAATGTCGGCCCGCTGCGTCTGGCTGACGTTCCAGCCGGCGGCGTTCGCCGAGGCTACAAAGCCAAATCCCGGCGCGGCCACGGCAGGGTCGTGCTTCAGGCTGAGCGTGACGCGCAGGATGTTGGGCGCATACGGCTCCAGCACAATGGTTTCGCCCTTGCGGTCGAGTTCGAGGCGCTGGCTGGGAGATTGCGCCGGAAGACTGGCTGCGGTGAGAGCGATTCCGGCAAAAACTGCGAGAACGGATGTAAACCTTTCCATCGAAAGCTCCATGAATGATGCCTGCGCGTTGAAAAACGCCGCGAAGATGAGTGTAAACCGACGCACCCTGGGTTGGCAGTGAAAATGAAAAGGAGGTGGATACTTCCCGGCTCAGTGGACAGACGATACGATGAGGTGTGGCTCAAATCAAGCAATTCTGGCAATCGAAACTGGTGCTGCTCCTGGTGCTGCCTTTCGCAGGCGCAAGCGTGGTGCTGCAAGGCCACTTTTTTGCGGTGAATCTGACGCAAATCGCCATCTGGACGCTGGGCCTGAGCCTGATTTTGGGGCTGGCGGTCGTCCAGTTGCGCGCGGCCACGCCGGGCGGAGCCTTTGCCGGAGCGATTCTCACGGCGTGCCTGATGTTTTCCACCGCGAGCCTCCCCTATCAGCCCTGGCGCACGGCGCTCGCGCCGGTGATGGCGGTTTTCGTGCTCACCTGGATTGGCACGCGCCTCGGCCGGAAGCAGAAGGAGCGGTTGGGCACGGCCGAAAGGCGGCAGGGACGCACCGCGGCGCAGGTGACGGCCAATCTGGGCGTGGCGGCGCTGGCTTCGAGTGACTTGACGCAGAGCTGGCTCGCTGGTTCCGGCTGGTTCTCGCGGCTTGGCCAGGCGCCCATGCTGCTGTTAGCCGTGGGCCTGGCGGCTCTGGCCGAGGCCGCGGCGGATACGGCCTCCTCGGAGGTTGGTCAGGTGTGGGGCGGGAGACCGCGGATGATTACAACGCTGCGCGCGGTTGAGCCGGGCCCCGACGGCGCTGTAAGCCTGGTTGGAACGCTGGCTGGAGTGATTGCGGCGGGGATTGTCTCCGGCGTGGGCGCGCTGTCGCTCTACGGCAGCGCGGCAATGTTCTGGATCAGCTTTGCGGGCGCGGTCTTCGGGTTGTTCTTCGACAGCCTGCTAGGTGCAACGCTGGAACGGCGCGGCTGGCTGAACAACGACGCGGTCAACTTTCTGTCAACCGTCAGCGCGGCGGCCTTCGCGCTGGGAGTGCTGGCCGTGATGGCTCATTTTGGCGTCCGGTAGGGACCGCATGGACGCGCGAGATGCATCGATGGAGGATTTCCGGCCCATGCGATGGTATCCTTCCGGCGGAGACAATTCCCTATGAATAAGACTCGAATCCACTGGCTGACGCTCCCCTCCGTCCTGCTGCTCCTGTTCGCAACCGCCGCCATTTGCGCATCGCAGAAGAGTTATCTGACCCTATACAAGGGAACGCCCTACCAGGACAGCCGTTATCAAGCTGGAGCGCAGAAGATTCCAGGCAAGGTACTCTGCGCTTACTACGACCAGGGCGGCGAAGGCGTCGCCTATCACGACACCGACGCGGTCAACCACGGGAGCGGAGAGCTGAATCCGGCCAACGGAAGCTATCTGAATGAATTCCGCAGGAACGAGGGGGTGGACACCTCCTACACCAAGTTCAAGTTGGACCCTCAAATCGACGACAACCCTTACAACCGGGCGCAGCCGCCAGCCAACCTGCTCTATGTGGGATGGACGGTTCCCGGCGAGTGGTTCAACATCACGGTCGATGCGGCCCAGGCCGGCGAGTACACTGCCGATCTTCTCTACACCTCCAACCGGGGTGGCGCGATCTCGCTCGATGTGAACGGAGAGCCAGCCACCGGGCCGCTTGCCATCGCCTCGACCTATGATGCGGCCGACCCCGTGGCCTGGCGGCAGTGGCACCACTGGAACGCGGCGCCTGGCCTGGCCAAACTCCGGCTTCCTAAGGGAAAGAGCGTTCTCACGGTCCACATCCTGACGGAGGGACAGATGAACCTGGCCATCTTCGAGTTCAGGAAGTCCCGCTGATCGAGGGATTTCTTCAGGGCTCCTGGCATTCTGTCATGGATTCCTAGCGCAGATGCATCCGCCAGGCCGTATAACTCAAAATCTCATGGGTGAGGCGCTCATACTCCCGCGAGCCACCCTCGATGGCGACGCGGGGACGCGGCGAGGTGAGTACGTTGAATCCTTCGGCGGCGCAGATTTCATGGATGCGGAACAGGTGCGTTCCATCGCTGACGATGACCAGCCGCCCAAGCCCGTTGGCGCGGGCGATGACGGCAATGCGACGGGCCGACTCTTCGGTGTTGCGGCTCTCTGTCTCGGCGATGATGGCGCTCTCCGGAATGCCCAGGCTCATCAGGTACTCTTTGCCGACGGCCCCTTCGTTGTACTGATCGCCGCCGCTTCCGCCCAGGGTAATGAGGAGCGGGGCAATGCCGCGCTGATAAAGGACGAACGCATGGTCCAGGCGGGCGCGGTAGACCGGAGAGGGCCGGCCGTCGTACTCCGCCGCGCCAAAAACGCCTATAGCGTCGGCCGGAGCGGCATGATCCTGACCGGCATAGCGCTCAACCTGCCCGTAGACCCAGCGGCACCAGCCCAAAGCCGCCATAGCCAGCGCGAGCGCGAGCAGGAGCGCGGCGCGCAGAATCCAGTGGCGGCGTTTTGGGCTGGAAGAGCTTTTCATGCCTTTTATGATGCAGCGATCAGAAGTGAGGAACCAAAGACCGGGGAAAAGGAACCAGAGATCAGTTTATCCGCAATCTCCCAGATGGGTGCCGATGAATGAAATGGGTTGCGTGTAATTTCAGATTTTTGATCCCTGTTCCCTCGTCCCTGCTTTCGTCATCGATGGAGAACCGTGACGATTTCATGCGTGGGAATGGCGCCTTCGCGCAGAACCTCCCAGCGTCCCTCGCCCAGCGTGAGATCGACGATGGTGGTGGGCAGCGTGTGACCGGTGGGACCGCCATCGACAATGAGTGGAATCAGGTCGCCGATCTGGTCAAGGACACAGGCGGCGTCGGTGCACTCGGAGGCGCCCCGCAGATTCGCCGAGGTCGCGGTAATGGGCAATCCGAAGCGCTCCACAACCGCGCGGGGAATGGCGGCGGCGGGCACGCGCAGGGCGACATTGCCGGTATTGGCCGTGGAGCGCAGCGGCAGCTTGCAGCCGGCCTTCACAATGATGGTCAGCGGACCGGGCCAGAAGCGCTCCGCCAGTTTGTCGAGCAGGGGGTCAGTATCACGGGCCAGTTCATACGCCTGCGCCAAAGAAGCGATCAGCAGGGACAGCGGCTTGTTCTTCTGGCGGGTTTTGATTTTGTAAATCTGCTCGACCGCGTGCAGATTCACCGGATCGACGGCCAGGCCGTAAAAGGAATCCGTTGGCAAGGCAACCAAATCGCCCTTGCACAGGCAGGAGACAATATAGTCGATCCGGTCCGGCTGGGGTTCATCGGGATGGACACGCAAGATCTCCGCTGACAAGGATGTCTACCTCGGTTCCGGAAATGCGGGCGCAGGAGCGACAAAAGTTATCATAGCACCACCAATGGTGCAAGTTGATCCCCAGTCTCGCCCGGGAACATCCATAGGAACAGGTCCCGTCAACAGACTAGAATCGCTCTAGAGCACGCCAAAGAAAGAACGGTTCGCCTCAAATGCCTGTCCGCATTGTACAGAGTAAGCAGAATGCCCGCCTGAAGGAGTTGCGCCGGGTGCTGGCCCACCCTGGCCGCGACGCGCACAGCCTGGCCGGCATTGAGGGACCGAAACTGCTGGAAGAGGCACAGCGCGCCGGGCTGCGCGTGGCTTGTGTTTTTGTCGCGCAGGGCGCCGAGCATCTGCTGGACGGCCTCAGGCTCCCGCCCGAAACTGAGGTTCTGCTCCTGCCCAGGGAACTGCTCGACGCGGCGCTGGCCACCGAAACTCCTCAGCCTATGGCAGCGCTGGTTGAGCCGCCAAGTTGGGATTGGGACGGCATTTTCGGTGGCCGGACGAAAGCCGCTCCCCTGCTGATTGTGCTGGCAGGTTTGCAAGACCCCGGCAACGTGGGAACGATTCTGCGTTCCGCCGAGGCTTTTGGCGCGACTGGCGTCGTCAGCTTGTCTGGAACCGTGAGCGCCTGGAATCCGAAAGCTGTGCGCGCCTCCGCAGGCAGTGTTTTCCGGCTCCCGCTGCTCACGGTTGAGGCTCAAAGCTGCTTTGCCCGCTTGCGCGCAGAAGGCGTGAAGATTCTCACGACCGCCGTTGAGGGTGCCGAAGCAGCCAATCGCATTGACCTTGCCGGCCCCGTGGCGCTCGTGATCGGCAATGAAGGCAACGGCGTGCCGCAGGAGTTGGCCGCCGAAGCTGATGGAGCGGTGACGATTCCCTGCCCCGGCCCCGTGGAAAGCCTGAACGCGGCCATCGCAGCAAGCGTGCTGCTCTACGAGGCGTCACGGCAGCGGACCGGGGATCAGGCCATTGCAACCCACCCTAGCCGCAAAGACAAGAACGCGGCGACGGTGGAGCGCCCGGCGGATCACAAGCCAGAAAGGAGCGCGCAATGAGCCTCTTTGATGGCGAACCAGAAGCGTCAAAAACGCTCCGTGCCCCATCCTTTCGCTTTTTCCTGGCGAAAGGGTGGGAAACCTCCAACCTCAATCGGGCTTATTCATCAGGAGCGCGCAATGAGCCTCTTTGACGGCGAACCAGAAGGTCCCAGCGGCCCGCTGCGCACCGCTCCCCTGGCCGAGCGGATGCGCCCGCACAGCCTGGAAGAGTTGAGCGGCCAGCAGCACCTGGTCGGCCCCGGCAAGCCCTTGCGCGTGCAGATCGAGCACGACGATGGCGGCTCCATGATTCTCTGGGGCCCTCCTGGTGTGGGCAAAACCACCATCGCCAAAATCATCGCCGAGACCACCCGCGCCAGCTTCATCGAGTTCTCTGCCGTCATGAGCGGCATCAAGGAGATCAAGCAGGTGATGTCCACTGCGGCGCAGGCCTCGCAGATGCACTCGCGCACCATCCTCTTCATCGATGAGATTCACCGCTTCAACAAGGCGCAGCAGGACGCATTTCTGCCCTACGTCGAGCGCGGAACGATCCGCCTGATCGGCGCAACCACCGAAAACCCCTCCTTCGAGATCATCTCCGCTCTGCTTTCGCGCTGCCGCGTTTACGTGCTTCAGCCGCTCAGCGAAGAACAGATTGCCGCGCTGCTTCGGCGCGCGCTGGAAGATAAAGAGCGCGGCTTGGGCGCACTGGAGGTGACCGCCGACGACGATGCGCTCGAACTGATTGCCAGCTACTCCAGCGGCGACTGCCGCAACGCCTACAACGCCCTCGAAGTGGCCGCGCAGTTAGCCATGGAACCCGACGCGGCGCAAGCCAAGCACATCGACAAGAAAATTGCCGGCGAGGCCGTGCAGCAGCGCGTGCTGATGTACGACAAAACCGGCGAGGAGCACTACAACCTGATTTCCGCGCTGCACAAGAGCGTGCGCAATTCGGACCCGGACGCCGCGCTCTACTGGCTGGCGCGCATGTTCGCCGGCGGCGAAGACCCGTTGTATCTCGCCCGCCGCATCGTGCGCATGGCCGTCGAAGACATCGGTCTGGCCGCGCCCGAGGCGCTGAATCTGTGCCTCTCGGCCAAGGAAACCGTCGACTTTCTCGGCTCGCCCGAGGGCGACCTGGCGCTGGCCGAAGCCGTTGTTTATCTCTCGCTCGCGCCCAAGTCGAACTCGGTTTACACGGCCTACGGCGCCGTGCAGCGCGAGGTGGAAGAGACTCGCCAGGATCCGGTCCCGCTGCATCTGCGCAACGCGCCCACCAAGCTGATGAAGGAACTGGACTACGGCAAGGGCTACCTTTACGCCCACAACGAAGAAGGCAAGGTCGCCGACATGGATTGCCTGCCTGACTCGCTGAAGGGCCGCAGTTACTACCATCCCACGCAGGAAGGCAGAGAAAAGCTCCTCGCCCAGCGCATGGAAGAGATTCGGCGCGTCAAGGCACGCAAACACGGCGGGAATTGATTTCCGTGCGAAAAATCTCCCTGGCAAGGGGTTTGTGATGTACAATTTGTGCATACGACGAGGGCGGCATGAGCTTCGAGTGGGATCCCGTCAAGGCCGCGGCTAATCTCAGGAAGCACGGAGTTCGCTTCTCCGAGGCGGAACCAGTCTTCGCGGACGACTTTGCAATCACAATCACGGACGATGAATCCGCTCTGCATGAGCAGCGGTTTGTCTCGATTGGAATGGGCGTGAAGGGAAGGATTCTGGTGGTGGTTTACTGCTATCGCAACAGAAAGATTCGTCTGATTTCCGCACGACTGGCGGAGGCACACGAACGCAAGCAATATGAGGAGCACAGATGAAACAAAGATACGATTTCAGTCAAGGAACGCGGGGACGGATTGTCGCGCCTAAGCCGGAGCCGCGCGGCAAGACGCGCATTACGATCCGGCTCGACGAAGACCTGGTGGATTACTTCCTGCAAGAAGCCGAAACATCGGGCGGAGCGACAGGCTATCAAACGCTTATCAACGAGGCGCTCCGCCAGCATGTCGACGGCAAAGCGCCGAAACTTGAAGAAACGCTGCGCCGCATCGTTCGCGAAGAGATGCGGGTGGCAAGCTGAAGGGCCGCACTTACTACCATCCCAAGCAGGAAGGCAGAGAAAGGCTGTTAGCCCAGCGCATGGAAGAGACTCGACGCGTCAAGGCCCGCAAACACGGCGGAAGCTGATTCTCTTTCGCGGCCTCAGATGCGCGAGCCACAAGCGCCGCAGAAGCCAGACGCCTTCTTCAACTTTGCGCCACAGTCGCCACAAAAGCCGAAATCCGCCTGGTCCGCGGGACTTGGCGCCTGCTCAACCTGGCCGTCTGGCCCCGCAGAGGAAGAGCCGTTGCTGGCGGCTTGAACCTCTACCGGAGGCGAAGCGCCCGCCCCGCTGGACGCGAAGGAATTGTCCCCTGCAATGCCGGATGAGCTTGCCTCACTTCGTCCACGAATGACGAGATAGACGTTCCATGCCGCGGCGGCAATGAGCAGACCTAGCGTGAGGGTGAAGCCAACTTCAAGGTTTGCCTGGCCGATCCCTTCAGTCGCGTGCTGAATCTGCGCATCCATCCGCGATGCCATCACACCAAGTGAAGCGGCGCCCACCGCTCCGCTGGCGGCCGCGGCGACGGCAAGCTTCCTGCCCGCAAGACTGAGACCGATGCCCGCCAGCGCGCATAACCCGGCCACAGCCGCAAAGGGATCGGCGTCTGTCCTCTGAGTCTTGGGTGGTCCAAAAACCTGTGGTCCGGTAATTTTAGTTCCGGTCGCCAACTGCTGCCCGCTGAACGTGAATATCTTCTGCCCTCCGCACGAAACGGTTACAAATGGAAGGAAGAAGCACAGTGCGCTGCCCGCAAAAAGCAGGATTGAGGCGATTGACTTGCGATTCCCCATGAACTTTCCATCCTTTTCGGTTGTAGGTTGATTCTGCGCAACATAATACTCTTTTGCACCCCATGCAAGGTTCTTATTTTTATCGCCAGGGTGGGATCGCAAGATGCAAATCTTTTGGGCCAGATCAATAGGCGCCGAATAAACAAGAATAGACTTGCGCATATAAACAATAATGTTTATAATTTGGGCGTGAAAGCAAGCGAGCTCAAGCGGTGGCTGGCAAAGCAAGAAGCAACATTCGAGGCCGCCAAAGGCTCGCATTTCCGTGTTTACCTGAACGGAAAACAGTCCATTCTGCCGATGCACGGCAAAGAAATCAAGACGGGCACGGTTCAGGCTATCAAAAGACAACTCGGGCTGAAATAGGGAGAAATGATGCGTTATCCCGTGAAATTAAAGAAAGCAAAAGAAGGTGGTTACGTGGTGACCTTCCCCGACATTCCGGAAGCCATCACACAGGGTGAAACTGTTGAGGAATCGTTGCGGCAGGCAAAGGATGCCTTGGAATCCGCGATGGATTTCTATTTTGAGGACCGCCGCCCAGTTCCCGCTCCATCGCAGCCGAAGCGGGGACAGCGCTTGATCGAATTGCCCGCGAGCCTTACCGCGAAGATTCTTTTGCTGAACGAAATGCTCCGGCAAAAAGTCCGCCCCGCGGAACTGGCGCGGAGAATCGGCACAACCCCCCAGGAAGTGAATCGGCTCACAAATATCCGGCATACCAGCAAAATCGACCGAATTGACGAGGCGCTGCAAGCCTTGGGGAAGCGCCTCGTTCTTGAGGCGGCCTAAACAGTCGCGCCGGGTTCCCATTCTTCTCAGGGCTTCATCGCAAAAAGAGTGTAAGAGCGCAACTCTCAGCCCAACCACATCCACCGGGGATCGCAATTTTGAACAGTGACGCACTGCACTGGCGCTCTCCCAGCCCGCCCGCGCATAATGGAATCAGTTTGGCGTACGTCTTCAGGGCGGGGTGCGACTCCCCACCGGCGGTTCAAGCCCGCGAGCGCCTGCACTTGTGCAGGGTCAGCTGATCTGGTTCGATTCCAGAGCCGACGGTAACAGTCCGGATGAAAGAAGATGTACCACGCTTCCAGCTTCCACCCCAGACGAACTGGGAAGAAGCTCCTCGCGCATGGTTCAGCCCTGAAACGTCTTTCGCCGATTTCGTTTGCGAGGAGCGTTTCAAAATGCCATCTTCATCCGCCAGCGCAGTGCTCGGCTCTGCTTGCCTTCCCTTCGAACAACGATTTCCCCAGGCCTTGGCCGATATGCGCCGCGGACACCCGGTGATTCTCGTCGACGACTTCGATCGCGAGAATGAGGCCGACCTGATCGTCGCGGCCGAAAAGCTGTCCGCCGCGACCATGGCCGTGCTGATTCGCGAGTGCAGCGGGATCGTCTGCCTGTGCCTTCCGGCCGAAACGCTGGACCGTTTGCAACTTCCTCTGATGGTTTCCAACAACCAGAGCCGCTTTCACACGGCCTTCACTGTGACCATCGACGCTCGCGAAGGAGTCACGACCGGCGTCTCCGCGCAGGACCGGGTCACGACCATCCGCGCGGCCATCAACGACGGTGCGCAACCCTCCGATCTGGTGAGTCCCGGCCACGTCTTTCCTCTTCGGGCGGCTGCAGGCGGCGTTCTGGAACGCAAGGGACACACGGAAGGAGCCGTGGAACTGGCGCGCATGGCCGGACTGAAACCGGCCGCCGTTCTCTGCGAAATTACAAACGCGGACGGCACCATGGCGAAGGGCAATCGCATCGACGAATTCGCCGAAGAGCATGAGATGGTGGTGATGAGCATTGCCGAGTTGGCCGCGTATCGCCTTCGCCAGCAGTCCGCTCTCCATCCGGCCAAGTAGCCGGATGCCCCCAGGTCCCGGTATGGGACTTGGGGAAACTCAGCGCTCAATCCACGTTCAGCGTGTCGTCTTCGGCAACTTCCCCAGCGCATCGGTCACAATTCCCGGCGTCAGCACCTCAGGCAGCATCTGCGGCGTGCTCTGGCCCGGAGCGTAGAGCGCATAAGCGGGGACGCCGCTGCGGCCCAGCGCGGTCAAAGCCTTCGTAATCGCCTCGTCGTGTCGGGTCCAGTCAGCTTTCATCAGGACCACATTTTTCGTCTGAAAAGCCTTCACGACCTCCGGCTGATTCAGAACCGCGCGCTCATTCACCTGGCAGGTCAGGCACCAGCTTGCGGAAAAGTCCACAAAGACCGGCTGCCCTGCCGCCAGAGAGCTGCTTACTGCTGCTTCCGACCACGGCTGCCAAAGGCCAGCAGCCTCCGGGGGAGACAGCGCCTCCGAGGCGGTGGTCAACTTTTGCGGAGCGAAGGCATCGAGAGCAGCCACACCAAGCAGAATCAACGCCGCAACCGCCGCTGCCCAGCGCCTGACCGGCCAACGGCCCAGGAACCAGCCGGCAATTGCCAGCAACAGGAGGCTCGCCAACAAGGAGACGAGCAAACCGGTTCCGTACGCACCCGCCAGCACCCACGCCAGCCAGATGACGGTGGCGAAAATCGGCACGGAAACGGCCTGGCGTAGCACCTCCATCCACGCGCCGGGCTTGGGCAGCAGGCGCGTCCAGGCTGGTTGCAGGGTGAGGGCAAGATACGGCGCGGCCAGCCCCAGCGCCAGCGCCGTGAAGACGGCAAAGGTGACCGCGGCAGACTGGGTGAGGGCGTAGCCGACGGCCGCTCCCATAAAAGGCGCCGTGCAGGGCGTGGCCACCACCACGGCCAAAACGCCGGTGAAGAAGCTGCCGGTGAGGCCCTGCTTCGCCGCCAGCGCTCCGCCTGCGCCGGTCAGCGTGAGGCCGATCTCGAATTGCCCGGCCAGCGAAAGACCGATGAAGAACAACAGGCCAGCCATGAGCGAGAGAAAAACCGGCGACTGAAACTGGAATCCCCAGCCCAGCGTGGCTCCCGCGGCGCGCAAACCCAGCAGCACGGCAACCAGCACCCAGAAAGAGACCAGAATGCCCACCGTGTAGACGAGGCCATGCACGCGCAGCGTCTGCCGCTCCTCGTTGCCGGAGTTCACGAGCGCGAGGCCCTTGATAAAGAGCACCGGAAAAACGCACGGCATCAGGTTCAGCAGCAGGCCGCCGAGAAAAGCGAGGCCCGTCGTGCGCAGCAGCAGCAGCGCCCAGGAAAGCGGCGGCCCTGCGATTGTGGAGGGCACGGGCTGGTAGCCCGGAGTTTTAACTCCGGCACCAGCGGTGCTTTCATCGCCGGGGGCTTTAGCCCCTGAGGCTTGCATTTCGGCGGTCGCATCCAGGCCAATTTGTCCCGCGGAAATCGCCGCTCCCGGCAGCGCCGCAATCTCATACGCCCGCCCGCCGGCGAGTTCCAGAACCCCTTTCAACTTCGCCGGATTGACCTTCAGAGCCGGGTCTTTCTTGAGGTCAAGTAGGAAGCCATTCGCGGTCGGCGTCAGTTTTTGCGGAGCAGGATTATCGACAATGTCCTGATCGGAGGGGAAAAACACGGCAGAAACTTCCCGCTGACCCGTTTCGACCGTGAGCCGAAAACCTGCGGGCGTGGGTTGAAAAACGGCCTTCGCGCTGGCCGGCAGCGGCTTGGGAAGGCGAGCAACAAAGCGCCTGTAGAGGGCAAAATCGAAGGCAAGCGGCGCCGCCTTGGCCGGATGGCCGTAAACTTCCCGGTTCAATTCCAACTCAGCCTTGCCGGGAATGCAGCTATGCTGGCAAACCAGCCATTCAACGTTGGCGCGGAGCGTCACAGGCTCGGCCTTCACGCTGTTTGCCACATGCAGCGTCAGCGGGAAGAGGACCTCGTTCTCGTAGCCAAAATCCATCAGCGGCCCGAGCGGCAGCCGCTTCGGCGCTGGAAACTGCATCGCTCCGGCCGTGATTCCAGCAGGCAGCTTCCACGAAACCTGCGGCGCCAGTCCGGCATCGCCCGGATTCTTCCAGTAGATGTGCCAGCCCGGCTCCAATTTGAAGTAAAACCCGGCATCGGCCGGTTCGCCGGGGTTCAGTCCCTGGGGAACAACCACCAGTTCGACCCGCACATGGTCCGCGTCAACGAAACTCGACGCCGCCCGCGCGTGCATAGCCACGGCAAGCAGCAGCGACATCACGAAAATCAAGCGAGAAAGGCGCATGGCAGATTAACGCTGACTCCTCAAGGTTGGATTCAGTCTACCGGATGATCGTCGCGAGATTAGCGATTCATTCAAAGAATGGAATCCATAAGGCTCGTGGTCACCCACCCTTCGCCAGGAAAAATGCGAAAGGATGGGGCGCCTACGATGGTTGGAGAATGAAGATGAAAAACACGTGTGCGCCACCCGCCAACACGGCCGAAAAGCATCTCTCAGGGGATTTATGGATGGGCTAAAACCTCTCCCTATCGGCCCACATTGATTTTGCAGCACATACGGCAGTCAGGGCTAGAGCATTTTCACAGTTAGTGTGATGTACCTAGTCCGAGTCTGAACCATGCGACGGCGTTTTCTGGTGTGATCTCAGGCAGTAGTTCCGAAATAGCTTGGTCGAGAGCTTCTTTGGTGCGTGCCT
>Ga0302275_10002444_pt1 | contig 19553 bp, 19 predicted proteins | sample III_Bog_N2_2_FD_200229 | JGI IMG/M metagenome (GOLD analysis project Ga0302275, IMG submission 200229) | Peat permafrost microbial communities from Stordalen Mire near Abisko, Sweden - III_Bog_N2_2 | ecosystem: Environmental > Terrestrial > Soil > Wetlands > Peat | place: Sweden: Abisko...
CTTTTCGTTGGGGGACTAGCGGCGACAACAACAACCGCTCCGATGCGAGGCGGAGACGGGGGGCCGGGAGATGGAAGGAACAGTGATCATGTTGTCTGCAGTTGAATTCCGCGATCGATTGCTTTTGACGATGCTCTCAATAGAAAAGCCGCGTCAGCTAAGGCTGAAACGCGGCTGCGTAGAGAATGGTTGAGTCAGATCAGACTTATCCACACAGCCGTTAGGGCGCGCAACAACATGCGCCGCTGACCGCCGGGATAATCCGAATCGCCATGAAGAAACTATAACCAGAACTGGAAACGGCGTCAATTCTCAAGACAGAGGGCATTCGTAAGGGTCGCGGTTTCTCAGAGCTTTTTCCGCAGGAACTCGAACACCCCGTACCCGATTGCGGCTGAGCATAGCCCGATGGCGAAGTTGGTGGGGGTCATAATGTCGCTGAGCGCGAAGGCCAGCGTTTTGCCATGGCCGTTCGAGCGCACAAACTCGCCCATCAGCAGGTTTGAATAGAAGAGGAAGATAATCGACGCGACTTCAACCGCCGCTCGCCAGAGCGGGTGAAGTCTCCGGCGACGAACGGGATCTTGCGCCATGAACAAATGATAAAGGCGAAGTGATGCGAGGCGAAGCTGAATCGTACGCGGCGACGCTGCTGGCGGCTGCGACCGGCTTAACCAGAGCCTAAACGCCTATAATCAGCCTTGTGCTTCAACGTTTCTTAACCCGGCGCCCGGGACTGCCAATGCGTTTTTCTCGCGTGGCGATCGCACTCATTCCTGCTTTATTCTCATGCACTTGCCTTAACGCCCAACTTACTACGGACGCGGTCAAGTCGCTCACCAATCACGGCCGCATCCTGCTGGTTCTGCCGTTCGACAACCGAACGGGCCAGCCCAGCCTTGAATGGATTCGCGAGGCTGCGGCCAATCTGCTGAGTGCCCGATTCGCCTCGGCCGGCTTTGCCCCCATGACCCGCGCGGACCGGATTTACGCGCTTGATCATCTCGGTCTTCCCCAGGGATTCCAGCCTTCACGGGCGAGTTCACTCAAGCTGGCGCAGACACTTGATGCCGACTACATTGTGGTGGGCAACTATCGCACAGACGGCAACCAGATTGAGGCCCAGGCGCAACTCGTCGATGTTCCCCGCCTGCGCATGACTCCGGTTGTTACCTCTTACGGCGCCATGAGCAACATGATCGCGGTCTTCGATTCGCTTGCCTGGAAACTGACCCGCGAGCTTGATCCGAGTTTCAGTGTGGCCCAGGAGACGTTTGTTGCAGCCGGAGAAAGCCTGCGCCTGGATGCTTTCGAACAGTACATTCGCGGTATTACTGAGCCGGACCAGGCAGAGCGCCTGCGCCATCTGGCACTATCGGTCAAGCTGAGTCCGGGTTTTAGTCCGGCGTGGATGGCGCTTGGCCGAGAACAATACCAGGGCCAGCAATACGAAGAAGCAGCGCAGGCGTTTGCGAAGGTGGATGCCAACAGCGAGGACACGCTTGAAGCGGGATTTTATCGCGGGCTTTCGCTGTTGTTTTCAGGTAACTACGCCGGAGCTGAAAAGGCCTTTGCCGCCGTTGCGCGCGTGCTCCCGTTGGCCGAGGTAGTGAACAACGAAGCAGTGGCCATAAGCCGGCAGGGCCGCGACGGTACCGCCCTGTTTGTGCAGGCAGCTTCGACTGACCCCAATGCCGCGGACTATCACTTCAACCTGGCGGTTAGCCTGAAGCGCCATGGCAAAACCGCTACGGCGTTGAACGAGCTGGGGCAAGGCCTCAAATTGCGGCCCAATGACGGCGAAGCGCAGTCGCTTGAGCAGGCGTGGAAGAGCCCGGCTACACAGCAGGCGGCTGCCGGCAGTGACCCGGCCGCTGCGCCCGACCCGCTGGAGCGCATCGTCCGCACCTTTGACGCCAATGCCTTTCGGCAGGCGGCGGTGATGCTTGACCAGGTTGACGCCACGCATCTCGCTGCACTTACTCCGCATGAACAGTCGCTGAAACTCTGCGAGCAAGCGGGCAGCTATCTGCATCGCGGGCTCTTACTGGAAGCAGAGCGGCTTTACCAGTCGGCGGTTTCGACCGATGGAACCGTGGCTGAGGCTCACGCCGGACTCGCCGAGGTGAGGGAACGCGTGGGCGATAACGAGACTGCGCGTAAAGAGGCGCAAAAAGCGCTGGAACTCTCGCCCTCGGCAAATGGGTACCTGGTGCTGGGACGCGTTGACCTGGCTGAGAACCACCTGGCGGACGCGCGGAGCGAAGCTGATAATGCGCTGAAGCTGAGTCCCGCCGACTCCGCTGCCCAGGAACTGATGCGGGAAGTTGAAGCGCGGGGCGGAAGCGCGAAATAAGCCGGCGGTGATTCGGGCGGTAAATTCACCCGCGCCGTGTGCATCTGTCGCGCAATTCCCTTCGGGTGTATGCTTGGCTCGCACGGGTCCCTGGTGCTTAGAGGTGCAAGTGATGAATCGGCACGTTGACAGAATCAGAATTGGTTTGGCGGCTTTCGCGGCGTTGGTTTTCATTTTCCCGTTCGGGTTCCTTGCCCGTCCCGCGCGCGCCGAGCAGCCAATCGTTGACAAGTTCGTGCTCGACGACACCATTCAGCCGGTCACCGCGGACGAGCTGAAGCGCGCTATTGCCCGAGCCAATTCCGATGGCGCAAGCGCGCTCCTCATTCAGATGGATACTCCCGGCGGCCTGGTCGACTCCATGCGCGGCATGGTGGGCGACATTCTGGCTTCGCATGTTCCGGTGGTTGTTTATGTGGGCCCTTCGGGAGCGCGCGCCGGCTCTGCGGGGTTCTTTATTCTCGAGTCTGCCGACATTGCCGCCATGGCTCCGGGAACCGAGGCCGGCGCTGCGCACGTGGTGTTTGAGATGGGCAAGCCCGATGACACCATGGCGCAGAAGATCGAGAACGACGCCGAGGCCTTTTTGCGTTCCTACGTCACGCAGCGCAATCGCAACGCCGAGGCTGCCACGGCGGCCCTGCAATCGTCGCACTCCTACACCGCTCAGGAGGCGCTCGACCAGCATCTGATCGACGTGGTTTCAAACTCTGAGAGGCAACTGCTGCAAACTCTTGATGGACGCGTGGTGACTCGCTTCGATGGCAGCAAGGTGACGCTGCACACCGCCAATGCGCGAGTCGAAATTGTGAGACCAACTTTGCGCGACGGCGTTCTCGGCTGGCTGGTGAATCCAAACATCGCGCTGCTGCTGTTATTTGGCGGCGCGCTGCTGATCTATCTCGAGTTCAATGTTCCGGGCACCATTGTTCCCGGCGCGCTGGGAACGCTCATGGTGTTGCTGGCCGTTTTTTCGCTCGACCTGCTGCCCATCCGTTACACCGCGGTGATGCTGCTGGTGGCCGCGCTGGTGCTGATGCTGCTTGAGGCCAAATTCGGCGGCCACGGAGCCTTGGCCATCACCGGCATTGTCTGTCTTACTTTCGGCTTGTTGACGCTGGTTGCCGCGCCGGTGCCGGAGATGGGTGTGAGCCCGCTGGTGGCTATCGCGGTGAGCGCGGCGTTCGGAGTTATCACGGTGCTGCTTGTCCGCCTGGCAGTACGCGCGCGACAACGCAAGGCGCGCCTCGGCGCCGATGCCCTGATTGGCTCGCGCGCCACGGCCATGGAGCCGCTTTCGCCGGTTGGACACATTCTGGTTGAAGGCGAGATATGGCAGGCAGTCGCGAGCCAACCCCAGCCCGCAGGTGCTCCGCTTATGGTGGTAGGCAAAGACCACATGGTGCTGCGCGTTGAGCCGCTCGGCGCGAATGAGCCCGTACACACGGCGGTTTAGAGAATTGCTGAGCGAGACTGAACAAGGCTGAACAAAGCTGAACGAGACTGAATAAGGCTGAACAAGCCGGCCGGCCTTCAAAAATAGTGAGGGGTATGGGGACGAAATATCGCACGAGGCGAGATTTCCTTTTGAAGGGCGGTCTTGCCTTGAGCAGCCTGGCTGCTGCTCCCCGGCTCCGGCCACTGAAAACCAATGTGAACCTTGAGTCGCATAACCCCACCGAACAGTTGTTCAGAGATCGGGCGCGAAGCCCACGACTGCGCGGCCTTATGGTGGATGCTGGCCGGGTTCCGGAGCCTCTGAGTTACTACCGGAGGGTTATAGACTTTTGTGAGGAATGGGAATTCAACGCGCTCCAATTTCGTCTTGCAGACGACCAGGGATGCGCAATACGGTTTTCATCCGCGCCCGGTCTCCTGTTCCACGAAAATGCATTTGCGCCAGAACAACTCGGCGAGTTGGCGCAGTACGCCCGCAGCCGCGGTGTTGAATTGATTCCTGAACTGGAATCTTTCGGCCATACCGGGTACATCACCAGATCAGCCGCATATGCCCATTTGCTGGATGCCGATCCGCAACTTTCCTCAGAGTTCACCGGCGTCATTCCGGTTCATCTCGAGACGGCGGCATTGTTCAAAAAGTTATACAGCGAAGTCGCAGCGAACTTTCCGTCGGCCTTTCTGCACGGCGGGTGCGATGAAGTGAACTGGGGAGGGTCGGAGTTGTCGCGCAGCGCGCTCGAAACAAAGCCGCGGCATGAAATATGGGCGGAGTATCTGAATTCTCTCAATAAAATTGCAGAGGGCCTGGGGAAGAGATTCATCGTATGGGGTGATTATGTATTGCACAAAGAGCCTCAAATTCTTGACCGGCTCAACAAAAACATCGTGGTGATGGATTGGAACTACAGTGAAACGAATCCGGCAAAGATCAGTGAAGTTCTTTTGAGGGTGCGCAGCAACGGTTCTCGGGGCATCGGGGCGCCGGCCCTGATTAATTACAAGTGGGGGCCGCGTGCCGGAAGCGAGCAGTTGGCAAACATCGAGGCATTCGCCGATGCCTACCGGGCAAAGGGCGACGACGGTTCACTTGGTGTGATACTGACAAACTGGGTGCCGAGCCGCTACATTCAGAACTCGATCTGGGATGGATTTGCCTATGCGGCAACAGCGTTCAAAGAAGGATCAGGCGTTGCGCGGAACTCCGGTTTTCAGCGATTTGTAGAGAAGCATTACGGGGCACGCTGGAACAATGATTGGGATGCGGCGTTCCGGCTTATCTACGCGAGCGCCCCGGAGATTGAACGTGTGTCCACGGCAGGAACGGTGCCGCTCCATGTGCCCTGGAGCAACGATGAGCAGCTTTCAGCAGTGCTTGAAGACCGATCGCCTCGGTCGAACCGGTTTACGGAGCTGCGCCATCTACTGACTCGACTGGAAGCGCTGGTGTTGAAGAATCTGGCGGACTTTGAAGCGCTTGAACTTTCAATCGCATACCTGGAGCATTTGTATTGGCGCGAGACAATTGTTGTTGAACATGCGGCGCGGAAGCCGTCAACGCTGGACGACGCGGACCAGTTGATGAAGAATATTGCAGAGCGCGATCATGGTTTGGCACAAGCGCTTTCAAAGGATTGGGATCAAGGCCGATTCGCCGATTCTGCCGCAAAGTTGAAACCACTATATGGTTTTCAGCCGAAAGACCAACTTGTCTTCCAGTTCCAGCGAGCGGCGGATTATTCGGCGTCTCTCGCTTCGCATCCAGACCGTTTTCTCGAGCTTGTGACGGCGTCTAAACCGAAATGATCCGCTAAGGAGAGAATGTCAGGTTTGGGGAGTTCGTCGTTCAATGGAATCATTGTTCGCGTTGCGCAGTCGCGTGCTGCGATGGGGACGCAAGCTGCCGCCGCGATCGGGGATGAGATTCGTGCCTGCCTTCGGAAGCAGGCCGGAGTTCGCATAATGTTTACAGCCGCGCCGGGCGCTGCCCGCCGGTGCGCCTCATCCAGATAACTATCGTCTAGCCACCGCGCGAGGGAACTGGTTATCCCGCACCGTCCGCAGGTGCAGCCGAATTAGAATTGGCACACAGCGCAGCACGAATGCGAATGACCGATGGTATTCCTTTCGCAGGTTCAGCAAATCCTGCAACGTCCTGTTTCGCCCCAGACGAACATTGAAGAATGCAACTTCATCATCAAGGGGAGCATTCCTCAGGTGATAGCAGAAATAGCAGCTGTGCAGCGAGTGCTTGAGTGCGCCCATTGCATATCTTGTCGCGTCGGAGAGCACGGGGAACGCAGCGGCGCTCAACAGAACCAAGCCTGTTAATCGGAAAAGTGCTTTGAACACGTCGAGGCTGCGGAGGACTCCAAGAAAGCGCCGCTCGCTGCACTACCAAACAAAATCACGCTCACAAGAGAAATCACACCACCGCGATGTAATTGCTCGATTCCATCCAGGTACTGTTGCACACGATTCGCCATCTTCCGCCGGCATCCCGTGTCCATTGCATGAGGCTGCCTGAGCAGCGAAAACCACCAGGTGTTTGCGGCTCAACTTCCGGCTAACCTAACCTCGGTTTCGAGACTTCTGCATAGCCGCCGTTGCCCGGTTTTCATCGATTCGCAAGACCGGGGCTGTTGCCGCCAAGCCTGCCGTTCGATTAGTGTAAACGGCCCTCGGTTAACCCGGTTGGCGTACAATTCCTGCTGAGTGAGGTAAGCCTATGTCAGCCAGCGATCTACCGATTCCGTTACTGATTTTTTGTGCCATTGTGCTTCTCTACCTGGTCAATTGCATCAAGATTCTGCGCGAATATGAGCGCGGTGTCATCTTCAGCCTCGGGCGTCTGCGGTCGGAGCCGAAGGGCCCCGGCATCATCTTTGTTTTCAAGCCGGTTCAACAGATGGTCCGCATCAGCCTGCGCCAGGAAGTGCTTGAGGTGCCGCCCCAGGACGTGATCACGCGCGACAACGTCACCATCAAGGTGAATGCGGTAGTTACGCTCTACGTGGTGAAACCCAACGACGCCGCCGTCAAAGTGGCCAATTACGTTTACCAGACCTCGCAGTTTGCGCAAACAACGCTGCGCTCGGTGCTGGGCGAGGTTGAACTCGACGAGTTGCTTAGTCATCGCGACAAGCTCAACCTGAGGATCCAGACCATTATCGACCAGCGCACGGAGCCGTTTGGCGTAAAGGTGACGTCGGTTGAAGTAAAACAGGTTGACCTGCCGGAGACTATGACTCGCGCCATGGCCAAACAGGCTGAGGCGGAACGCGAACGCCGCTCGAAGATCATTCATGCCGAGGGCGAGTTCAATGCCGCACAAAAGCTGGTGGACGCCTCCGCGCTGATGGCCACGCAGCCCATGACCCTGCAATTGCGCTACCTGCAGACGCTCACCGAAATTGGCGTTGAAAAGAACACCACCATCATCTTTCCGCTGCCGATGGAATTTCTCACGCTGATGAACAAGATGGCCGGGACCAACCCGCCGGAGGCGCCGAAGGCGTAGCGGGCACGTCTGAAACAATAGCGGTAAAGGCGGAATATGAGGGGTGTTTTTGACGAAGAAGATCTGGAGCCAGTGAGGCCCCGGCGCGACACTGAGCTCACGCTGGGGTCGGGCACGCTGCTGGCTATCTTCTTCGGCCTGGTTCTGCTGTGCGGACTTTGCTTTGGCCTGGGGTACGCGCTCGGTCATCGCGGCGCGCAAAATACAGCCGTTGCGGAGCCCGGAGCAAACTCTCCACAACCTCTAGCCGGCGGATCGGCGGCCAAACCCTCTGCCGGCGCACAGACACCTGCCGCTCCCACGGCCGACATTGCAACCGCGTCTGCGACAGATTCGCCTCAGGCTGCGGTTTTGCCTGCGGGCACTTCTCCCGCCGCGACTGCGCAAACCATTCCTGCCGCGCAAACCTCATCGCAGCCCGCGGCACAGCCGGCGGCCAACGCCGTTCAATCACAGGTTCGTCCGGCATTCAACCCGGGAATTTCAGCATCGCCGGCGGCAGCGCAGCCAAATGGCGGCGTTCATGCTGCGCTGGAGCCGGCCGGCGCTTTCGTGGTGCAGATCGCCGCGGTCTCAAATCAGGAAGACGCCGATGTGCTGGGTAACGCGCTGCGCAAGCGGGGCTATGCGGTGATTGCAAAGCGCGAGCCTGCCGACAATCTCATCCACGTACGCATTGGCCCGTTTGCAACCGCAGCTGAGGCTAATAGCTGGAAGATCCGCCTGCTCAACGACGGATATAACGCGATTGTGCAGCAGTAGGAATCATGCACTAACTCGCTGCGTTATTCACTTGTTCCTTTGATCCCTCGTTCTCTGCAGTCCGCATCCACTCGGGCAGTCCCGAAGCGATTGCCCTCCGCACCGCCTCAAGCAGATCTTCGCGAGTTGCAAAGTTGTCAGGATAGATTGGCGCGTGAAACTGGATGTGCACCGTGCCCGGTCTGATTTTCATGCTGCCCTTTGCCATCATGTTTTCTGTTCCATGGATCGACACGGGAACGCACGGCGCGCCGGTTTCCTTGGCCAGGTAAAACGGGCCTTTCTTGAACGGCAGCATGCGCCCGTCGCGTGAGCGCGTGCCCTCGACAAATGTAGTAATGTGGATACCTTTCGCCATCACTTGGCGCGCGACGGCAATGCTCTCCTGCGCGCTCTCAACGCGCCCGTCCCGATCCACGGGAATGAACTCGCCCAACTTGAATCCGAAGCCCAGCACGGGAATCTTCATCAGCGACCGCTTGATGAACGCGGCCGTGCGCCCCGGAATGCGCGGAATCAGCGCCGGCGGATCGAGATTCGAAACGTGATTCGACATGAAGATGCACGCGGTGTGCGCGGGAATGTTCTCGGTGCCGTTAACTTCAACACGAATGCCGGCGAGATTAAACGCCAGCCGCTGAATCATGATCGCGATATTGTAGAGCGGCGTCACGTTGCCCGTAATCAACGCCCAGGGAATCAACACGACTGCCGTAGGAATGCCAAGCACGATGAAGGTAGCGAGTATGGTCAGCGAGGCGATCATGCGTGCGTCCTAAATCGAAGGAGCGGCCGGAAATAACTGATGGAGACGCGCTGGCAGTTTCTCATAGATTCCGTCAAAGCCGCCATTGGAAAGGATGGCCACCACGTCGCCGGTGGCGAGTTCGGGCGCAACGCACTCGACAATTGCATCGGCGTTTTCAAGCAATTCAGCAGGTGTGCCCGTGTTATTGAGAGCGTGCACCACGTCTTCAGGATGCAGGCGCTCCGCATCGGGAATGCGTTGCTGCTGATAGACGCCGGCCAACACTACGCGGTCGGCCAATCGCAAGCTCGCCACCAGGTCGGCTTCAAGCACCTTGCGGCGTAGTGTATTTGAGCGAGGCTCCAGAATTGCCCACAGCCGTGCGTTGGGGTAGACGGCCCGCAACGCTCGCAGCGTTTCGCGAATTGCCGTGGGATGATGGGCAAAATCTTCAATCACCGTGACGCCGCCAATCTTAGCGCGGACTTCCAGCCGGCGCTTAACGCTCTTGAACGACTTGATGGACGCGGTGATCGCCTCTTTCGTCACGCCGCATCCAAAGGCCAGCGCCGCGGCGGCCGTGGCATTCAGCGCATTGTGCTCGCCGGCCAATTGCATCTCAAGTTCGGCCCAGAGTGCGCCCTCGTGCCACACTTCCCAGCGCGAAACGCCGTCTGCATAGCGCATATTGCGAAGCTGCCAGTCGGCGCCGTCTGAAAAACCATACCGCTCCACGCGGCACAATGCGTGCTCCACGCATTCGGTCACGTTCTCGTTTGCGTCATAAGCAACAATCAATCCGCGCCGTGGAATCAGGTTCACGAGGCGCTTGAATGCAGTCTTCACCGCGCCGAGATCGGCATAAATGTCGGCGTGGTCAAATTCTACGTGCGTGAGGATAAGCGCGTCGGGAAAGTAGTGCAGAAATTTGGGACCCTTATCGAAGAACGCCGTGTCGTATTCGTCGCCTTCAACAATAAAAGTCCTGGTGGGACGCAATTGAAAGCTGGTTCCAAAATTCTCAGCCACGCCGCCAATCAGGAACGATGGCTCTAAATCAGGCTTTGAGTGCGAGGCTGTCTGGTATATCCACGCGAGCATGCTTGTGGTGGTAGTTTTGCCGTGCGTGCCGGCCACCACCAGCGACTCGCGCCCTCTTAGAAACTCTTCGTGTAGCAGCGCGGCCATCGATGTGAAGGGAATGCGTTCGTCAAGCACTCGTTCCACCTCGGGATTGCCGCGTGAGAGCGCATTGCCGATCACTACCAGGTCGGGCGGGGGCGTAAGGTTCGCCTCGGAGTAAGGCTCCATGATTGGGATGCCGAGCTCGCGCAGCAGATCGCTCATGGGCGGGTAGGCCGCTTTGTCCGATCCGGTAATGCGGTGCCCCTCGAGCTGCAGCAGTCCGGCAAGGGAGGCCATCGCCGTTCCGCAGATACCGCTTAAATGAATGTTCCGCGGCGTCCCGCTCAATTCGTCACCGCCGGTGCAGTTCGCATGATCATCTTTCAGTCCCTAGTCCCTTAGTCCCTTTATATCGAGCCGCGCTTCTAATCCCGCCGTCAGTTCTGCATCGACGCCGAATGTCAGCGTTACGTTACTCCGCGACACATGACCGCTGCGCAGTCCAATCGCAATCGGCCCATCGAAGCCATCGAGCGCGTTCAGGATTGCTTCATCGAGCAAATTAGGTGCAGCACCGGGCGAAACACAATCGAGCATCTCGCCGAAAATAATTCCAGTGACGCCATCGAATTTGCCGGCCTTGCGCAACTGCCACAACATGCGATCGATCTGGTACGGCTTCGCGCCAACATCTTCAAGGAACAACAACGTTCCCTCGGTGCGTGGCTCCCACGGCGTGCCGATGAGCGCAGCCAGAATGCTGAGGCAGCCGCCATATAGCACGCCACGCGCGGTGCCTGTCATCAGCGTGCGCAAACCCTCGCCCTCGCCAACACTGTACGCACTGCCACCGAGAGCCGCGTTAAAGCTCTCCATATGCACGCCGTCTTCGAGATAAAAGTCCGCGGCCAGCATCGGCCCGTGAAACGCAGGCAGCCCCAACTCATCGAGCAGCCGCAGTTGAATGCCGGTCAGATCGCTGTAGGCGAAAAACGGCTTGGGATGTTGAGCGATCATCCGGACGTCGACTCCATCTAGCAGATAGTTCGACCCGTATCCGCCGCGCAGGCACATCACCGCGCCGGTCGACTCATCTTCAAACGCCGCGTGCAGGTCAGCGAGACGCTGGTCCGGTGTTCCTGCAAAGTAAAGTGGCCCGCGAGCCAATGCGTTCGGCGCAGGCCTGGGCTTAAACCCCAGCGCTGTTACCGCTGCCAACCCACGGTCGATGCGTTCCTGTCGCGCAAAGCTGGCCGGCGCAATTACGCTGATACCCGCGCCTTGAGCGATCGGGGCAAGCTTCAATAGCGGCTTTCGCTGCGCGCCCATATCAATAGGCCTCACCACGCGCAATCAGTGCCGCCGGACCGGTTAAGAAAAGCTCCGTCTCCGGGCCGTTCCATTGAACGGTCTGCGCTCCGCCTGGAGCCACAACGGTGAGCGGCGACTTTGCCAGGCCCAATGCGATTGCAGCGGTCGCCGTCGCTGAAGTCCCGGTTCCAGACGACGAGGTCGGCCCCACTCCCCGCTCCCAGATGCGAATATCGATCTCATGAGGGCTGGCAACGTGAAAGAACTCGACGTTGGTTTGGTGGGGAAAGTCGGAGTGCGTACAAATCTCCGCGCCGATTGATCTCCAGTCCCAATGTGCCAGCTTAAATTTCGCGTCAGCAACCATCACAACATAGTGAGGATTTCCCGTCGAGACAATGAGTCCTTCTATGATCTGTTCATCGAGGACTTTCACGGTCTTCGACTCAAACTCCGGCACGCCCATCCCGGTAGTCACGTCCACCGCGAACCCCGCGTCGTTGCGCACGCCGTCGATGCGGCACACGCGCAGTCCGGCGTCGGTCTCAATCTGCAACTCGTCGCCTGGTTGCGCATTCAGCTCGTGCGCCATCCACGCTGCCACGCAACGCGTGCCATTGCCGCTGATCTCCGCAATAGATCCGTCTGCATTATGCAGCCGGATGCGTCCCGACTTCGGCCCCGTCCACTGAAACAACTCGACGCCATCCGCGCCTACGCCGGTATTGCGCGCGCAGAGCCGCCGGGTCAGATTCGCCGAATCGTGATCCCGCGCAGCCTCTTCAGTCACAATTAAAAAATCGTTGCCGCAGGCGTGCGCCTTGGTAAAGGGAATCAATCTTCCTCCGGATTGCAGTCGCGAGACATTGCATCGAACGCGCGCCAAGGTTGCGTTGTTTCGCGCGGCAACTCGCAGTTATTCAGTCTCGCGATCTTTCTAATTCTTCGCATGATGCCCATTCCTTGCCCGATGCTAACACCGTGCGTGGACCTTGTTTAGTTCTAACCTGGATAGCCCGCACGCCAGGTACCGGAGACGTAAATCGTGCCCGCGGGCTGCCCTTTGGCTGTGAATCGCGCCACTGCAATCAGCCCCTGGGGATGGGCCTTCACCGCGCCATCAATCTCGTCTCCGTCAAAGGCCAATACGATCGCCGCTCGTTCGGCCGGGCGGGCGAGCGCGCTGCGATAAACGTATTGGTCGCTCTCGTTGATGGTCTGCGCCAGCGGGATTCCGCTGAATGCAATCAGTTCTGGATAAACGGAACTGTTCATCAGCACCGGCGCGCCCGGCCGCCGCGAGAGCAGTTGCCGCATGACCGGCGGAATGTTGTCGTCGAAGGGTTGCCGCGCCTCAATGTTTTTTGTGCTCTCGACATACACAAGCGGATGCTTGTGGATGAGGTCAATCGAATTGAAGACAATGAGTGCCGCGAGCGCTACAACCGTTCCCTTTACGTAGGACGGTTTGAATTCGCGCACCGCACCGATCGCGAACTGGGCCACAAAACCAAGCCCGAGCGCAATCGCCGGCAACAGTTCCATGCCGTAGCGCGTGTTGTAGTACGCGTGAGGCCACCACACTGGAATGAAAATGGGCACCGAGCCGTAGGCGACCGAATAGGCGTAAAAGGGAACCGGGACCCACAGCAGCAGCGTCCACAGAAAAGCGCGCCGGCGTGCGATGAGACAGGCGAAAGCCGTGCCGATGGCGCTCAGCAGCAACATAGAATGACGCCACAGGCCCAGCGCGTCCATTTCTGCCACCTTGATAAAGAACAGCTCCGAGACCCACGGATTGTGCCAGCCCGGATGCGGCGGCCAGCCCGGCGCGGCAGTGCGCATCTCAATGGCCAGCGCTGAATATGGCCCTCGCGCAAAATCGAGCCAATCGCCGAACTGCGTTGCGTTATAGATAAGCCACGCTGCCGGCGCCGCCGCCAGAATCACGCTCGCAATCCAGAAGCTGCGCTTACGGAGTTGGCTGCTGTGCAATCGCGTCGCACCCACGCCAATCCACGCAAGCAGCGCAATAATCCATCCGTCGTAGCGCGTGAACACTGCAGCAACCAGGGCCAGCAGCACCAGAAATTCGAGTCTCGCCGCTCGTTTCGGATCATCGTCAAGCGCGTCGCGCCACTCTATGAGCCAAGCCACGGCCCATATCATCTCGGACAGAAACAGCGGCTCGGTCATCGCCGTGGTCTGCAAGTAGAGCAGGTTCGGATTGAGCGCAAAAAACGACAGCGTCAGCGCCGCGGCCGCGGGCTCAAGCCATCGCCGCGCAATCCGGTAGAGGCCTACGCAACCGGCAAGATATGCAAGCGTTGAAGGAATCAGCCCCGCAACCCCATTGGCCCACCACGCGTAGACCTGGACAAATGGAAGCATAAGAATGTGCGGCAGCGGCAGCCACACCGATCCAAATTCGCCGATTGAATGAAAACGGCAATCGAAGACATGCCGCGCAATGTGCAGATGCGCCACCGCGTCGCCGTAGTTCAGCAGCGCGTTATTGCGCCAGCTCCACGCAATCGCAATCAGCGAAACGGCAGCGGCTGAAACAAGAACAGCGAAAGCTTCGCGCCACGGCAACGCATTTGCCGCAGTCGAACTCCTTCGCAGTGTTCTCTCAGTCAAGATGCGTAAGCTCTCGGAACAGGTTGAACCGTTCATCAATCTCGGCGCGCGTAAGCTGTTCGAGCCGCTCGGTACCGAAGCGCTCACATGCGAACGAGCCCATCACGCTGCCGTAGAACATGGCGCGGCGAAATGCGCCCGGCGTAAGCTCGGGCTGCGATGCGAGGTAGCCGAAGAATCCGCCGCCAAAGCTGTCGCCCGCGCCCGTGGGATCAACCACTTCTTCAAGCGGAAATCCTGGCACTTTGAACGTCTTCGATCCAAGACTGCTTCCCTTGCCAAAAAAAAGCGTAGCGCCATACTCGCCGTGCTTCACCACCAGCAGTCGCGGTCCCATCTCCATCACCGCGCGCGCCGCCAATACCAGGTTCTTGTTTTCGCCTAGCGTGCGCGTCTCGGTGTCGTTGATCAGCAGCAGGTCAAGCCCCTTCAGCATTGCCAATAGCGCAGGCCTATGATCATTGATCCAGTAATTCATGGTGTCGCCGGCCACCAGCTTCACATCCGGCATCTGCTCGCGCACCCGCCGCTGCAGCACGGGATCGATGTTGGCCAGGAACAAGAATTCAGAGTCGCGGTAGGCGTCGGGCAGCTTGGGATCGAACGAAGCAAATACATTCAGTTCGGTGTTATGCGTTTTGGCCTCGTTCAGGTTATCGAGATACGAACCCTCCCAGAAGAAGCTCTTGCCCGCGGTGTGCTCAATGCCGCGCGTATCAATGTTGCGCGCCTTGAAGACCGCTTCCTGCTCGGGACCAAAGTCCTCGCCAACTACGGCAATTACGCGCACATCTGTAAAGAAGCTGGCTGAAAGCGAAAAGTAAGTTGCGGCGCCTGCGAGCTTGCGGTCGTAACGGCCCGAGGGGGTTTCAACGGAATCGTAAGCTACGCTGCCGACTACGGTAATTGCCATAGGTGGAAGTATCTCCTTGGTAAGTTAGGTTAGCAAAAGAGCGGAGTTGGCGGTGTTAGCGGAGTTAGCGGCGCTAGTTAATGTCTTCTAACTCCAAGTGTTTATTACCAGCCCAGGTATTTCCCAAACAGCATTCCCAATTTCTCTTTCGCCGCCGCCGGAATTGCATCGGGCTGCGTGAGCACGGCAAACTTTGCCGCCGAGGCGCACGCGCAAATACGGTCATGCGGCATCGCAGCTACGGCGGCCTTAACAACCCTGCATGCGTTGTCAGCGTTCTTGTGCAGCACTGCCACAATCTCTTCAATTGTTACTGCATCGTGGCCTTCGCGCCAGCAATCGTAGTCAGTCACCATGGCTACCGTCGCATAGCAAATTTCGGCCTCGCGCGCCAGCTTGGCCTCCTGCAGGTTAGTCATGCCGATCACGTCTGCGCCCCAGCTTCGATACAGATTCGACTCAGCCTTGGTTGAGAACTGCGGGCCTTCCATACAAACGTAGGTGCCGCCCAGCTTGCCCACCACGCCCACATTCGCGCAGGCTTCGGCAGCGGCTTTTGCAACCGTCGCGCACACCGGGTCGCCGAAGGAGATATGGCCCACAATGCCTTCGCCGAAAAACGTCGCTATGCGATTAAAGGTGCGATCGATGAACTGATCCGGAATCACAAAGTCGGTCGGCTTGTGTTCTTCTTTCAGCGAGCCCACTGCCGAAACTGAAATGATGCGCTCCACGCCCAGTTTTTTCATGGCGTAGATATTGGCGCGAAAGTTCAATTCGCTGGGCAGAATGCGGTGCCCGCGCCCGTGTCGCGCCAGGAACGCCACTTTGCGACCTTCCAACTCGCCCAACACAAACGCATCTGAAGGCGCGCCGAAAGGCGTTTCCACGCGTTCTTCATGCACGTTGGTAAATCCGGGCATTGAATAAAGCCCGCTGCCGCCGATAATGCCGATTTCTGCTTGTGACAATTCCTTACTCCCTCGAAAATGTGCGCAGGGGCTAAAGCCCGATTCGTTGTTTGGGGTCTTATCGGCATGAGTAAACTCATGCCCTGCTACAAACCTTCCAATCAGTCAATTACTCGTTCTTTAGTCCCTAGTCTCTAGTCTCCGGTCCCTAGTGCCTAGTCCCTGATGCCTAGCCCCTGTTTTTTCACCGCTGATCGATCAGCTTTATTGTCTCCATGAACACGTCGCCGTCGATCGTCAAACTGTGCGCGCTGATTTTGTCCATCGTGTCTTGCGCGGTGTGGTGATAGCTGTTGTTGGGGCCGTAGTCCAAATCGATTACGTCGATCGACGGCACTCCGCGCGCGACAAACGCCAGGTGATCGTCCTCAACCGCCATTTGAGTCTGGAAAAAGTAGCGCTGGTCGCTGAACTTTTTGGCGGCCTGCGCCACCAGGTCGACCAGCCACCCCGTTGAATTCGTCTCGCGCTGGATGTCGAGGTCCTTGTCGCCAATCATGTCGGCGAGGATGAAGGCCTTGACTTGGCCGAGAGTTCCGTCGCGCCCCCACTTGGCGGCCAGATGACGGCTGCCGTAAGTCGAATCTTGCTGCGACCATTGCTCGATCGCTTCTTCGCCATCGAAGAAGACAAGCCACACCGAGTAGCCTTCGAGCTTTTTGCCATTCGCCGTCTCGGCGCGCAGCCGGTCGGCAATGGCCATCAGCAATCCTGTGGTCGATGCGCCATCGTTGGCGCCTACAAAGTTGATGTTGCGCAGCGGGTAGTTGGTTTCGTAATGCGTGGCCAGCACAATCGCGCCAGGCTTGGTGCCAGGGTAGCGCACGATAAAGTTGCGCATCGGCACAGGGCCGATGGGAGTGTCGGCGGTGAAAGTGTCCTCTTCACGCTGGTCGTGCAAAAAGTGCGCGAGCAAGAATTCTTCGGCCTTCAGGTGTCCAGGCCCGGTTGGCCAGCGCGGACCAATGGCGGCGAATTCACGTGCGTATTCGTAAGCCTTGGCGCCGTCAAAGTGCTGTGCTGCTAGGGAAATTGGCGCGAACAGCAACAGCAGTGAAAACAGGGCGGCCGCAGCCATTGCTATCCCAGGTCTCAAAATCGAGACCTGGGGCACCCGGTGTCGAGGTGAATTCGCTCCCAACCTAGCGGCAGACAAAATCAAGAAGCAGGTCCTTCGACTCCGCTGCGCTCCGCTCAGGAGGGGCACCCGATTATCGGCTGAACGGAAGCTCACGCTTTCGCTTCCTCCTTCTGCTTTTTACGCGCGGGATGCACCCACCACGCTACTGCGATTCCCACCAGGTAAAGCACCATCATAGGGATCGCGTAGATGCAGACGGTCCAGATGTCAGGACTGGGGCAGATGATGGCCGCCACCAGAAAGACTGCCAGAATTGCGTAGCGAATGTTCTTCCACAGGAAGCGCGGGCTCACGATACCGAACAGCGCCAGAAAGAAGATGAGAATCGGCAGCTCGAAGCTGATGCCCAGGCCGAGAATGATGGAGAGAAAAAACCCTGTGTACTCCTCGATTGTCACCATGGGATTGAAGTTCTTGCCGAATCCAACAATCAGAATCTTCAGCGCGCCTGGCAGCACGAAGAAATACCCGAATCCCGCCCCGACCAGGAACAACCCCACCGTGGCCGCCATGAACGGGATCACAAACCGCCGTTCCTTCTGGTAGAGTCCCGGCGCAATGAACAGCCACACCTGGTAAAGGATGAAGGGCGAAGCGAGGATTGCGCCGCCGATCAGAGATACCTGCAGATACAGGTTCAGCGGGTCCATGGGGTGCGTGTAGTTGAGCTTGATGTGAAGATCACTGAGCGGCTTCTGCACAAAGCTGTAGAGCCTTTCGTGAAAGATGTACGCCACTACGAACCCTGCTATCAGATACAGGGCCGAGTGAATGATGCGCTTGCGCAGCTCCTCAAGGTGCTCCATCAGGCTCATGCCCGGGAGATCCGCGCGGTCGGTCATTGCCTTTCGCGCTTTGTCGATTGCGTCGCCGGGGTCAACCATCTTGGCCTTCCTGCTCCTTGGCCTCGCCCACGGGTTGCTTGGCGGCCTCGTTGACGGCTTTCAGTTCAGCTTCGTATGCGGTTTCTTCCGGTTCGGGTGCTGCTGCAGGCTCGGCCGCTGACGTGGGCTCGCTCACGGTTTCTTGAGGGTCAGACATCCGCACGGGCGGCGCCGAAGGAATCTGCTCGCCGGTCGAAGGAGGCATAATGCGCAGCCCTTCGCTCTCGCCCGGGGTCTCTTTGGGTTCTTCGGCGGGGGCGTTCATGTATCCGCCGGTAAACGGCTGCGGTGGCGGCGGGGTCTGGCCTGCGGCCAAAAGCTTTTGCCGTTCGGCTTCTTCCTTCTTACGCCGATCGGCATCTTCCGCGTTGCGCAGCTCCTCTTCCATCTGGAACTTGAAATCGTTGGAGGCCTTGCGGAACTCGTACATCAGCTTGCCGATCTGGCGGCCGATCTGCGGCAGTCGCCGCGGGCCAAATACCACCAGCGCCAGCAGCATCAGGAAGATCGAATCCGACATTCCAAAGCTGGCGATCTGAATTGTTGGTGGAATTGCCATGAAGCTCAATCATAACTGCCCGCGGAGAGTGGTCACAAATGCCGCCCGGAGGCGGATTTACGCCCATTTACCAGCTATCCCCACCCGAGGGCGGCGGCCACACCGCCAGCAATTGCCGCAGCAGCACGATTCGCCCCAGGTGTGACGAGCCAATAGCTAGTCGCTTGAAGCTGGAAGTTCCCCCTGTTCCCTGTTCTTTCCATTTCTCGTATCCTATCTACAGGCCATTCCATGAGGACTTTCACTCTCGACGAAGCGCAGTCACTGCTTCCGGTGCTTGAGTCTCTGCTCAAACGCGCCATTGACGGCAAGCACTCGGCCGAGGAGGCGGAGTCTGATCTCGCTGGCCTCGCTCAGCGCATCTATCTCTCTGGCGGAATGCGGGTGAACCCGGCGACCGTGGCGCAGCAGCGCGCCGAACTGGAGTCGCACCTGACCAAAGTTAAAGAGAGCATGGCCGAGATTGACGCCATCGGCGTTCAGGTGAAGGACCTCGATGCGGGCCTGCTCGATTTTCCCTTCAAGTTGGAGGATGAAGTGGTGCTGCTCTGCTGGAAGATGGGCGAAGAGTCAATTGAGCACTGGCATACCGTGGAATCGGGCTTCGGCGGGCGACAGCCGGTGGATGAGCGCTTCCGCCGCAAGCCGGGAATCAAGCCGAATTGAGGCTTTTCCGGCGGTATATTCGCATAGAGCTGTGAGACTGTGGAGCGGATGCCGCCAAGCGATTGATTCCATTGAGTCGGCCTTCACAGGTTCACAGAAAAAGAGGACTTTTTCGGGGATGCACCAAGGCTCCTGGTGTTGATCTTGTTTGAGGTGCCTGTGGTTGACAATGAGGCTTTCAATGGTCACGATGGCAGTCCTTCCTATTTAGAATTGTGCGCCTTCAGGGGTTAATTACATGCAAATGGCGGCAAGTTATTTTTGAACCGCTTCGCGTGGATAGGCAGCGGAGATTGGTGCTATCCCAGGTCCGAAAATCCGGAGCTGGCAGGCTGCAGAAAAACTCGTTACGGCTGGAATTTCGAGGTGTTCAATAGTGGCAGGGGCTAGAGTGGCTGCGGAAAAACTGATTGAACGAGGCAATTTCTCAACAGTCGACATAGCAGGGGCTGAAGCCCGGACTCATTTGATGGGGTTTATTGGCACGGCTGAAGCCGTG
>Ga0302275_10002448_pt1 | contig 19546 bp, 18 predicted proteins | sample III_Bog_N2_2_FD_200229 | JGI IMG/M metagenome (GOLD analysis project Ga0302275, IMG submission 200229) | Peat permafrost microbial communities from Stordalen Mire near Abisko, Sweden - III_Bog_N2_2 | ecosystem: Environmental > Terrestrial > Soil > Wetlands > Peat | place: Sweden: Abisko...
CACGGGAGACAGAGTCTGGCGTGCGGTCTGATAAATCTCGTTGATCGACAGTAGTTCGAAACGAATCTTCAGATTCTGCGCCAGATGCCGCGCATCTTCCACCGAACCCTCCGAAGAGTAGGGGCCAGGCATGCCCACGCCGATGACATTGTCACGTCCGAGGGCATCGACCGCGATGCAAGCAGTGAGCGCGGAATCGATACCTCCGCTTAACCCGATGATGGCGCGCTCAAATCCACACTTATGAACGTAATCGCGAGTACCAAGGACCAAAGCTTCGTAGGCGCTGGCTTCCTCTCCGGCGATTTGTACGTGCATGTCACCTGTGAGCTTTTCGGAATCGAAGTAGATCAAGTCTTCTTCGAAAGACTTCGCCTGGGCAATCACTTGGCCATGGGGCGAGATCACCAAACTCGATCCGTCGAAAACCAGGCTGTCATTGCCGCCCACTTGGTTGACCATCGCAACGGTCACTTTCTGATTGCGGGCGATCGAGGCCAGCATGTCTCGGCGCAGTTCGCGCTTTCCCAGCCAAAAGGGAGACGCCGAAATATTGAGAACCACATTGCCGCCCGCCTGCACCAGTTCTTCCACGGGATCCACGCCGTAGAGCCGGCGATTCCAAAAACGTTTGTCATTCCACGCGTCTTCACAAATCGTGAGAGCGACATGATTGCTCCCCAAATTGAAAAGCTGCTGACTCTTTGCGGGCGCGAAATTGCGACTCTCATCAAAAACGTCATAGGTGGGCAGCAGCATTTTCGACTGGATGAAGTCGATGTGTCCGTCGCGCAACAAGACAGCCGAGTTCATCACCGTCTTGCCGGATTCCGCTTCCGCCGGGGTGACCATGCCGCAGATCACAGCGATGCCCTCGGTTTCCACAGCGATCCGTTCGGCGGTCAAGCGGCTGCGGTTTACAAAGGAGCGGCGTTCGACCAAATCAAGAGGCGGGTAACCGGAGACGGAAAGTTCCGGAAACAGCACCAGTTCGGCGCCAGCACTGCGCGCTTGGAGTGCGAACTGAACAATCTTTGCGGCGTTGCCAGTGAAATCCCCAACTGTTGGATTGATCTGGCCGAGAGCAATCTTCACATTGATAGTGTAGAGGGTCGAGACGGATGTGGTCGATACCCCACTACATAGGGGATGCAGAATTGCGCACCATGGGTCCGTTCATTCTGTGACCGACCGCTAAGAAGTTGGCTCCGGCGAGGAATGCCAGTTGGGGCCGGGGTCGCTGCCGGGTCCGCTCGGAACGGGTTGCGGCGCGATGGGCGGAATGTTCGAGGGGTTCGCCGGGTTCGATTCCGGCATTTCTTCGCCGGGCCGGCGCAAGGTGGGAGCGTTCACCGGCCGATCTTCCTGCTTCTTGGCGACGGTGGTGGTCTGCCCGAGGTCCACTTCTTTGTCGACACGAACAATTTTCTGGCCGTCGACCTTCATGGTTTCGACCCGAACCACCTCATCGCCGACAAGCCGCACGAAATCCACATCCTGGGGAGGCGTGCCGTAAATCCATTCCTCGTATTCGACATCGTCCGCCGTCTCACGAATTTTCCTGGGAGCGCGGCCTTTGGCGTAAATCACCATCTCGCGGTTCATCCCAACCAGGACGTGATGGTTCTTGATCGCATCTCGAATCTGCGGAGTGCAACTCTCGAGATAGGCTTCGACGGGGGTCTTGGAGTCGAAATCAAAAACCGGACGCAGCAAGTCCTTGAGTTCTGGTCCAGTGATTTCGGGAACATATTTATCGAAGTAAAGATCCACGAACGAGCCCCTCGCATTCGCGGATGGATCCGACGGAGCAATCGTAGTCGACCCCGTTCCCTGGATCTGGATGTGCTGGTACCACTTCTGTCTCTTGATCGGACCACCATTGATCTCAAAACGAATGTGATCCGTTTTGATGATCACGTCGCTGATCACGGCGCGGTCGCCAGGTTTGGCGGCTGGACCCCACAAGGCCATCAGGTGCTGCAGATCCTCGCCGCTCGGCGAAAGGGCGCCATTTTTCAACTTCAGGCCGGTCTTCCCCATGGGAAAATTCGTACGGATATAAATGAGGTCTTCGTCAAAGGCGTGTTCGATTTCCTGGCGAGTCTTTGGCGACATTCTTGCGGCGGGAGTATTTCCAGCGAGCGCTGGAGAACTGAACATGAGCAGAACAACGCAAAGCGAGCAGCCAGAGCGGGAAAGACTGAGGTAACGCATGCAGCACCCCGAAACGCTGGCCCATTATATCGGATTTTTTTACTTTGCTTAGCATAGGACTGCCATGCTCGTATTGGCTCAGTCTGAACCAAACCTTCCGGGAGGTTTAAAGCCGTTTAGCCCCTGAGGCGAGCCGGCCGTTTAGAGAGCCTGGGCAAATTTCTGCACATAACGCGTTAGGACTTCGGCGAGGCTGGTGAAGTCGGTAGTCATCATATCCAGATGGCTTCCCGGCACGGATTCGAACTCAAATTGACGCGCCCACTTTGACCACACGGCGGCGGGATCGGCGGGAAAGTATGAGTCGCTCTTGCTCTTTATGAACTTTATCTCTCCGCCATAGAATCGCGGACAGTAATGCGCCAACGCGACATAGGCCTTGTCTTTAACAAGCGCGGTAGCGCGGGCGAACGAAAGACGAGATTCGCTGCACCCTCCATGATCGGCGTGGTCCATTCCGACGACACGGCGACCTAAGTCCAGTCCGCGCGCGCCGTACGAGAACAGACGATTTCTCAGGCGCCTGGGCTCAACCAGGTGACGCCGAGCCCGGCGAGCGGTAAGACGTAAACGCTGGCTAGATGAGAGCTGGCAAGAATCGGGATACGCGTCAATTAACACCAGTAGCGCCACCTTTTCCCCAACTGCGGTCAGGCGCTGCGCCATTTCCAGCGCTACCAGTCCACCAAAAGAGTAGCCTGCCAACAAGTACGGTCCCTTTGGTTGTAATTCCTGCACCGATTTCTGATACAAGGCCGCCATCGACTCAACCGATTCGTAGGGATCCTCAAGCCCGTCAATCCCCTTGGCCGCGATTCCTATAACCGAGTTGTCAGTTTGGATCTGTTGTGCGAGGTTGAAGAATGGAACCGTCCCAGCTAGTCCATGGACGATGAAAAGCGGCGGTTCGACACCCGGCTTGATGGAGACGAGGGGTGTGAATTTTGGGAGTGTGAGTTCCTCCAGGTGCCGAGCCAGTTGCTCAACCGTCTGGGCGTGATAGATAGTGGCGCTGGGAAGGTCTCGGCCAAACTCTCGAGCGATCTGCGCGAACAGGAGGTCTGCGGAACACAGAGTTCCTCCCAGAGTAAAGAAGTTTTCGTCGAGAGCGACGGATTCCTTGTGCAGAACCTGCTGCCAAATCCCCGCCAGCATGGCAGTCTTATTGGAAGCGATTGCTTGAGTCATACGGCACTCCAGACGAACCTTGACCCTAAAGCCCGACGGACCTCGATTACGACCATGATTTCAAGGACGATTTCAAGGACGATTTCGAGGACGATTTCGACGGTCATTGAGCGCTTGTGATCCAGTCAGGTCGCGCTGCTGGACCTTTCCGCGGGATGAAGCTCGGCGCGGAAACCTTGCGTGCTAAATGCTGTTCTCCCAGAACTCTTCGGAACTTTCTAAGCCCACTTATCATTCGACTTAAAGATGCTAATGAATGAAGCACTCTCGACGAATGGCACGATTGTGCGGGTCAGCCAGGGCACCAATGGGCATTGGTTACCGGCTTGGAGTACTTCGGTAATGGACAGGTGTACTTTGAGCACCTGAGGTCATACCCGCCTATCAACTTAGAATGCTTACAGGACGACTCCTCCCCGAGTTGGGCCGACAGGACCGCCTTTTGCCGCTCAAGCTACCTATTCCCGCGCGCATTCCGCTGCTCTACGTCATCCTTGGCGTCCTGCTGGCAATCAGTGTTCTTCCCATGTATTTTTACTCGGCGCAGATTGAGACCATGAATCAGGTTCGTCTGAAGACGAACGAAATGTTGTTGCAGAATACGGTCACGCGTTCCTTGGCTGACGACATTTCTCAGCACCAGGAAGCGTTGCACATCATGCTGGCAAACCTGTCTTCCTCGATTCAGGTGATGATGCTGGCGAATCCCAGCGGAAACGATCCCAGCAATCAGATCCTGCTGACGCCGGAACTGCGAGCGATGCTGGAAAATTTTGTTTCCTCGTCCAATGACATTGCTTATGCAACCTTGCTGAACGCGGATGCCAAGGGCGTGTCGGCTGGCCGCATCGAGCCGGATGCCTTCCTGCAGCGCGAACTCGAGCGCGCCTATCAGGCTGCGCGCGAGGGCCGTGCGTATAGTGGGCAGCCGCTGATGGTCGGCAGTGGAAAGTCCGCGCGCACCGTGATGCTAGTCAGCTCTCCGATCATGTACGACAAACGCTTTCTGGGGATGATCGGCTCGGTTGTCGACATGGATTACCTGATTCGCCGACTGCAGCAAGTGAGTACGAGCGGATTGACACCCTACGTTGTGGATAGCCAGGGACGTTTGGTGGCAGCGGCCACGACGCAATATGCGACCGGGCAGGATATGAGCCACTTCGACATCGTCCGCACTTTTGTGGGTGAAGGCTCGAAGGCGCAGTTAGCCGCAACCCGCGAATTCACCGTGGGCACGGGAAAAGACGCGACTGAAATGCTGGGCACCTATAGTCCGGTTACTTCGCTGGATTGGGCGGTCGTGGTGCAAAAGCCTCGTGAAGATGCCTATCGCGGAATTTACGAGATGCAGCGCACTGGGCGCTTGCTAGCATGGCTGGCGGTGTTTGTCAGCGTAGGCTTGAGCATTTTTTCGGCGCGGCGCATCACCAACCCGCTACGCGTGCTGTCGCAATCCAGCCAAGCCATCGCGCGCGGCGATTTTTCGCAACGAGTGCATATCAAGACTCGCACGGAGATTGGCGAACTGGCGACGACGTTCAACACCATGTCTGAGGAGTTGGAACAATTCGTTGAAGACCTCAAGCGCGCGGCCGACGAGAACAAAAATCTGTTCATGGGTTCGATCCAAATGCTCGCTGGGGCCGTCGACGAAAAGGATCCCTACACCCGCGGCCACTCCGATCGCGTTACCAAGTATTCGTTGATGATTGCGACCGAGATGGGACTTGATCCGGGATTTCTGGAGATTCTCCGCATCTCGGCCCAACTGCACGATGTGGGAAAAATCGGAATTGAAGATCGAATTCTGAAAAAACCAGGCGCTTTGACGCCGGAAGAATTCGAGATTATGAAGACGCACACTACCAAGGGTGCGAATATTCTTCGTCCCGTGCCGCAGTTGCGTGAGATGCTGCCTGGAATCGAATTGCATCACGAGGCGCTGAACGGCCGCGGGTATCCCTACGGATTGAAGGGCGACGCGATTCCGCTTTTGCCGCGCGTCATCGCGGTCGCCGACACGTTTGACGCGCTGACCACCAATCGTCCTTACCAGCGCGCTCACGATGCTGTGGAAGCGCTCAAGATCATCGAAAATCTTTCGGGGCAGCGGCTCGATCCGAACGCAGTTACTGCGCTGATGGCGGTGTTTTATCGCGGAGACATTCGTATTCCGAAACCGACCGCGCCTGCCGTTGCACCCGAGGCCGCAAAAGCTCCGGCAGCGCACGAGCAGCTCTCGCCCGCCGATCCGCTGATAGCGCAAATCTCGCGCACTTAATGCTGCTCGCCTGAATCTCTCACATTAAATCCGCAAAACACTCATGGTCGGCAAATCTTGCTGCCTGAATGTGCGCGCATCGCCGTCTGGCGCGACTGCCATCCCTTCACGCCTATATAATCGGAGGCGGACAATTCATGATTCAAACTCTTTTTGGCAGTCTGGACGAAGAGAAAAAACCAAGTTTTATCGAGCGCATGAAAGAGGCTGTCTCGCGCACGCGCGAGAACCTGGCCGAGCGCATCGAAGATGTGGTTTCGATCGGTAAAGAGATCGACCGCTCCACCCTGGACGATCTGGAAGCAACCCTTATCGGCGCCGACCTGGGTACCGCCACCACTCGTGAAGTTCTCGACAAATTGCGCGAAAAAGCCGACCGCAAGCAGATTAAGGACGTCAACGAACTGAAGCGCTTGCTGAAAGAGGAACTGCTGACAATCCTGATGGCGACTACCTCGCGCCCTGTGACGCGGGTGAGTGGAACTCCGGAAGTGATCATGGTGGTTGGCGTCAACGGGGCGGGCAAAACAACGACGATCGGGAAGCTCGCGCAAGTTTTTCGCGCGCAAGGAAAGACCGTGCTGATGTGCGCCGCCGACACATTCCGCGCGGCCGCTATCGAACAACTCGAAATCTGGGGCCAGCGGACTGGCACGGAAGTGATCAAAACCAAAGCTGGAGGCGACCCCTCCGCCGTGCTTTTCGACGCGCTGCAGTCCGCCAGCGCGCGTAAGACCGATTATGTCATCGTCGATACCGCTGGCCGTCTGCACACCAAACAAAACTTGATGGCCGAACTCGAAAAGATGAAACGCACCGCGCAGCGCATCGTACCGGGGGCTCCTCACGAAACCTTGCTGGTAATGGACGCCACCACCGGACAGAACGGATTGCAGCAGGCGCGGCAGTTCACACAATCGGCGGGCGTCACAGGAATTGTGTTGACGAAGCTCGATGGCACCGCGAAAGGCGGAGTCGTCGTTGCAATTACGCGAGAGTTAGGATTGCCCGTGCGGTTTGTCGGCGTCGGCGAGAAGGCCGGCGATTTGCTGCCGTTCGATCCCAAGGAATTTGTAGACTCTCTGTTCTCCTGAAGAACCCACATGACCGTTCCCGAACAACCCATGCGGCGAGCCCTCGACCTGGCGCGAGCGGGAGTTGGGCTCGTGTCTCCGAATCCGGCGGTGGGCGCGGTCATCGTGGACGCGGCTGGCCGCGAAGTTGGAACCGGCACGCACACGTATGACGGGGTCAAGCACGCCGAGGTTCTCGCGCTGGAGCAGGCGGGCAGCGCCGCGCGCGGCGCAACTCTTTATCTGAATCTGGAGCCCTGCTCTCATCAAGGCCGAACCGGACCCTGTGCGGACGCCGTAATTGCCGCCGGGATTGGCCGGGTAGTTTGCTCCATGGAAGATCCGAACCCTCGCGTAGCGGGTCAGGGATTTGCCAAACTTGGCGCCGCGGGAATTAAAGTCGAAGTCGGTTTATGCCAGGCGGAGGCCCGAAAGCTCAATGAAGGCTTTGCCAAATATATTCTTCGTGGCAAGCCGCTCGTGACTTTGAAATCCGCGATGACGCTGGACGGTAAGATTGCCGACGCCACCAAACCCGGCACAAATCCTGGTTCGCCCACCCCTGCATCCGAAGGCTCCCACACCGGCTACCATTGGATTACCGGAGAAATCGCGCGCGCCCATGTGCAGCAACTCCGCCACCAGAGCGACGCGATCATGGTTGGCGTGGGCACGGTGATGGCGGATGATCCATTGCTGACCGATCGCAGCGGCCTGCCGCGGCGGCGCAAATTGTTGCGCGTGATCCTTGACTCGTACCTTCGGATTCCACTGGCCGCGCGCGTGATTCAGACGGCGGAGGACGATGTCCTCGTACTCTGCTCGGGGGCCGAGGAAAAAGCGCAGCGTGCCCTGGAAGCCAAGGGGATTCGTGTCATTCAAGTTTCTGCTCCCAACGTGGAGGGGCGCCCCGACTTCGCAGCCATTGTTAAAACTCTGGGAGAATTGGAAATTACCACCGTGCTTCTCGAGGGCGGAGCGTTGGTGAATGGAGCTGCTCTAGCGTCCGGCGAAGTCGATAAGGTTTTTCTTTACTACGCGCCCAGGATTTTGGGCGGCGTCGCTGTTCCCTTCATTGCCGGAGAAGACCTGCGCGGCAAACCGCAATGTGTACAAAAGTTTGAGCTACACCGCTTCGGAGAAGACTTCGCCGTGGAAGGTTATTTGCACGACCCGTATGCAGCCCATACCTGAGTCTGCTCGGTTACTGCGAAATATTTTCAGGAGTTTTGAGCGACATGTTTACCGGAATCATTGAGGAAGTCGGCAAGGTTGTAAAGATTGAACAACGTGGCGAAAACCGCCGGCTTACGGTGGAGGCTTCGCGAACTCCGACGGAATTAGGCACCGGACACAGCATTGCGGTCAGCGGTGTCTGCCTTACTGCGCTTGACATTAAAACACACTCGTTCTGCGCTGACCTGGCGCCCGAAACCTGGGTGCGAACCTCATTCTCGCGTATGCACGAAGGCGCTCTCGTCAACCTCGAACTCCCGATGAAAGCGGACGGCCGTTTCGGGGGCCACATCGTTCAGGGGCACGTCGACGGCGTCGGCAACTTGATCGCGCTCGAGCGCATCTCCAGTTCCGAAAATTGGTGGCTGCACATTGCGATCCCGGCGGATATTGAGAAGTACACCGTCTATAAGGGTTCCATCTCGATCGAAGGCATCAGTCTGACGGTTGCAAGGCTTGAAAACAGCCGCTGCAGCATCGCGATTATTCCCCACACCGTCGAAATGACAAATCTGGGTTCGCTGAAGCCGGGAGATCCGGTCAACCTCGAAGCTGATCTGCTCGCGAAGTATGTTGAGAAAATGATGCAGCGCGACAGTGCGGCGACTGGGCTAACTGTCAACGAATTGGTGGAGCAAGGCTTCTAGTCCGATTGCTTCGCGTTGCTGACCACCACCCACTAATCACAACCCGCTGGTTTCTCACGCTTCCAGATTCAACTCGTCCAATTCGAGAAATTCGTGGATGATGGGCTCGTTCGACTTCTCCATATCTTTGTACGGACCAAAAAAAATGGCGCGCCCTTCGTGCAGAAAGACGAGACGGTCGGCCAGTTTCTTGGCGAGCCGCATGTCGTGCGTGACCACGACCGAAGTCAGATGCAGTTGCAATTTGAGCCGCGCGATCAGATCGCCCAGCAGGTTTCCCATCATCGGATCAACCATGGTCGTGGGCTCATCGTAGAGGACGCACTCGGGTTGCGCGGCCAGCGCGCGGGCAATCGCCACGGACCGTTTCATGCCGGTCGACAAGTCCGAGGGCAACAGGTCACGCATTTCTTTGACGCCAACCATCTCCAGCAGGCCATCCACGACCTGCAAAATTTGCTCTTCTGACAGTTCGCGTTTCTCGCGCAGCGGGAACGCAACATTTTCACCGACCGATAACGAATCGAAGAGGGCTCCGTTCTGGAAAACCATCGTGACCTTCTTGCGGATTTCTTCCAGTTGCACTTCGGTGTAATCGGTAATGTCCTGCGAGGCCACGATGACGCGGCCGGAATCGGGCTTAAGAAAGCCCATGATGTTGTGTAGAGAAACCGATTTGCCCACGCCGCTGCGTCCCAGGATGCAGATCATTTCTCCCGGCATCACATCAAAGCTGACGTCTTGCAGGATGACCCGGTCTCCGAAAGCCTTGGAAACGTCTTTGAACTCGATGTATGGCGCGATGGTGGCAGCAGAGCCCATGCTTATCAGAATGGCACGAGAGTAGGCGATGGCTCAAGCGCTAGTTGATTGGGCGGGGCGATAAAACCACGTTGTCGATCGCTCCTGCTTGCGACGGCCTACTTGACGAGGGTATCGGCTGCGACAAAGGCCATCGCGGTCATGCCGGATTTAATCCTGGCGTTCTTGCCTCCTAAAACTCCCTTGGTACCCTCGAGCGTTTCTCCGCCGAACAACGGCACTCGTTTTCCTGCTAATTCGATTGAGTGAATCTCAAAGACGAGATCACCGGGAGCGGGGCCGTGGGCGGGATCGGCGAATGTGAGCACGGCGCTAACGGGGGCCCCTTTCGGAGCGAGTACGGTATCGCCCAGTTTGACCTCTTCATCAAGGAGCACTGTAATCTCGTCGCCTACAGCGGCTGATTCGGAGTCGATTTCCTTGCCGGCGAAAGCGACGCGCACGGGCGTGCCGGCCCGCAACATTCCGTCCTCTTTAACGACAACCGTGGAGTCGAGAACAGGCGCTGGAGAGTTCGGAACCTGGTAGTCAGCGCGCTCGACAACGCTGCGGACGAAGTTCGGCCCCACGGCGATCACTTCGAGATGAGTACTGGAGTTGATGGTGATTGGCCCAGTGTACTTCGCGGACTCGGTCGTCGGCGTCCAGCCATTTGTCGTGTAGTAGAGCGTGGCATAGTGAGTCTCGCTCCTGATGCTGATCTTCGTACCAGGCGGGACGTTTCCGGGCGCGACGGAGAATACGGGTTTTTCAACAACCAGCGAGTTGCCGAAGGTAGGGCGAATCATCATCGGCGGAGGTTCGACGGGTAGCGAAGCCGCGTCGGGAACCGGGGCTTGGGCTGAGGGTTGAGTGGAGGAATTCTGGCCCGATGAGGTCTGGCCGGATGCTTGCGCGGCTGCGGAGTGGAGCATCGCCGTGCGCTGAGAGAGCTTGACAGGATCCAACAGGGCAAACTGCACAGCTCCCTGCATCGCGGATGCGTTCTCGATTCCACGGGCCCGCATGCTGAGGATGGCCGACTGCACCTGCAGCTGTTTCTGCAAGGCGAGAGAGCGTTGCATGGCGCTGAGGGCAGCAGCCTGCGCAGAGAACATGGACCCCTGATTCATAGCCACGCGCGCCTGAAGAGACGCTGCCATGCCAAGGAACATGGAGCGCGCCTGGACGGAAGTTAACATTGCGGCCTGAGAAGCAATCATTCCCTGAAGTTGCGCCTGATTTGTCATCATCATGCTCTGACCTTGCGCGACCGCGAAAGCCTGCTGCGCCTGTCCAGCGGGCGACAGGCCAGGGGCGGGAGTAATCTGAGATAAGGAAACAGCCGTAAATGTAGTGAACAGGACAAACACCGAAAGAGTCTTCACCGTGATCTCCTCTGGATGTTGCTAAGCTATCGGGCCTTGCGCTTGTGCGAGCTTGTCGCGCAGGCTCTTTCGTCTCCAAACGCGAACCGGAGTGCACCAACCGCCTCCCGTTGGTCTCTCGTAGCGGAGGGCGAGATCGTTCGCGCGACTTCATCTCGTCACCAATTTAATTTATCTCTTTGGAACTTTACATACTTGTTCTGCCATCAAACGGTCGTGCGGTGTATTGACGTTGAAGAAAATCTCCTCCGTAAACCCAGCGTCAGACAACTCACCGGCTTCGATCACGCGGATCGAGACACCGCCAAACACCGCGTCGATCTTGTACTTCCCTTCCCGAAGCGCAATTTCCGCGGCCGCCGCAAATTGTCGCCGATAAATCGCGCAGAGCGGTTGCAATCCTTTGCCGACCCGCGGAACGGTGACGATGGACTCGTTCGCTTCCGCCGTCTTGAATAAAAATTCCAGAAGTTCTTTGGACACCAATGGCATGTCGACAGCAAGCATCAGGTTCTGCTCGGCGGACGATTGCGCCAGGGCGGCGTGAATGCCACCCAGCGGTCCGCAGTTGGGAAAGATGTCGGGCACGGCCGTTGGCGCCTGCGAATCCGCGTCCTTGGATTCGGCGTGCTCGGCGGTGAGATAGTGAGCAAATTTCGCTGGATCGCCGACGATGGACACAACTGCACAGACGGCGCGCGCCGTGTCCAACGCCCGATCAAGTAGCGTCCGACCGCGAAACTCCAAAAACACTTTGTCGACGTTCGCGCCCATCCGCGAGCTCTTGCCTCCGGCTAATACGAATCCAGCGCGCGATGGTTTGGGATTGTCCATATGGAAGAGCATAAGGCCGAACGCGGGATACACGAAAGTAACCTATCCAGAATCGGCAAGGCGAAGGAAGATGAAGAGGTCTGATTGGTAGGGGGCTCGACTCGTCATCATGGCACAAAAATTAATGGATGTTCTCATGCTTGGACGCTGTTCGCACGAGTTTTCATGGCCGCGCCGCGCTGCCAGCGGCGATTTCTATCAAGTCTGCATGCTGTGCGCGACCGCCTACCAGTATGACTGGAAGACGATGCGCCGCGGGCAGAAGGTCGACGATCCCGTGGCGGAGACGACCACCGTTCGCCGCCGCTCTGGACAAAAGCAGCCTACGTGGATGCCGCGGGCCCGCCGCTTGCGTTCGAGTATTCCCGTCCGTTATCGCGGCAAGAATCTGCACACATGGTATGAAGGGCACATCCAGAACATCAGCCAGTCTGGCGTTCTGTTTTATGGCCCGCAGCAGTTGCCGGCGAATGCCCTCGTCGAACTGATCTTCGAAATGCCCGAAGAAATTTCCGGTCAAAAAAATAGTAACGTACTTTGCCAGGGACGGCTGATTCGCGTGAAAGATGCGCTGGAGAACGTGGAAGACGCTTTCGGGCTCGCAGCTTCGATCCTCGATTACAAATTCTTGCATCAGGACTGACCGGGCGCAACGCGAAGCGCAGATCCGGATCAAACACATTGCTCTTTGCCGTGTCATGGGATGAGCCCGTGCGAATTTTCCCCGTACCGCCCCCACGATTCTGAAAAATACCCTGTCTGCCATTTGCGGCGCGGCGGCGCGACTGCTAGAGTTTCTTCGATGAAACGCTGCGCCTCTTAGACGAACCCCACGTCTAAAGGAGTCGGCTGTTTACAAATGTCTGGAACTCGAGACAACTTGAAAAACTGGATCGCGCGCTACCGGCGTTCGCCCATAGCGCTCTACGCCGGTGCCGCCGTCGCGGTATGGGTCGCGCTGAGTGTCTGGACCTTCTCTCCAATTTTGCACCGCCATCTTTTTGTGCTGCTCCTGGCGGCCGTACTCTTTACAGCTCGGTTTCTCGGCTTTGGTCCAGCGGTATTTTGCACTCTGCTTTCGACCGTAAGTTTCGACTTTTTCGGAATTGCCCCCTACTTCAGTTTCGGGATCAACTCGAAGGCCGATCTCGAACGCCTGTCGGCGTTTCTGGTCATTGCTGTGTTTGCCGGAAGCATGGCGAGACAAAAGACGCTGGCAGAAACGCGCGCCGATCGCACCATGCGCGAGATGGCGGCGATCGTCGAATTTTCGACCGACGCCATTTACAGCGCTCGACCGGACGGGATCATCACCAGCTGGAATCGCGCCGCGGAGCGCCTTTACGGCTATACCGCGGAGCAAGCCGTTGGCAGTTCGATTTCACTTCTCGCGCCTCCAGAACGCCTCGATGAAGTGGTGCGCAACCGGGAAAAACTGGCGCATGGCGGGAATGTCTCATCCTACCGTACGGAGCGCCTTCGTAAAGACGGCAGCCGCTGCCCAATTCTGCTGTCTGTCTCGTCTCTGCGAAACGCGCGTGGCGAGATCATCGGAGTCTCCGCGATCGCGCGTGACATTTCCGCCGAGGTGCAATCGGAGGAAGCGATACGCCGCAGCGAGAAGCTTGCCACCGCCGGTAGGCTGGCCGCTTCCATTGCGCACGAGATTAACAATCCCCTCGAAGCCGTCGTCAACCTTCTCTATCTCGCGCGTCACGACTCCGTCCGCCTGGGTGAGTATCTCACCATGGCCGAGCGGGAGGTAGGACGCGTGGCGCAACTGGCCCAGCAAACTCTTGGATTAGTGCGGGACTCCAGTTCGCCGGGAAAAATGGATCCGTCCACCATCATGGATGAGATCCTACAGTTATATTCGCGCAAGCTCGAAGGCCGGCACATTCGCATCGCCCGCCGCTATCGCGGTCGTTGCGAGATCAGTGGCTATTCGGGCGATCTGCGGCAATTGCTCGCCAACCTCGTTGTGAATGCGGTCGATGCCATGGCAGATCAGGGTTGCTTGCAAGTCCGCGTGGCTCACGCTCGCGATTGGTCGAATGGCAGCGAAGGGGTGCGCATCACGGTCGCCGACAACGGCAGCGGAATTCCGCGAGACAATCTGCGGCAAATTTTCGAGCCGTTCTACACCACGAAGAAAGACACCGGGACGGGCCTGGGGCTGTGGGTATCGTGGGGCATCGTCCAAAAGCATGAGGGATCTATTCGCGTTCGTAGCCGGGCTAATGGCGGGACGACCGGAACCGTTTTCTCCATTTTTCTGCCCGAGCACAACAAAGTTACCCAAGTCGCTTAACCCCCTGCCTGCACTTTTAGTGCACTTCTCTTTTTGCTCCAACAACTTGCGGCCGCCGGAAGGACAGTGACCTTCGTACTTAGAAGCCCGAAATGGACCAGCTTATAATCAACCCAAGTCCAAGCCTACTGGGCACTTAGCCAACGTGGAAACTTTTATCGCCAGCGCGATGTTCGTCTATGGTCTGTGCTTTGGCAGCTTCCTGAATGTCTGTATCTACAGGTTGCCGCGAGGCAAGTCCGTCGTGAGTCCGCGTTCGGCGTGCCCGCACTGCGGAGATATGATTCCGCTCTACCACAATCTTCCCGTTCTCAGCTGGCTGATTCTTCGCGGTAAGTGCCGCGCCTGCAAAGAGCCGATCTCGCCGCGGTATCTCGTTATCGAACTTCTCACCGGCTTGCTGTTTCTCGGCTGCTTTCTGCACTTCGGATTGACGTTCGCCATGGCGAAATGCGTCGTCCTCGGCTACTTGCTCCTCGGCCTGATTTTTACCGACGCAGAAACAAAACTTCTTCCGGACGCGATGACTTTGCCCGGAATCGCGCTCGGAATTCTCTTCAGCCTGCTTGTACCGGTGAATGACTTGGCATCGCGGATCATCCCCGGCCTGGTTTCGCCGACGATGCGCGGCGAGATTTCCTGGCGTATCTGGTCGCTCTCCGATTCGCTGCTGGGCGCGGTCATCGGCGCCTCGTTCTTGTATGGTGTGGCAGCGATCTACCTGCGCGCGCGCGGCGTCGAGGGTATGGGATTCGGCGACGTGAAGCTGATGGCTATGATCGGCGCCTTTCTCGGAACCAAACTCACGGTCCTGACTATTTTTACTTCGTCGCTGGCCGGCTCCCTGTTCGGACTTAGCACCGTGCTCTCGGTTTGGATGAAACGGGTTCACCGCATTGAAGCGCGTGGGATTGCTCCGGCGCTGGCTCGGCGGCGTGCATGGATTTCAGCTCGTCTCGCGCTGCGCTACTACGAGATGCCCTTTGGTGTGTTTCTTGGCGCCATGGCACTTGTTTCGTTCTTGTTCGGCAACCAGCTCCTGCACTGGTATTGGAGGGCGCTGTGAGGCTGCTGACGAATCCCTTGGCTCTGCGGGCGGCGCTGCTTTTCGTGTTCTCGGTCGCCGCTTTCGTGATGGGATTGCTCGTTATCCGATGGATGCGAAAGAGCCTCGTCGAAGACACAGATTCTCCGGCGCAGATGCCCCTCAACGACGCGGGCTTGCCAGTTCACGCATACCACGCCGTCATTCAGCAGCTGAAACAACAAAAACATGAACTCGCAACGCAGCAACTGGCGGATCGACGAAAAGCGAAGGCCTCTGACACATTGAGCTCGACCATCCTGTCGAATCTCTCCTGCGGCGTTTTGTTTTTTAATACCAATGGACTTCTGCGGCAAGCGAATCCGGCCGCGCGCTCACTACTCGGCTTCGCCTCTCCCGTAGGTCTTCACGCCTCGGACGTTTTTCGCACGGCAACTTTGCGCCCGCTGAACGACGCGTCGAAGCTGGTTTCCGAACCGTCGGTCGAGGAGACTCTCGCGCCAGCCCTGGCGGGAAGCGCCGCCATCCACGGACTGCTATTGAATTACTTCACCCGTGAAGGCGAGAACCGCGTCCTGGAAGTTGCAGCCTCTCCCGTAATGGCGGAGGACGGAAGTCTGATGGGCACCACTCTTGTTGTCACCGACAAGACCGACATCGAGCGCATGCGCCACGATCAGAAAGTGCGACAGGAACTTTCCTCTGGCTTGTCTCTGACGCTACGCGATTCGCTAGCCACGATTGCCGGATACGCGCAGCAACTGGCGTGCAGCCGCGATGCGGAACTGGCGCGGCAACTCGCCGATAATATCGCGCACGAAGCGGCGCAGCTAGATCGCACCGTTGGGAGTTTTCTCGGAGGCGCTCATGCCGCCTCCGCTGGTTCTTAACAGGATTCTTAACATCAGAACCTGGATAGGCGCCGATGTATGGACGATTTGCTTCAAGCTATGCCTTCACGGCATGGCCGAAAACAGTAACGAACAGGCTGCGATCTGAATCGCGGCTTGCGAAAGGATGACTTCATGAAGTTCACAAAAATTGCGGCAATCGCTACTCTGCTTTTCTTAGGCGCCAGTGGCGCAGCTGCTCAGTCGCTCGGGGATTACGCGCGCGAGGCTCGCAAGAACAAGCCCGAATCCAATCCGGCAACCAAGCATTTCGACAACGACAATTTGCCGGGCGATCAGGGGCTGAGCGTGGTCGGTCCGGCGCCGGTAGCCGAGACGGCGGCTGGAACTACGCCCGCCGCAACCGCTCCACCTACTACCTCCGATTCGGCCACCGACAAGACAAAAGTGGCTGATGAGTTGAAGAAGAAACTCGAAAAGCAAAAAGAGAAAATTGACGCATTGAGTCATGAACTGGATCTCGAACAGCGTGAATTTCGTCTGAAATCCGCTGCTTTCTATGGGGATGCCGGCGCCCGTCTACGCGACGCAGCCCAGTTCGACAAGGACGAGTCCCAATTCAAGAGCGATATTGACGATAAGCAAAAAGCGATCGAAGAAGCGAAACAGCAACTCGACCAAATGCAAGAGGAAGCTCGCAAGGTGGGTGTCACGGAAAAAGATAAAGACAAGAGCAGCGACGGCAGCAATAACAAAGACAAGAACTAAACTGGCGTCTCGGTTGTTAGAGGGCGCTAGATCGTTTTCATCCGCTCCCGCATCTGGCGCAAATGATGTCGACCGTGTACCCAGTGGAATTTCCTCCATTGATCGGCGGTTAGCGGGCCAATAAATGGGTGATCCAGAATCTTCGTGTGCTTGCCGAATTTAAGTTCGCAAGCATCGAGTTGCGACGCCATCCTTTGTAACTCGGATGCAAACGAAACCCTCACCTCTTCCGCCGAGAGACCCTTCGGCACGGTCCGATCGGGAGCGTTACGCCCGGGCGGCAAATATCCACATCCTAGAACCAGCGTCGTGGCGAAGCGATCCTTCAGGGTCGCACGTCTCGCTGAAGGCGACCCCTGTTCCAGACATTTACGTAGTCCGGCACTCGTACCTTTGTAGGTGAGCAGGAGGTGCTCCATGATCTGCGCGGCACTCCATTTGCCGCCGGGAGCTTGGCAGAGCCGCGACGCGTCGCTACCGGCTGTTGTCTGTTCGAGTTCCTGCCACAGATGTTCGAGATAGGAATTCATAGCTTTCGTTCAGTACAATGTCGGGGAATTTAAATTAAAAACCAAACTCCTCAGGAACTCATCCAACCGCAGCTCATTAATGATGACGAAAATGACAATGACGATGACCGCGACAAAAACGCAAAGAACGCGAAGGTTATTTGCCGTGATTTTAGCAGCCGGATGGATGGCAGCGTGTTCCTCAGCGCCCACGCCCGCCGCCACCGAAAAGCCGCAACCCAAGATTGCGGAAGCGATCACGGGAAGCGCCGCGTTCTACAAGTGTTACATCTCCGCCCGCGGCTGGGCGCCGGATGCGCAGCCCTATCGCATCGAGTCCGAGCCCACCAACGACTCAAAGGGTCGCGACGGCAAAGCTGGAGAATGGCGCGCAGGCTTCGCCTCACCCTCAAAGCGGACGATTCGCCCCTATACATGGGCCATGGGCGACGTCTCCCATAGTGTCGAAGACGGCTACAGTCCAACCAACTCAAGCACTCAGATCTTCAATGTGCAATTCTTGAAAGTGGATACTGATAAGGCGTATGCGGTCGCCCAGGAGCATGGCGGTGACAAACTGCTGGAAAAAGAACCGGACACGCCAGTTTTTTACCTGCTCGAATGGAACCACTTAACCAACGAACTGTTGTGGCATGTGATCTATGGCGCTGATCGGGATACGGCAAAGCTGCGTATCGCTGTGAATGCCTCGAGCGGGGAATTCTCGCGGGTAGAAAAGTAATTTAGCGGCTGGATTGGCTTAGATAGATCCCTGGAAGCCGTCCGCCCGGCCAAGGCGCGGGCACTCAACCCAAATCATCGCACCGTTCCTGCAGCTTTGAACCTTACTCACTGCGCCTTGACTCACTGCGCCTTGGCGAGACGATCGAGCGATGCGTGCGCATCTTTCGCGAGTGGGCCCTCTGGAAGAACTCTCAGGTACTGCTCATAATATTTTCTGGCCTCGGCTTTATCGCCGAGTTTCTCCTCACAAACCGCAAGGCGATAGCTGGCAACCGCGTCGCCGTCCTTGTAATAGAGAGCTTCTTTATATCGGTCGAGAGCACCTTTATAGTTTTTGCGCCTGAAGTAATAGTCCCCCACCTCGACGTCTTTCATCGCTTTCATCGGATTCCAGGGATGGAATTCCTGCACGTCGGAGGTGTCTGACTTCGCGGGCGGATTGGAGCCGTCCAAGTCAGCCACCGCCTCTCTGCTGCCCGGATGGCTCTTCTCGTCGTCGCGGGGCGGGCTAAGGTCGATTCTGGTGTCGCGACTGGAGCTTTGGCCAGCCCCTTGATTCCCCTCGGCAGTTTTATCCGGCGCAGTGTTATCCGTGCTGCTCTGCGCCCAAGAAACGGCGGCCAAGAGTACCAAAGACACGATCAGAGATGGAATGCGCACTCCCTATTGTAGCGCTTCAGCGGAAGCCGGACAGCGCGCCTCAAAGCTAAAAACCGCTACAAAAAATCAGGCCGCCCACATTTTTGGGGCGGCCTGGCTTCGTAAATCCTCCGGGGAGGAGGGAAACTCGAGATTCAAACTACAGCGACGGATTCGCGCTCGCCGTCGGCGACGTGTTAGTGCTCGGAGCCTGCGCAGGCGTTGTCGTTCCACCTGCTGTGTTGGTCATCAGGCGGATATCCACGCGACGGTTCTTAGCGCGGCCGTCACGAGTCTTGTTGCTGTCGACTGGCTTATCTTTGCCCAACCCGATCAGATAGATTTTATAGGCGGGCACGTTTTTCTCGGCTGCCAGGTACTGAATCACCGCATTCGCGCGGCGCTGGCTCAACTCGTAGTTGTAATCCGCGCTGCCGATGGAGTCCGTAGCGCCTTCCACCGTGATGATGTAGCCCTTCGTGTTGGCGACGCTCTCAGCCAGTTGATCGATGGCATCTTTCGCGTCTTTCGTCAGATTGTCCCGATTGAAACCAAAGTGGACCGCGGTCTCTACTACCGGACGATAGTTGTCGAGGTTGACTACGGCGTTTGTCAGAGCGTCGACCCGCTGCGTAGCGCTGTTCGCGGAAAGCTGCGCCTTGTCCGCTTCGCTGCCGGCCGCCAATGCCTTCTGGTCGACCTCCGCAGCCTTGGCCTGCACGGCTTGAATGCCCGATTGCGCGCGCTGATCGACGTCCTTAATGTCTTTGGAATTCTTCGCCGCAAGATCATCAAGCTCATTCGTTTTGTTGATCAACGGAGTTGTCTGTTGACGAACATAATTCTTGGAAGTACAACCTACCGAGGCGATCAGTGCCGCCGCTAGCGTCAGGGTCAACGAAGTGCGATTCATAGTTAGTTATGGGCTCCTTGCCCGAAAAATAGCTCTTCTTGGATGCCGAAACGGGCCTGGATGTAAACGACAATGGAAGCGACTTATCCTGGCCCACA
>Ga0302275_10002461_pt1 | contig 19492 bp, 14 predicted proteins | sample III_Bog_N2_2_FD_200229 | JGI IMG/M metagenome (GOLD analysis project Ga0302275, IMG submission 200229) | Peat permafrost microbial communities from Stordalen Mire near Abisko, Sweden - III_Bog_N2_2 | ecosystem: Environmental > Terrestrial > Soil > Wetlands > Peat | place: Sweden: Abisko...
ATTTTGGGTTTTCGATTTGCGTTCTGGTAACGGCGCAAATTGGAGTTCTCCGTGATCCCACGTTGTTACTCATTCTAAATTCCCCGGGCCTCTCGGTCATCTTCTGACCGCTTGGCCCGGTTTTTTTATTTATGGGGCCGATTTCATCCCAACCAATGCCCTGCGCGTTCGTTGACACTCAATTTTCCTGCTGCTACCGTCTGCGTTCCTAAAAATGGCGACCGACTACAAAAACACGCTCAACCTGCCGCGCACGGACTTTCCCATGAAAGCCGACCTTGTCACGCGCGAGCCGGAGCGTTTGAAACAGTGGGAAGCGGCGAATCTTTACGAAAAAATCCAGGCCTCGCGTGCGAATGCCGAAAAATTTGTTCTGCACGACGGCCCGCCCTTTGCCAATGGCGACGTTCACGTCGGCACCGCGCTGAACAAGATTCTCAAGGACATCATCATCAAGTATCAGACCCTGCGCGGCAAAAGCGCGCCTTACATTCCCGGCTGGGATTGTCATGGGCTGCCGATTGAATTCAAAGTTTCGCAGGATATGCGCAAGGCTGGCGACACGAGCGCCGATCCGGCAACCATCCGCAAAGCCTGCGACGCCTATGCCCGCAAGTTCATTGACATCCAGCGCACACAATTCAAACGCCTCGGCGTCCTCGGTGATTGGCAAAATCCTTATCTCACGCTGAACAAGGAATACGAGGCCGACGAGCTTCGCCTGTTCGCGGACATCGTGGCCAAGGGCTTTGTTTATCGCGGCAAAAAGCCGGTTTATTGGAGCATTCCCTGCCGCACCGCGTTGGCGGAAGCCGAAGTCGAATATGCCGACCACGTCAGCCAGAGCGTGTTTGTAAAATTTCCCGTCCTCGGCCAGCCGAAGACGTTCATTGTGATCTGGACCACCACGCCGTGGACCTTGCCCGCGAACCTCGCCGTGGCTTACAACAAGGATTTCCAATACGTCAAAGCCATCGTTGGCGAAGAAAATTACATCGTGTTCCGTGGCCTGCTGCCGGCCGTGGCCGAGAAATGCGGCTGGGCGAATTTCACCGAGACACCGTTCCCGACCGAACAACTTGCGACGATTCAGTATCAACATCCGTTTTGCAACCGCACTGGCCAAGCCTTCGCCGCTGACTTTGTCACGGCTGACACCGGCACGGGTTTCGTGCATATCGCGCCTGGTCACGGCTTGGACGATTACAATCTCGGCCGCCAAAACGGCCTGCCGATTTACTCGCCCGTCAACGACGACGGCGCGCTGGCCTATTCAAATGAATTGCCGGTCGAGCAACAAATGCCCGCTGAGTTGCTCGGTAAATCCATCCTCGAAAAACATGGCAAGAGCGACGCCAACGAAGCCGTCCTGCACGAACTCCGCGTCCGCCACGCGCTGTTGCATCAGGAGAATTATCATCACAGCTATCCGCACTGCTGGCGCAGCAAAACGCCTGTCATCTTCCGTGCGATGGATCAGTGGTTCATCAAGATTGACCATGTTGTTTCCGGCGTAGCGGCTGACGGCAGTCAGCCGCAAACTTCCGGGAATTTTACCGGCGTTCTACCGAACGCCGCTACGTTCCGCGAGCAGGCCCTCGCCGAGATTGACCGAGTGAAATGGATTCCCGACTGGGGTGTCAACCGCATCAAAGGTGCCGTGCAATCGCGGCCCGACTGGTGCATCAGCCGCCAGCGCACCTGGGGCGTGCCGCTGCCCGCATTCTACGACGCGAAAGGCGAAGCCATCCTCGACGCGCAAATCGTCCGCAACGCCGCCGATCTCATTGAGCAACACGGTTCAAACGTGTGGTTCGAGAAATCCGCCGCTGAACTCTGGGCGCTCGTCAAGCCGGCGAATTGGACCGGTGCCGAAGCCGTCGCCAAGTCAAACGACACGCTCGACGTGTGGATTGATTCCGGTTCGTCATCGCGCGCCGTGCTCATGCGCCGCCCGGAACTTTCCCATTCCGCACTCCGCACTCCGCACTCCGCACTCGACTGGCAGGCCGACGTTTATCTCGAAGGCTCGGATCAGCATCGCGGCTGGTTTCAATCCTCGCTGCTGCTTTCGCTCGCGGGCAACGGCGCGGCACCGTTCAAGACTGTGCTCACGCACGGTTTCATGGTGGACGCCGACCGCGAAAAAATTTCCAAGAGCAAGCAGGGGGGATACGAAAAACCGCAGACCTCCGAAGCCTACGTTAAAAAATACGGCGCGGACGTCGTGCGGCTGTGGGTGGCGTCGCAGGATTACCGCAGCGACATCGTGGTGAGCGAGGAACGCATCAACAAAGTCGGCGAGACCTATCGCGGCATCCGCAACGCGCTGCGCTACCAGCTCTCGAACCTTTACGATTTTGATCCGGCCAAACATTCCGTGGCGGACGACAAGCTGACCGGCCTCGACCGCTGGATTCTCGGCGAGTTCGCGAAGCTCGAAGCCGAAGTCCTCGCCGCCTACGACCAATACGAATTCCACATCGTCTATCAAAAGCTGAGCCAGTTCATCGCCGTGGAACTCTCGTCGGTCTATCACGACGTCATCAAGGACCGGCTCTACACCGACGCCGCGAATTCGCCGCGCCGCCGCTCCACGCAGACCGCGCTGCACCGGCTCGTGACCGGCCTGTGCCAGATGCTCGCGCCGATCCTGGCCTTCACGGCGGACGAAGCGTGGGAATTTGTGCCGGGCAAACCGACCGGCTCGGTGCATGAAAGCGAATTCAAGCAATGCACTCTGACGCTAGACCCTGATGAAATTGGAAAATGGGTCTGGCTCAAACAATGGCGTGAAAAAATTCTTCCTGAATTGGAAAAAGCGCGCCAAGCCAAAACCATCGGCAAAGCTTTGGATGCAAAAATCGAATTCGTTGTTCCTCAAGTTCAGTGGCAATTGTCTGATTCTGAATTGCTCCGTGAACTCGTCAATGTATCCGCGTTGAAAATTACGGTTGGCGAGAATGATTCACTTGTTGTTTCCAAAGCCGACGGCCAGAAATGCGAACGCTGCTGGCATTGGGAAACGGACATCGGCCAGAACGCCGAGCATCCAACCATCTGCGGTCGCTGTGTCGAGGCAGTGAAACAGACGCTTTAGCCGCAGGCGTTCAGCGTGGAATTTTAACGCCCGGAATTTTCAACGTGCCACTCCAATTTGGAGGTGACGTAAGTCCCGGTACTTCTTCGATTTGAAATGTCCCTTCCAAAGAATAATCAGCGCGATTTTCCTTATCAATGACCCAAACGCCATCTCCTAGAACGATTTCGATGCATTCTTTCGGGGGAGCTTCCCCAAGGAACCATCCTCCCGGCGCGTGCCGGTTTACGTTCAGGCGCAATGAACTTTCGAAGGGTATGTCGAGCGCGAATGCAGGCACTATCATTTCACGAATGCCTATGGGTGCTCCGATAACTGTTTTCCCGGCATTGTCAAGGACGCGACATTGAAAACTCGTCTGCGGATTGAATTCATGAATTTGAATTGCATCAAGGACGTCGGCGACATTTTGGAGTTCGAGAAATACTTTTGGACGTTGCACGCCGTTTTCTTCTTTCGCTTGCGTGACAATTAATCTTCCACGCAAGCCATTCACGGCTTCAGACCAAGCGCCGTCATTTTCATTTGTATTTTCTGCCCGGACGTTTGTAAAAATCAATAAAGCCGTGAAAACGAGAGGTACTTTTTTCATGGCGAATTTATCGCTCTAATTTCTTTTCGCCGCAACCCAATTTATGCCGGCTGCCGCTGCGTTCCAGCGCAACCGGCGCGGCTCCCAGCCCCGTCCGGGGCGAAATCGCTGTAGAAACGCATCCCAAAACATTTTCCAGCTCCGTCAGGTGCGGCATATTCCACCCGTCGCCCGCCGATGTCGCTCCTGACGGAGCTTCTGATTTCACGAAATGTCAAAACTACAAATATGCCGCGCCTACGGCGCTGGGGCTATTTTCGCTCGTCGCCTTGCGACTTTTTCGCCCCGCCAGCCCTTTTTCAGCCCGGAAATGGGCAGGAAGGCTTGAATTGGGGGTGGAAAAGGCCATTTTTATCATAATCTGCTGTAAATGATAATGTTGCGATGCTGGAGGTTGACTCATTTAGCTTCACCGGTGACTCTTTTAGCCTCAACTTTGACTCTCCGAGCCTCAACGGAGACGTTCTGAACCTCACCGTTGACCCTCCGGGCCACAACGCCGACCCTTTGAGCTTCAATGATGAGCTTCCGGACTTCAATGACGAGGCTTTGAGGGTGACGGTTGAAGCTGCGAACTTCAACGCTGACTTCGGCAGCCTTATCGTTGAAGCGTCGGGAGAGGACTTTGCACGCGCCAAAACTTTGGTCCAGAAAAATCACACCGGCTGCTGCTGGGTGAGGAAACGATAACAAGCCAATTTGCCGAATTGTGCCAATCCGGATGCTGCGCTATTTTCCAAGTTGAATGACTGACGAAATCAAAGATTCCGCCGCCAATCCGTCTCCGCAAAAACTTCGTCTTGCGGTGACGCTGCTGGCCGTCACGCTATCGCTGCTCGCGTTAGAGGCATTTTGTTTTTTTTCAGCACCACCGCTGGACGAGGAGCAAAAGGCGCTGCTGGCGTGGGAAGGCGTCCGCGCACCGGATTTTTCCGTGACCAATTTGGACGGTCAGGCGTTCCGGCTCGCCGATTTGAAGGGCAAACGGGTCATCATCAATTTCTGGGCGACATGGTGCGTGCCCTGCCTGTCGGAAATCCCCGACTTCATCAAGCTGCGCGCGGAAACTTCGCCGGCAAACCTTGTCATCCTCGGTATGAGCACGGATGACGCGGCGACGCAAAGGGCTTTTGCGCAGCGGAACGGCGTCAATTATCCGCTCGCCGTCCTGCAAAGTGTGCCGTCGCCTTATCGGGACACGATTGAAATTCCGGTGACGATGGTGATTGATCGCAACGGAGTGATTCAACAGATCTTGTTCGGTCCGCAGGAATTGAAGACGCTGGAAAAATATGCGGCGGAGGCGGATTTCAGCGGCCAGGTGAAATCTGCTCCTGATGCCCAAGTCGCAAAATAATATTTACGCCGGCTGCTGCTGTGTGAGGCAGTGCAACGAGCCGAAGCCCAGGACCAAATCCACCGCGTGAATGCCGACGACGGGGCGGTCGCGGAACAGTTCGCCCAAAATGCCCAGCGCCACGCGGTCGTTCGGGTCGTTGAAGGTGGGGACGATGACGGCGGCGTTGCAGATGTAAAAATTGGCGTAGCTGGCGGGCAGCCGCATTTTGTCGAAGTAGAGCGGTGCGGGCATGGGCAATTCCACGACTTCGGGCTTGCTGCCGTCTTCGAGGCGCAAGTCCTGGATGCGCTCCCAGTTTTCGGCGAGCGGCTTGTAATTGATGTCGCGCGGATTTTTTTCGCGGATGAGCACGAGGGTTTTGGCGTTTACGAAGCGGCAGATGTCGTCAATGTGGCCGTGAGTGTCGTCGCCGACGGGGCCGTTGAGGAGCCACAGGACATTTTTCACGCCGAGATATTTTTTGAAGGTGTCGTCGTATTGCGCCCTGGTCATGCCGGGGTTTCGGACCTGGACTTTGGGATGCAGATAACATTCCTCGGTGGTGAGCAGGGTGCCGCGCCCGTTCAACTCGATGCCGCCGCCTTCGATGATAAAATTGCGGAGTGCGGAGCGCGGAGTGCTGAGTGAAGCCGGGGCGGAGCATTGGGCGTTGAATAATTTTTTGCCGAGGATGCGCGCGGCGGTTTCGGGAACCTTGGTGTCCTTCTGCCAGTCGTTGTATTTGGCCCAGGCGTTGAAATGAAAATGGACGATTGCGGTTTCCGATTGCGGATTGCGGATTGCGGATTGCGGAATTCTTCGTCGGACAAAAATCGGCCCGGTGTCGCGCGTCCAGCCGCGATTGGTGGGGTGAACCACAAACTCAATCTTCTTCAGATCACATCCGGCGCGTTTCAAATAGCTGGCGGCGAATTTTTGCTCGGCGCGGTGGCGCACGAGGATTCGGACGGTCTCGCCCGCGGAAATTTTCCGCGTCATCTCGCCATAAACCCAGCGGATGGTGTCAATCTTGCCGGGCCAGTCGGTTTCGTTGTGCGGCCAGCCGAGCCAGGTGGCGGCGTGCGGTTCCCATTCGGCCGGCATCGAGTAGCCGAGGCAGGCGGGCGTGTTTGATGGTTTCAAGTTCGTCATAAACCGGCGCGGAGGATAAAATTTTCCGCGCCATTGTCCAACGAATCAATTTAGTGATTGGCAATTGCGCGAACATCCGTATCGTAGCGGGACAAATTTTTTAATTTAACAAAACCTATGGCAAGAACCGAACGTCACAAAATTCACAATCGCGAAGCCGTTTCCGAAATGCCCGAGTGGATGAAGGAAAAAAGCTGTCCGCATAAAAAGAAATACATGGCGGGCAAGCGCATCCACCCGAAAAACCTCACCGGCAAGGAAAAGCTGACCTACATCATTGACGAGGTGTTCCTCGCCTACAATTCCGCGCGGCTCAAGGAAGCGTGCCAGCTTTTCACCGAACGGATGCTTGCGCCGGACGTGACCATCGGCATGAGCATTTCCGGTGCGCTCACGCCCGCCGGCCTCGGCTGCTCCAGCATCATCCCGCTCATCAAGGCGGGATTCGTGGACTGGATCGTTTCCACCGGCGCGAATCTTTACCACGACTTGCACTTCGCGCTGAATTATCCGGTCCACAGCGGCAGCTTCAAGTTCGACGACACCGACCTGCGCGACAACGACCTCGTCCGCATTTACGACGTGGTGATTCCGTATTCCGACGGCCTGATGGCCACGGACGAATTGCTGCGCGAAATGTTCATGCTGCCGGAATTTCAAAAGGAAATGGGCACCGCCGAACTGCACCATCTCATCGGCAAATACGCCGCCGAATGGGAGCGCAAGAACGGTTTGAAGGACGTTTCCGTGATGGCGGCGGCGTATCGCGCGGGCGTGCCGTGCTACACGAGTTCGCCGGGCGACTCGACCATCGGCATGAACGTGGCGGGCGTGGAATTGCGCGGCAGCAAGCTCCGCATGAACCCGTCCATTGACGTGAACGAAACCACCGGCATCGTCCTCGCCGCCAAGCGCGCGGGCGGGCGCAGCGGCGTGGTGCTCTGGGGCGGCGGCAGCCCGAAGAATTTCACGCTCCAGACCGAGCCGCAAATCCAGGAAGTTTTGCGCATCAAGGAATTCGGCCAGGACTTTTTCATCCAGGTCACCGACGCGCGGCCGGACACCGGCGGCCTTTCCGGCGCGACGCCGAGCGAGGCCGTGAGCTGGGGCAAGGTGGATCCGACCAAGTTGCCCGACGCCATCGTCTGCTACACGGACACGACCATCGCGATGCCGTTGCTGACGCATTACGCGCTGGCCAAGCACAAGCCGCGCAAATTGAAACGGCTTTACGACCAGCTCCCAAAAATCATGAAGGCGTTGACGAAGGAATATTTCCAGCACAACGTTGGAGTGAAGATGCTCGACGGTAGCGACCCGGTGTTTTGATGACCAAAAATCAACTTCAATCGCTGGCAAAAAAGCACGGCACGCCGCTGGTTGTCATTGACCACGACGTCATCCGCAAAAATTACGCGGAGTTCCGCCGGCATCTGCCGAAGGTCCAGTGCTATTTCGCGGTAAAGGCTAATGCCGAGCCGGCCATCGTCCGCACGCTTTACAAGGAGGGCGCGAGCTTCGACGTGGCGTCATTGCCGGAGTTCATGCTGGTTTTCGAAAACATCAAAAAACTTCCGGCAAAAAAGCAGCAGGATTTCATCTGGGACAAAATCATCTATGCGAACCCGACCAAGCCGAAGGAAACGCTGCTCGCGCTCGACAAATACAAGCCGCTCGTCACCTACGACAATTCGAACGAGCTGAAAAAAATCCGGCAATACGCCCCGCACGCCGGCGTCGTGCTGCGGTTGCGCGTGGACAACACCGGCTCGCAATGCGAGCTGTCGTCGAAATTCGGCTGCGCGCCCGGCGAAGCTGTGGATTTGATTCTCGCGGCCTTCGATTTGGGGCTGGTGGTCGAGGGCTTGAGCTTTCACGTCGGCAGCCAGTGTACAAATTTTCAAAATTTCGTGCAGGCGCTCAATACTGCCGCCGCCGTGATGAAGGAATCCAAGTCGCGCGGACACGAACTTACGATTCTCGACATCGGCGGCGGATTTCCGGCACCCTACAATAAGCACGTCAGGCCGTTCCCCGAACTGGCGCGCGTCATCAACGCGGAGATTGACCGGCTGTTTGACCACGACATCCAGATTCTAGCTGAGCCGGGTCGCTTCCTCGTCGCGAGCGCCGCCACTTCCGTCGCCCGCGTCATCGGCAAAGCCGTGCGCGACGGCAAACCGTGCTACTACATTGACGACAGTGTTTATCACACGTTCAGTGGCATCATTTTTGATCATTGCCAGTATCACTTGAAGCCGTTCAAAAAAGGGAAAACAGAGGTCTGCGCCGTGTTCGGCCAGACCTGCGACGGGCTGGACGTGATTTCGCAGCACGAACAACTGCCGGAACTGGAGATTGACGATCTAGTTTATGCCGAAAACATCGGCGCCTACAGCAACGCCTCGGCGACGTGGTTCAACGGTTTCCCGCCCGCAAAAGTGCTGCATGTCAAAGAATGAGCCTTTGCGTAGCGCTTGAAATCGCGTCCTGTCCGCGCCATGCTGTCGCCAGTAATTATGAAGCCCAATGATTTTTCCGATGCGCGCGTGCTGGTCACCGGCGGCGCGGGCTTCATTGGCAGCGCGCTCGTCTGGTCGCTGAACCGGCGCGGCTGCGAGAACATTGTTATTTGCGACGTCCTCGGTAAGGACGAAAAGTGGCGCAATCTCGCGCCGCTGAGATTTTCAGATTACGTCGAGGCCGCCGACTTGCTGCCGCGATTGCAAAATGGCGCGCTGGGGAAATTCGATCTGGTTTTGCACATGGGAGCGTGTTCAGCTACGACGGAAAAAGACGCGTCGTATCTCGCCAAAAACAATTACGAGTTCACCAAAGAACTCGCCGAGTGGTCGCTGGCGAAAAAGACACGCTTCGTCTATGCATCATCCGCCGCGACTTACGGCGACGGCTCGGCGGGCATGGAAGACGACGACACGCAACTCGACAAATTGCGTCCGCTGAACATGTATGGTTACTCGAAGCATCTGTTTGATTTGCACGCCAAGCGCGCCAGCTTTCTGAACAAAATTGTCGGATTGAAATATTTCAACGTCTTCGGCCCGAACGAGGATCACAAGGGCGACATGCGCTCGCTCGTGCATAAAAGTTTTGCGCAGGTGCAAAAGGATGGTGTCATCCGCCTCTTTAAGAGCCATCGTAAGGATTACAAGGACGGCGAACAGAAGCGTGATTTTCTCTATGTCAAGGATGCGGTCGCCATGACGCTGCATCTCGCCGCAAATAAAAAGGCAGGCGGACTTTTCAACATCGGTTCCGGTGAGGCACGGACTTGGATTGCTTTGGCTAATTCAGTTTTTACAGCGCTGGAGAAGAAACCTATTATCCAATTCATCGAAATCCCGGAAACGATCCGCAACAAATATCAGTATTTCACACAGGCTGACATTTCACGTTTGCGCGCCGCCGGTTATAAGGAAAAAATCACTTCTCTCGAAAGTGCCGTGGGCGATTATGTCCAAAATTATCTGGTGCCGGACAACCGGCTCGATCCTTGAATGTCGTGGTTGGCGCTGACGTTTGCTCGCTGGACAAGGATTTGCGTTTCCGCCAATCTTCCTTTGTGAAGCAACCCCCGGTCATTCAGACGCCAGTCCTCGCGCCCATAAAAAAGAAGCGGTGGAAATTCATCTGGCTCCTTCTAGCGTTTGGAATTTTGCTGGTCATGGCTTTGACCTTTGCCTTGAGGAAAAAAGAGCCGGCCATCAGCGTCCAGACCGAAAAAATTTCGCGCCAGACCATCACGGAAACAGTCGTCGCCAACGGGAAAATCTATCCTGTGCTGCAAGTCCACATCAGCCCGGAAGTCAGCGGCGAAATCACCAAATTGCCGGTCAAGGAGGGCCAGTTCGTCCACAAGGGCGATTTGCTGTTGACAATCAATCCTGATGTTTACATCGCCGGCCTGAATCAGGCTAAGGCCGGTTATGAATCTTCGCTTGCGGCGAAGACCACCGCCGTGGCGAACCTTGAAAAAGCCGAGGCGGATTTCAAGCGCAACAAGGAATTGTCCGACCACAAACTGCTTTCGGACTCGGACTTCATCGGGTTCAAGGTCGCCCGCGACGTTGCCGAGGCCAATGTCGAGAGCGCCAGTGACCAGGTCAATGTGGCCAAGGCCGCCGTTGACAACGCTCAGGATTTGCTCGACAAAACCACCATCGTTTCGCCGCTGGACGGCACCATCACCACGCTGAATTCGCAGCTGGGCGAACGTGTCCTCGGCACGGTGCAAAACGCGGGCACCGATATCATGATCATTTCCGACTTGAGCCAGATGGAGGCGCGCGTAGACATTGGCGAAATGGACATCGTATTGCTTCAGGCCGGGCAGAAGGCGACGCTTGAAGTGGATTCTTTCAAGGATGAAAAATTTTCAGGCGTTGTCACAGCCGTCGCTAATTCCTCCGAAGGTCTCAACGCCACTTCAACAGCGGGCGGATACAGCGGTGGCAGCTTGTCGTCGTCCTCGGGACAGTCCGCCACGCAGTTTCAAGTGCGCATCCACTTCACCCAAGGCGACCAATTCCGGCCCGGGATGTCCGTGAGTGCGACGATTGAGACGCGCACTCGCACCAACGCCATCGCCGCGCCAATCGCAAGCGTGACCACGCGCATTGTCAAATCAATGATCGGACTTGGCGTGGCAAAAACCAATTTTGTTTCGACCAATGCTATCGCTTCGGCTGGCGGCGATACCAATTCACTCAAGACTGACAAAAAAACCGAAGACAGGAACAAGCCGGTGGACGTGGTTTTTGTCGTGGAAGGAGACCATGTCAAAACCGTGCCGGTGAAAATCGGAATCAGCGACGACAATTACTGGGAAATCACCGAAGGCCTGAAGGAGGGCGATGAAATTGTGACGGGAGGGTTTCACGCCATCAGCCGTGATCTCGATGAAGGCAAGAAAATAGTAAAAGGTTCCGGCGGCGCGGAAATCGCCAAATCCCAGCCGTGAACCAACGTCGTGAGCCTCATCCGTCTCCAAAAAATTTCGCGGCGCTATCTGATGGGTACGGAGATTGTCCACGCGCTGCGTGAAGTCTCGCTTGACATCCAGCGTGGCGAATATGTCGCCATCATGGGTCCGTCTGGCTCCGGCAAATCCACATTGATGAATCTTGTCGGCTGCCTCGACGCGCCGACCGGCGGCACTTACGAACTCAACGGCAGCCAGGTCAGCGAGATGAACGACAATCAGCTCGCAGAAATCCGCAACCGTGAAATTGGTTTTATTTTCCAGACCTTCAATCTGCTGCCGCGCTCCGATGCGTTGCGCAACGTGGAACTGCCATTGGTTTATGCCGGCATTTCATCCAAAGACCGCCGCGCGCTTGCTCTGGAAGCGCTGGCAAGCGTCGGCCTGGCCGACCGTGTGCATCACAAGCCCAACGAACTTTCCGGCGGCCAACGCCAGCGTGTGGCAGTCGCTCGCGCACTCGTTAACAAACCTTCCATCCTGCTTGCAGACGAGCCAACGGGAAATCTTGATTCCAAAACCGGCACAGAAATTATGGCGCTTTTTCAACTGCTTGCTGACAAGGGCAACACCATTATCGTCGTCACGCATGAGGAAGAAGTCGCGTTGCATTCGCAGCGCATCATCCGCATCCGCGATGGGTTGATTGCCAGCGATGAACGCGTAAAGAAATAATTTTTCGGATGAACTTTTTCACCGAACTGCGCGAAGGCCTGGCAATCTCGTGGAGCGCCATCCGCGCGAACAGGCTGCGCTCGGTGCTCACGACGCTTGGCATCGTCATCGGCATCCTGACCGTGACGCTGATGGGAACGGCCATCGAAGGGTTGAACCGCTCCTTCATGAACAGCATTTCTTCCATCGGCGCGGACGTGCTTTATGTAAGCCGGTATAGCTGGTTCATCCAATCTTATCAGGAATGGGTCAATGCGATGAAAAGCCCATCTGTTTCGTTCGGTGATATAGACGCGCTGCAAAGGCAGATGACGCTCGCGGCAGCCATCGCGCCGGTCGCGGAAGACAATGTTTCGGTGAAATATCTGAAGCGCGGTTCGTCCGGCGTGACGGTGACCGGTTCGACGGAACAATATCAAACCACGAGCGGCTTGAATCTTTCGCAGGGCCGCTTTCTTTCCGCGGCGGAATGCGATAGCGGCAGGCCGATGTGCGTCATCGGCTCGGATTTGGCCACGAATTTATTTCTGAACGAGTCGCCGCTCGGCGAAAAGATTTTTGTCCAGCGCCATCCGTTTGAAGTCGTCGGCGTGCTCGAAAAGCAGGGCGGCTTTTCCGAAAGCGGCGGCGCGGACAACGGTATCATCATCCCGCTCGCGCAATACACCCGCGTCATTGACGACTCGCCGGATTACACCATCCAGGTGAAAGTCAAAGGCCTCGACCAGCTTGATGACGCGAAGGAGGAGTTGCGCGCCGTGCTGCGTCGCGCGCGGCACATCGCGCCGGAAGACCCGGACAATTTTGCCATCAACCAGCAGGATGAATTTCTGGAAATGTTTCACCGCGTCGCCGGAACCATCGCGGGCATCGGGCTTTTCATCACGGGGCTGGCGCTGTTCGTCGGCGGCATCGGCATCATGAACATCATGTTCGTCTCCGTCGCGGAGCGGACGCGAGAAATCGGCGTGCGCAAGGCCATCGGCGCGAAACGGCGTACAATTCTGCTGCAATTTCTGATCGAAGCGGCGTTCATTTGTCTGATTGGCGGCGTTATCGCGTTGCTCATCGCGTGGCCGTCTACGTTGCTTCTGCGCAAAATAATGCCGGCGGAATTGTCGCCGGTTGTCGTCGGCATTTCACTTATCGTTTCGGCGCTGACCGGCGTGCTGTCTGGTTTTTTCCCCGCGTGGCGCGCGGCGCGGATGAACCCCGTTGACGCCTTGAGAAATGAATAGGAACAAAATTTCATTTGTATCCGAGGCGCGTGAAAGTTTCACGATGGCGATCGGCTCAATTGCGTCGCACAAATTGCGCTCGGCGCTGACGTTGCTGGGCGTTCTCGTCGGCGTTTTTTCAATCATCGTGGTGATGACGGCGATGCGCGTGATGCAGGCCAACATCGAGCGGCAGTTGAGTTCGCTCGGCAGCGACACCTTCATGATCCGCAAATGGCCGAACACTTACTTCGGATTTTCCGGCGACCTGGAAAAATACTGGCGCCGCAAGAACATCACGCTCAAGCAGGGGAAACTGTTACAGGACAAAACCACACTGCCGCTAAACATCGGCGTGGAGTCGGCTTTTTGGTCCGGCGAAATCAAGACGCGTTACAATACCAGCGCGCCGACGGTGCGGCTTTATGGCGAGACGCCCGGCAGTTTTCCCGCGCATAACTGGAATCTCGGCGACGGACGGTTGCTGTTCGACGCGGACGTGGACGGCGCGCGCAACGTTTGCGTGTTGGGCAGCGGGCTGGCGACAAACATTTTTCCAAACAGTCCGGCGGTCGGAGAACAGGTGAAGATAGACGGCATCAATTATTCAGTCGTCGGCGTGCTGGAAGGCAACGGAGCCGCGCTTGGCGGCGATCAGGATAATTTTGCAGTGGTGCCGCTGACCACCGGCTTGAACCGCTATGGCCGCTGGTATCGCAGCCTGAACATCCTCGTGCAGGCGCGCGACCGCGCGAGCTACAATGACACGCTTGAAGAAGTGCGGGGGGCATTGCGAGTCATCCGCAAGGTTCCGCCCGGCAAGGATGATGATTTTGAAATCCAATCCAACGATTCGTTGATCGAACAGTTCAAGACATTCACGCGCTCGGTGCGAATTGGAGTTGCGGTTGTCAGTTCCATTGCCTTGCTTGCGGCGGGCATCGGAATCATGAACATCATGCTCGTCTCGGTGACGGAACGGACGCGGGAGATCGGCATCCGCCGCGCGATCGGTGCGAAGAAGCGCAACATCATGGTGCAATTCATCATGGAGGCGGTCGTGCTGTGCGAGGTCGGCGGCGCGGTTGGCGTTGTGTTCGGGATTCTCGGCGGTAACGTGCTGGCGCTGGTTTTGAAATTGCCGCCGGCGATTCCGGTTGATTGGGTGATCATGGGCCTGGCAATTTGTTCGGTCGTGGGAATTGTTTTTGGAACTTATCCGGCATGGAAGGCGGCGAACCTCGACCCGATTGAATCGCTGCGATACGAGTGAATCACTTCAAGCGCCGGACGGGCTGCTTTTGGTCTGAAAAACTGCCGCAGATTGCCGGCGGCGCTCGGCGACCAAGGCGAGAATTGCCTCGGCGGCTTCCACATCGCCGTTGATCTCAAATTTTGGCGGCATCGGCTGGCGTCCGATCCAGGAATCCTGACGGTGCATTTCCAAAAGTTTGTCGAGCAGGTTTTTTTCGTTCACCTTGAATCCGAGGCCGAGGTCGGCGGCCAGGCTGGCGTTGATGAACTGCTCGGCGTGGCCGGGCACGGGCAGCACGAACGTCGGTTTGCGAAACGCGAAGGCTTCCGACAGCGCGGAATAGCCGCCGTTGATGACGAATGCGTCGGCGCGGGCGAGCAGCGCGAGATTGTTCATCTGGCGTCCGTGAAACGTCACGTTGCCATGCGATTCGCCCGCGCGCCCGACGACTTCGACCGCGAATGGAAATTCGCGCCCGGCAAAATTGACCTGCGTGGCGTGGACGGACCCGCTCAACATGAAGACGACCGTGCGCAACTGGCGCGGCTTGAGTTCGGGAGCGGGCGCGGCGATTTCGCGGACGGCGCGGCGGACAATCAGTCCGATGCGGCGGAATTTCGGATGGCGCGTGGGTGTGCGCAGCGGAAACGGGCTTAAAATCAGGTCGGCAAATTTCCGGTGGAAAAGGTAATCGGAAAATTCGACGAACCAGAAATGGCTTCTGACGCCTTGCGCTTCGCGGCGGTGTTTCAAAAATTGGGTGACGACGACCTCGGAATTGTTGATGGCGACGATGGGAATTCCCTGCTTGCGAAGCGGGCCGATGGCGTATTCGGAATCAATCACCGCGATGTCGGGCCGGACTTTTTCGATGATTTCGCGCAGCCGGGCGCGCTTGGCGGCGGCGAGTTTTGCGAGCGAGCCGACGGATTTGAGCGTGGCCCAGCCGCTGACGCCGCCGTTGGTGCCGGAATAATAGAACGACGCCATTTCCTCGAGCGAGGCGATGCCGTTATGTTCCCGGAAATAAGCCAAGCCGTTGCCGGAGGTCAGCACATGGACGGAGCAGCCGGCTGCGGCGAGGTTTTCAATCACCGCATGACAGCGCGTGCTGTTGCCAAGACCCAGGCCGTTGATCAAAAACAGACAGGAAATTGCCACGTCACAAATTGGATTTACCCGCCGCCAAAAGCAACATTATTGTCACGGCAACGCGACAAACGCTATTCCATTGCCGTAAAAGGCGGTGGATGGATTGTCCGGCCTGATTTCGTCCGACCGGCATAATTTATAGATCACCGGGACATTTTTTTTGTCCAAAACTGAAGCGCGTTCCTTTTCCCGTATGCTGACAAATTGCCGTATCAAAAGTGCGTCCCGCAGAAATTCGTCGTTTTCAGGCAGAGATTGACGGTAAGCTGTATCATCCACGGAGATGGGAATGTCCGGCCCGGAATGTTTTTTTAGTTGTTGATAAACTATTTCCAGTTTGCGGAAACTGGGAATAAAGACAGACCCTCGTTCAATGTTGTTTTTTTGGTAAATGTCCGTTCCGATCATCACCCAAAAGTTGGCGAGGGTTGCTATGACAAGCATCAAGCGGAACATTTGTTTCCCGGGCGATGTCGCCAGCCAGCGTGCGGCCCCAACGCCGACGAGCCCAAAAAACGGCATTATGAAGACAAGACAATATCTTGCATGAAATGATTTTCCACCCAGCAACGAGAACATCACTGGCAGTGAAAAGAGCATGCATAATAAGGCCACCCCGGAAGTTCTAAAAAATTCCTTGCGTGAACTCCATTGAAAGCCGAACCACGATTTTCTAATTTCCACATAGGCTCCAATGACCAGCCACCCAGCCACGACGGTCAACATTGCATAAATGCCGTATAAGACAAATTCACTGCCAAAGCAAGCCCGGCCAAATTCAGCGTATTCACTGTCATTGCGTATCCAGCCCGGCGACCAGTTGACCAAAAACCCGGCCGTTGAGCTGAATATCTTCAACACACCCGCTGAAAAATGTCCCGAATCCGCTGTCAACATTCCGATGGTATTTTGCCAGTGGTTTGCCATGTCTCCTTTTATGTATGGCAGGTAAATGCAGAAGCCCGACAAAATTCCGCCAGCCAGCCACAGATAATTCAGGCGTGCGCCGCTGATGATGACGACGGCAATTGCGGTCGGAATTAACATGAACCCGGACATGTGAAACTGTAGGGACAGCATCGGGATGAATGGAACCCAGAAAACAGCGCGCGAATTATCACGCTGGACCACCTGCCACAAGGCAAGAAAGTACAAGGTTCCAAAAAACGGCATCAGATTGGGATTGTAAGCGGAAACCGAAAAGGCTACGACCCGTGGAAAAGTGGCGACAAAAAAGGCCGTCCATAATCCTGCAAGTTGTCCGGCTGCCCGAGCAGCCAGAAGGTAGGCAAGATATATGGTGAACGTGTTTACCAGCAAAATTTCGACCATGATTCCTTCAGGAGAACCGTCCAGTTGCAGTCCACACAGGCAGAACAAAGTCCAAAGCGGGCCAGGCAGCTTGGAATGCGAATTGAAATTTGGCTGACCGATATACTGCGATTTTGGATCTCCATTAGCATAATCCACGGCGACCGAATATGCAGCTATGCTGTCCCCCTGCATGTTGAAATAATAGCCCTGTCCACATTCGAGATGTATACAGCGAAGACAAAAGCCCAGCAGCAAAATAGAAATAATCCCCAACGGCGAATATCTTGGCTGGCTCATGCTTGGATTTTTTTTGTTGTGACCGCCAGCTCGTCAATTCGCAATGATGTCTTTATGAGTCGTCTTGAGATCAGTCTTCGGAAAACAAATATTCCAAATCCACAGCTGTGAGGCTGCGCGCGAAACCTTCCTCGCCTAGAACATCGGCGATAGTCTGCGCCTTGCTCTGCTGCAGTTCCCAGATTTTCTCCTCGACGGTGCCGGGCGCTATCAAACGATATGCGTTCACCGTCTGCGTCTGGCCGATGCGATGCGAGCGGTCGATGGCTTGCGCCTCCACTGCCGGATTCCACCATGGATCATAAAGCACAACATAGCTGGCGTTGGTCAGATTTAATCCCGTTCCCGCCGCGCGCAAACTCAAAAGGAAGACGCCTGCTCCTGTGTCGCTTTGAAATGCATTAACGACCGCCTGCCGGTCTTTCGTCTGGCCGGTGAGCATGTGCGTCTTGATTTGTCGGGCTGCACAATCCTTTTCGAGCAATTGCAGCATTTGGACAAATTGGGAGAAAACCAAAACTTTCTGTCCGTCGGCAATGAGCGGGTCAAGCAATTCAAAAAGTGTCTCGGTTTTGCCAGACGCCGTGTCGCTGCCGACAAGCGATGGGTGGCAGCAGACCTGTCGCAACCGCGTCAGCGCGGCGAGGACGTGCATCTTCGATTTGTTCAAGCCCTGCGTCTCCACAGCCTTCATCACCTGATCGCGGCTGCGGCGCAGTTCAGCCAGATACAATTTGCGCTGCTCGTCGCCGAGTGGGCAGTCGCGTCGCTCTTCAATGCGGTCTGGCAAATCTTTTGCGACGTGTTTTTTCAAACGGCGCAGCAGCAGCGGGCGCAATTTTGCGGATAAACGGCGGCGCGCAATGCGCTGTTCGCTTTCTGCATTTGCACCACGCGGCTCGTAAGTCTCCAAAAATTGTTCCTGATTGCCGAGGTAACCGGGCTGGATGAAATCCACGATGCTCCACAGGTCGAGCAGCCGGTTTTCCAGCGGCGTGCCGGTGAGCGCAATTTTATTTTCGCATTTCAACTGTTTCACCGACTGCGTGACCTGCGCGCCCGGATTTTTTATGAACTGGGCCTCGTCGAGAATCACCGCGCGGAAGGAAAATTTATGAAATTCCTCGAGATCGCGCCGCAGCAGCGCGTAATTGGTTACGATCAAATCGTGCTGCGGAATCTGCTTGCGCAAATTGTGCCGCGCCGCGCCGCTTTCCAGCACGAGCACTTTCAAATTCGGCGTGAATTTTTCCGCCTCGCGCCGCCAGTTGTGCAAAACGGACGCCGGACAAATCACGAGCGACGGCTTGTGGTTTTTTTTGTTCTGGTCCTGCAACCACGCAAGCCAAGTCAAAGTCTGTAGCGTTTTTCCAAGGCCCATGTCGTCGGCGAGAATGCCGCCGAGCTTGATGCGGACGAGATGTGCGAGAAAATCGAACCCGTCCTTTTGATACGGACGCAGCTCCGCATTCAACATTTTCGGCAGCTCGACGCTAGGGACGCCCTTGAATTCGGAAACGCGCTTGCGCAATTCCTTCGCTTCGGGCGTTTCCGCGAAACGCGAAAATTCCTCATCATCCAAGTGGGCGACATTTTCCAGGCCGACGCGTTGTGGCACGGCGATCAAACCATCCACGCCCATGTCGGCCATCGCCTCGTGCGCACCTTGCACGGCGTCGGTGTCGAGTTCGACCCAGCCGGAATTCGGCAGTTTCACAAAACGTCCGGTCGCGGTCGCAAGTCGTTCCAAATCCGCCTTGCTCAATTTCAAACCCTCTTGCTCCCATTCTGCGGAAACCGAAAGCCAGTCAATGCCGCTGCCCTTGACGATTAATTTCGGCTTGAGCTGTCGCGGCGTCAGGAACAGGCGGTGAAACGCCCCATTGCCGAGAAATTCCGAGTTTGCCGGGCGCGACGCCCACGCTTCGGCAAGCGAGCCGAGAAAGTTTTCATTCGCGTCGCCAATCCACAAGCCGGGCTCGGGCGTGAACCAGTCCAGTTTGCGAAGCCACTGCGTCGCCGGTTCAAGGCGCGCATCGTCGAGAATTTCCGGTTTGTCGTGCGGGCGTTTTTGCGCGTCGTTGGCGACCCATTCGTTTCCGTTCCAAAACCAGATGCTTTGGTCGCGCCCGCTTTTGGCGAGCAGGCGCAAACGAACCGTGTCGTCGAGCAGTTCAAAAACAAATTGTGGCGACGCCGAATGTGCGACACACAAACTTTCCCAGTCCACGCCGTGATTCGACTGCGTCTTGCGCAGATGCAACAGCAGCCGATGGCTTAATTTTCGGACGGGCACCGACGGCTTGTGCGCGAGATATTTCAGCACGCGCGACGGCGGCGCGTTGCGCAAAAGGAAAAAAGTGTTTCCCACGAGCGCAAGCGGCGGCTGGTGGTTGA
>Ga0302275_10002462_pt1 | contig 19491 bp, 16 predicted proteins | sample III_Bog_N2_2_FD_200229 | JGI IMG/M metagenome (GOLD analysis project Ga0302275, IMG submission 200229) | Peat permafrost microbial communities from Stordalen Mire near Abisko, Sweden - III_Bog_N2_2 | ecosystem: Environmental > Terrestrial > Soil > Wetlands > Peat | place: Sweden: Abisko...
CCCCGAAGCGCCAGCAGTAGAGGAACTTCGGGCCTTGTCGACTGATGCGGACAGATCACGTGTGAATAAAAGCGGACAAGTTGACTTACTACCGACAGCACAGAATTTGAATTCCCCAATCCTCAGATCTCGATCCCGTGGCTTCGACCTTGGCGCGCTGTGGCTCGGCTACAGACCAGGGCCGGTGACGATTCTGACACACAGCGCCCTCAGCGCGGCTCGTCTTGAGAACAAACCTCAGGGCCTCAGCCAACGCGACTCACACCGTGGCGTGCTCAGTTTTCCAACGTGCTCCCAAACGGCTAAGTACGGCATCGGTCTGCAGCGCTTCTTCGTAGGTGCGGTAAACACCCTGAAAGACGCTATCCCAATCGTGGCAACCGGCGAACCGCCGGGCCGCGCAACCCATCTTGAGACGAAGCGATTCTGAATCCATCAAGCTGAGAATACCGGAAGCAAAATCGCCGGAGAGAAAGCCCTCCACGCCGTCGCGGATGCCCACCCGAGCGCCTGTCTCCGGGGCCGTGATGACGGGCACGCCCGAGGCCATCGCCTCCAGAATGACCAGCCCGAAGGTGTCGGTCCGGGAAGGGAACACGAACGCGTCCATGCTCGCGTAAGCGGCGGCAAGTTGATCCCCGTGCAGGATTCCGGGCATTTCTGCTCGGGGCAGGTGACGCCTTAACCAGCCGCGTTCGCGGCCATCTCCCACCAGCACCAACTGGAAGTCGTGCTGCCCCGCGGCTTCCAGCTTGCTTTGCAGGTCGACAAAAACCCGCACATTCTTTTCGACGGTCAGCCTTCCCACATACCCGATGCGGAATGGCCCGGATCGTTTGCGTTCCTCCGCCGGCGAGAACTGGCGCAAGTCGACGCCATGCTCCATGGGATACGCCGGTCGGCCTGTCCGGGCCTGCAACAGTTCCACCATCGACGGGTTGGGAGCAAAAGTGAAATGGGCCAGCCGGTAGAACGCCATGAGCGCCCGCAGGCTCCAGCGCTCGGCCGCTCCGGCCATTGCGCCCCGCAGACTCTCCGGCGCGAAGGACAGCGCGCCGTATAGCCGCCGTGACGCATACTCGTGCAAGTTGGTATGCCACGAAGCGGCGAGCGGTACCCCCAGAAGATGCGCCACCCAGAAACCAAGCACGCCGAGGTCGCCCGGCCCTGTGATATGGATCAGGTCCGGCCGGAATTCGGTTAACTCGCGGACCAGCCGGTTGCGGTAGCGATTCAGCAGCAGATCGCAGTCCAGGTCCTTGTCCAAAGGAAAGGACGCGAAACTGCGCTTCAGGTCCGTCGTGCGGACCGAACCGTCTTGCGAAGTGCCGGTCACCCGGCCGGCGTGGACGCAAAAAAACGGGAGGCCGCTGCGCCTTGCAAACGACGCGAATTCACGCGAGACCCTGGCGACGCCGTTGGTCTCATAATAGGAATCTGTAAATAGCGCCACTCGAAGTGGTTGATTCAAGGATCTGGCTCCGTGGTTGCCAACGGGATCAGGCCGCAAGTGCGCAGAAACGGATGCGGCGGCTTACTGCTGTGGCGAATCGCCCTGTCACCTGGGGTTCAACTGATTGTAAGCCAAGTTTAAGGCTTGTCCGGGCCTTTAGGCCATGGCCTTGAGTTCTTCTTGGGAACTCGCGCCGGCGGAGGCGCGTAGTACTTGATTCCAGTGAACGACTTACTCGACGAAGCAATCGCCATGTGGCGGGACTGTTCCGGCCGCCTGCCCGATCTGGCCCTGGCTTTCCGCCCTGAAGAGCAGGAGTTACACGAGCGCGAATTCGACCTGTTCCTCCAATCGGTGGGATCGGAACTGAGCGCGGTGCCGGTTGACCGGGCCGGACGAATCGCGGCGCAGGCGCGTATCAGTTCGGCCTTTGTGCGTCTGGCGAGTGCGGGACTCGACCTCACCGGGACGCAACTGGGCCGCCAGGCCCGGCGCTTGGGCGTGCCAGCGTCGGTCGCCGATATCATGCAGGCCAGCCGCAACGCCTGGACCGCCTGCGGCCTGCAGTTGCTGCTGGGCCATGAGATGTGTCTGACGCCGTCTATCTTCGCCTACAGCATGCTTTATCCGGCGACGGACAACTACCTGGACGCCGGCGAAATCTCGCGTGAAGAGAAGCTGGGCTTCAGCGTGCGGTTTGGCCGGCGGCTGGGCGGCGACGGCGTGTTCCCGGTCAACAGCCATGAGAAAGAGATCTGGCGGCTGGTCGCCATGATTGAGGACGAGCATCCGCGCACATCCAATGCGCCGGTCTATGCGGGTTTGCTGGGGATTCATCAGGCGCAGCAGGAAAGCCTGCGGTTCCAGAGGCACGGCTCACGCAGCGCACTAGGCGGCGGACCACGTAGCGGAGAAGACGAGATCCTGCGCGTCAGTTTCCAGAAGGGCGGCGCCTCGGTGGTCGCCGACGCCCTCCTGGCCTCCTCAACGCTCGCTCCCGAGGCAAAGCGCTTCGCCTACTTGTGGGGTGCGTTCCTGCAGTTGGCAGACGATCTTCAGGACCTGCGGGAAGACCTGAGCAGTGGCGCCATGACGCTCTTTACCCGCGCTGCGGGCCGCGAACCGCTCGACGCCCTCACGGCCAGGACTTTACACTTCGGTTTCCAGGTGATGCGCCAGATGGATGGCCTCCCGCATGGATCTGCCGCGGGTGGCGGAGAAGATTGGACCGGTCCGCTGAAGGATCTCATCCGGACCAGTTCGCGCACGGTTGTCATCCGCTCAGCGGGTGAGTTGGAAGAGTTCTACTCGCCCGAGTGCCTGGCGGCGCTGGAGCGCCATTCACCCTGTCGCTTTGCCTTCCTGCGAGAGAGGCGCAAGCAGATGGGGGCACGGCGAGCCGCGACGGGCCGGCTCTTCGAAGCCTTTCTCGCGGGCGACGACGACGAGCCGGCGTTCCCGCTGCTACCCAGCTCGCTGTTGCCGCGCTGAAAACTCCAGACACAAGAATGGGCGGAGACCCGCAGGTCCCCGCCCGTGCGAAGGGGTCAGCTTCACTATCAGCGAACACGCACCGCGGGTTCGCCAAAGTCGTTGAGATCCACGGCCGCGGCCTGCTCTGCCTTTTCGATCGGGGTATTTCGGATCGAGAAGACGAAGATCACGAAGATGAACTCGCCGATGGCAAACAGCGTGTCGCCCGGCGCGCGCATCCAGCGCAGTTGTTGCAAAAGAGGCGTGCCCAGGAACTCGTGCGAGCGGGCGTACCAATAGCCCTGGTCCACCGAGGCCCAGGTTTGCAGCAAACCAATTGGCAGCAGGCTGAAAATGCACATCGCAAAAAGGCCCGAATTCATGCACCAGAAGGCCCATTTCAGCCACTTTTCGCGCCATTTTGCGTTCGGTACCAGCGCCCGTAGGCACACCAGCATCAAGCCCATGCCCAGCATTCCGTAGACGCCGAACAGGGCCGCGTGGCCGTGCAGCGGGGTCGTGTTCAGACCCTGCATGTAGTACAGAGCGATGGGCGGGTTGATCATGAAGCCGAACAGTCCCGCGCCCACCATGTTCCAGAACGCCACAGCGACGAAGAAGTTGATCGGCCAGTGGTAGCGCGCCGCCCAGGGAACGAGTTTGCCGCGGCGGATGTCGTCCCAGGCCGCAAAGCCCACCAGCGTCAGCGGCACTACTTCGAGCGCGCTAAATACCGACCCCCAGGCCAGTGCCACCGAGGGCGTTCCCGAGAAGTACAAGTGGTGGCACGTGCCGATGATCCCACCGGCCAGGTAGATGGCCGCCGAGAGCAGCGCCGAGCGGGCCGCGAACGCGGGTTTGATCAGGCCCAGTCGCGTGAAGAAGAACGCGATGACGGCCGTTGCGAAGACTTCGAAGAAGCCCTCCACCCAAAGGTGGACCACCCACCAGCGCCAGTATTCGACGATCGACAGGTGCGTGTGCTGGCCCCACATCAGACCCGCGCCGTAGAACAGTCCGATCGCTCCGGCGGCCATCAGGAACACGTAAAGCAACGGCTTCGATTCGCCGGCGACCTTCAGCGCCGGGCGGATGGAGCGGATTACCAGCGTCAGCCAGATGATCAGTCCGACGAACAACAGAGCTTGCCAGACTCGTCCCAAGTCTACGTATTCGTACCCCTGGTGACCCCAGAGGAACGACTGCTCGTCGGTCATCTTGTTCATGATCGACATCCACTCGCCCGCCATCGAGCCCGCGACAATCGCGAGCAGGGCGCCGAAAAGGACATTGACGCCCAGGCGCTGGAACTTTGGCTCGTACTTGGAAACCAGCGGTGCGATGAACAACCCGGCCGCCAACCAGGCCGTGGCGATCCAGAAAATGCCCGTCTGCACGTGCCAGGTGCGTGTCACGCTATAGGGCAGAATCTTCGCAAGCTTGAAGCCGTAGAATCCGTCGCCCTCCACGCCATAGTGAGCCGTGACGACGCCCATCAGCATCTGCACCAGAATCAGCAATGCAACCACCCAGAAATACTTGAGCGTCGCGCGTTGCGAGAGGCTGGCGCGCCAGTGCCCGAGCGGGTCGCTCTTCGGCGCGTTGTGCGCTTCTTCCTGCTTGTCCTGGCTGGCGTACCACCAGATCATGGCGGACAGGCCGCCCAGCAGCATAATGATCGAGACGCCCGTCCACATCACCGTCTCGCCTGACGGGTTGTTGCCGATCAGCGCCTCGTGCGGCCAGTTCTGCGTGTACGTCACCGTGTCGCCGGGCCGGTTGGTCGACGCCGACCAGGCCGACCAGAAGATGAATGCCGCCATGCTGCGCATGCGTTCCGGGGTTGAAATCACTCCGGCCGGGATCGCGTAAGCGGTGTTGCCATTCATGAAGACATCGGAATATTGCCGGAGATTGTCCTCAAACGCGCGCGCCCGCACCGGATCGAGAACGATGGCGCCCGTCGCCCGGTCATAGGTATTCGTCTTGTAGAGTTTTTGCAACCGGCCTCGCAGCCCGGCCTGCTCTTCGGCGGATAATTGCTCATAGCGCTTGCCGAACTGCGTGTTGGACCATTCGTTGAGTACGAACACCAATTCGCGATGCAGCCAGTCGGCAGTCCAGTCGGGGGCGACGTAGCTGCCGTGACCCCAAAGCGAGCCGGTCTCCATCCCGCCCATGGACTGCCAGACGTTCTGCCCGCGGCCGACCTCGCCCGAAGCGACAACTACCTGTCCCGTCGTGGTCACCACGCGGGCGGGGATGGGTGGCATTTCCTGATAGATTCGAGTCCCGATCCAGCCCAGAACTGCGAAGGAAAATACAAGGATGGCTCCAAAGGCGATCCAAAGCTTCTTCATGGAAGGTGTGCTCCTCGGTCCATTATGCGGAGATAGGGCATGGCCTCCACTCCAGACCCAAAGTCTCATGCGAACGCGCGCACGACCGTGACTCCGGTCACGCCCGGGGGCGGGAAAGGACCCTCATCGTTCAAGTGAGGGCGCGGTGGCATTAGCGAGTTCTCCTTCAAACGCTGTTCGAAACGCGGCGAACTGCGCTTAGAGCTTTTGTGGCGTGGGAGGCTGAGCCGGCCCGCCCGGCTCGGGCTTGGAGGACTGAGGCTTGTCGAGGCCGGGCTGTTCGGTTGCCGGAGTGTTGAGCAGTCCGATCACGCGCTGGTACAGCCGGTTTCGCACTTCAAAGCGCTCGGATGCGCGGGTGACATAGCGAACGACGATATTGATTCCCGAAGCGGCCGGGCGCATTTCCACCGCCGGGTCCGCGGCAAACTGGCTCAGGCCGCTGTGCCGGGGGCTGCGCTTCCACTCCGTTTCAGCCAGGCGTGCATCTTTTTCGGTTTCTTTGAGCACCGCTTTGTGGATGAGATCGATCAAGGCGTAGCTTTGTTGCTCCGCGGGGATGCTGAATCGGATCTCGTCCCACATCCACTGGCCCGCGGTCGAGAAGTTGAAGTACTGACCCTTGATGGCGAAGCTGTTGATGAAACTGACACGGCGGCCCGTAGGGTGGCCCTGGTCCGTCCAGTTGCCCGTCTCCAGCATGGAGGTGCGGAAGAGGCCGATCTCCGCGACCTCGCCCGCGACGCCGTTGATCTCCACCCAATCGCCGATCCGGATGCCATTCTTACCCATCAGCACGAACCAGCCAAAGAACGAAATGATGAAGTCCTGCAAGACGAGCGTGAGTCCGGCTGTGGTCAGGCCCAGGATGGTGGGCATTTCGTTGGGTGTTCCAAAGACGACAAACAGGATGGCCAGCACCCCGATGAGTTGTATGCCCAGCTTGAAGATGATGTGCAGGGTCTTGACGCGGCCCCGGTCCAGTTTCGGACGATCGATCAGGTGGCGGGCGACCGCATCGAGGACGATCACGCAGATCAGGATGAAGGCGATCAACGCGAAGGACTGCAGCACCAGATGGAGCACGATTCGATGCTGCACCGCGATCTGCGCGGACCACTTGCCGTAGACGCCCGCGAGTTGCTGTTGACTCTGGATGCGATCGTTGCAGATGCCGAGAATCTGGCTGAGCGCGCTGCGCTTCTTCAGGCTGGCGAGCCTTGAGGATCTCTCTTCGGCGGGAGCGGAGGACGAGGCGGACTTGATCTGGTTCGCGAGGCCGCTATGCTGGGCCGTGAGCGTAGCGACGTCGGCTTGAGCTTGTCGCAGCGCTTGTTGGACCAACTCATACCGGGTGCGCTGATCGAACCACGCGTTGATGCGTCCGGCGAGGGTGCCGTGCCGCTGCACAGCCACGACGGCAACCTGACCCTTTTGGCCGACCTTTGCGTCGTAGTCCTTCATCTCGGCCTCGTGCGCGGCAAGTTCCTGCTGGATCCTGCCCGGTTCATCGCCTCCCGCACGGGCCAGATCCTGCTGCGCGTCGGCTAACAGATCCGAGTCGAGTGTCAGTTGAGCCTTGGCAACGTCGAGATCGTCGGCAGCTTCAGCCGCGGAGGCGGACTTGGGGTTGGCGGCCCGGCCGGTCAGACTTTGCACGAGCGCAGTGTCGTCGTTCACAACCTGCTGCAGTTGTTCGACACGTTGAGAGAGCGCGAGCGCCTCCCCGCTGAGCGAGTGCTGCTCAATGTTGGCCAGACGCAGCGCCGAGGCGAAGGCCTGGTCCACTTCGTGGTCTGCGAGGCGCTCGGCCTGGCTCGCAAACTCGGACTCCTCCACCGTAGCCGCGAGCGCCGCGAGAGCATGAGCGGTCTGCCAGGGTTGCAGATCGACGTTCGCGCTCTGGCCGGAGGCCAGCCTGCGCGCTTCCGCCTGCTTCCTGAGGAAGGGAAGCTCCGCCATGGCGTCGCGAGTCGCCCAGGCGAAGGCGAGGCACAGGGCCAAGGCCGCCAGCAAGCCGACGACGAGGACAAGCCTCGTCCTGCCGAGGATGCGGTGGAGGAGCGTATTGCCTGCTGTCTGGCTGGAGGAACCGTCGGCCACTGGCTTGATTGTCACAGGATTAACGCATCCTCGTGCGCGGAAGGTGATTCCGGCATCGTCGATGGCGGCTTCCGGTCAGACCGGCTCCTCGTCTCCTCCACCCTCGATTGCGTCGTGCCGTCACCAACAACGCGGCTAAGCGTAGATCCCGCGCAGCCGGATCGCGAACGCCACGCGATCCAAAGCCACCATATATGCGGCTGTGCGGTTGTTCACCTTGTGGGCATCGCCGAACGCCACGACGTCGTTAAAGGAGTTCACCATGATCTCCTCCAGCCGCTCGTTGACCAACGCCTCGTTCCAGAAGTATCCCTGGCGATCCTGGACCCACTCGAAGTAGCTCACCGTGACGCCGCCCGCGTTGGCGAGAATATCGGGGATCACGAAGACGCCCTTCTCTTCCAGGATCTTATCGGCCTGCGCCGTGGTCGGACCGTTGGCGCCCTCGCAAAGGATCTTGGCGCGGATCTTGCCCGCGTTCTGGGAATGGATGACGTTCTCGCGCGCGGCAGGCACCAGCACGTCGCAAGGCAGGAACATCGCCTCCAGCGGATCCATGTCCTCGCCTCCATCGAAATGCGTGATGGAGCCTGTGGCCTGACGGTGCTTCTCCAACTCGAACGGATTAATGCCCTTGGCGTTGTAGACCGCTCCGTCGTATTCGATGATGGCGATGATTTTGAGCCCGGCCTCGTACATCAACCGGGCGGCCATGCCGCCGACGTTGCCGAATCCCTGAATCACGACCTCTGTGTCTTGCGGCGCCAGGCCGAATCGCTTCAGGGCCTCCAGCGTGACGATGCGGCACCCGCGGCCCGTGGCCGCCGGACGCCCACGCGAGCCGCCCAGGTTCAGGGGTTTGCCAGTCACCACGGCGGTCACCGTGTGACGCTTGTGCATGGAATATGTGTCCATGATCCAAGCCATGGTCTGCTCGTTGGTGTTCATGTCGGGCGCGGGCACATCGCGTTCAGGACCGAGGATGTCCATCAGTTCGGCCGTGTAGCGGCGCGTGATGCGCTCCAGCTCTCCGGGCGAGAGCACTTTGGGATCGCAGATCACCCCGCCCTTTCCTCCGCCAAACGGGATATTGACTACCGCGCACTTCCAGGTCATCCAGGACGAAAGAGCCCGCACTTCGTCGAGCGTAACGTCGGGAGCAAATCGAATGCCTCCCTTGGCGGGACCGCGCGCCAGCGAGTGCTGCACCCGATAGCCGGTGAACACCTCCAGCCGCCCGTCGTCGAGGCCAACCGGAATATGTACGGTCACCTCCATTGCCGGGCTCCGCAAGACTTTCGTCAGGCCATCGTCCAGGCCTAACTTCAATGCGGCTTCATTAAAGCGCGTTTCGGCGGCGAGCCATGGGTTAAACTCCCGCTCCAAGGCAACATCCTGGTTGTTAACGTCCTCGAGGATCATCGTGGACCTCCGCCTCCATTATGCTCAGAGGCCTGCCGGTCGGCAACCGAGTGAAGGCGTTCTCTTTGGCAGGCTTGGGGAGATGCGCTCCGGCCAGCTTCGCGGCACAGCGCACGCCCGCTAGTTCGGCGCGAAGACGCTTCTCTGCATTGTCCCGGCGTTGTCTCGGCATGGCGGTGAACGGTACCCGGATGATAGAATTCGCTACCGATGCGCAAGAATGGTCTGCCCGCAGAGATGATTGCCGAATTTCTGGGGACGATGGTTCTCATCCTCTTCGGGAGCGGTGTTTGCGCGATGGTAGTGTTGTTCGGCAGCGGCGTTCCCGGGGAGATCGTCAACGGAGGATATACCAACATCACCCTGGGGTGGGGACTCGGCGTCACCTTCGGCGTCTACGTCTCGGGCCGAATCAGCGGAGCGCACCTCAACCCGGCCGTTACGCTCTCCCTGGCCGTGTTTCGCGGCTTCTCATGGTTCAAGGTGCTGCCGTACTGTCTCGCTCAGACGGCTGGCGCTTTCGCGGCGGCGGCCCTTGTTTTCTTCAATTACAAAGAGGCCATTGTCCGCTTCGATCCCGGTCTGACGAAGACGGCGGGCATCTTCACCACGTTCCCGGCTTTCCCCAACACTCCGGCCGCCGGTTTCTTCGACCAGGTGATCGGCACGGCGTTACTCATGCTGCTGATCTTCGCAGTGGGCGACGATTGGAACATGCCGCCGCAGGCGAATCTGGGGCCGCTGGTCATCGGACTGGTCGTCGTCGCGATTGGCATGAGTTTCGGGAAGCTGCATGGCTATGCGATCAATCCCGCCCGCGACCTGGGCCCGCGGCTGTGGACAGTACTCGCCGGCTACAAGAACAATGGGCTGACCGATGGGAGCGGAGTGTGGTGGGTTCCTATTGCCGGGCCGCTCGCGGGTGGTCTCATCGGCTCAGGCCTCTGGGACCTGGTTCTCCGGCCGCTGCTGCCAAAGAAATAGGTAAAAACCAGAAGCTCGCCAACTCGGCTATTTTCCATAGGACCGGGTCCAGCCCCCCGTCACCGGTCGGCGTGGTAGAGCATCCAGACCAGGCCCGCCACGATGATCGTAAGCATTGCGCTCGCGACCAGTAGCTCCTTTGCGCGCTGCTTGAAAAGCAAGTACTCGCTGCGCATGCTCCGGCTGGCGAAACCGCCCATGTAATGGGAAAAGCGCAGTTTGCATTCGTGGCAGCGGAAGTAAGAGAGGCCCAGGAAGGCAGACAGATTCTCTAGTGTGGACCGGCGTCTGGAGGCATGCAGGTTCGCCGATCCGCAAGCCGGACACTTCGGAGCTGGGGGCCGGGGTTCCACCGTTATTCTTATCCAGCCACTTTGAGCGCTGCCAAACTCCAGCGCGCGCGAGAGCCTCTAGGAGTTTCTATGTTACTCGAATTCAGGCCATTCATCACCGCAAATCGGGGCGCGTCAGAGAACGGCCCGGAGGAAGGGCATCGATCCTCCATACAGCCGTCCAACCCTGCTTACAGACCGAAAAGCCTCACGGTTGAGGAAGCCCGGAGCGAACTGCGGGCAACGCTCTAGACTTCGTCGTCGTACCAGTGATAATCGGCCGTTTCACCGCCACTGCCGCGCCAATGCTCGGGCACTGTCGTCATCAGCCAGTCTGCAGGCTCCAGGCCATGCTGTGGCCGGGAGGCAATCGCGAAGGCCGCCTTTAAGGCGTCGCGCTCCCGTTTCCCGATGACGGCCGGGTCCGCCGAGACGAACAGCGGCGTCGCGCTGCGGGTCACGAGATCGAGCCACTGGCGGGTCAGCTCCCACGGGACGTCCTTCGTCATCGCGACACAATCGGCGTCAGCGGCAAAGAAGGTATTGTGCTGGGCCAGCCGGAAGGCAAGCGTGTTCACGCCCATCTTTCGAGTGCGCGGCCACTCGCGTCCGCTCGTGTCGTCGCCGATGCGTTGCATTTCGAAGAGCCCTGCGCCCAGATGGCCGATGGTGTTGCAGCCGATGAGCTGCGCGCTGCCGGCTCCACGGCGAATCGCCTTGTAGAGCCCGCTGACAATCTCCGCGGTCGTCTTGCCCCGGTCCGCGAAGTGCCATCCGGCGGCGGTGAGTTCCGGTCCCATCTGGAAACCCCAGCGCCCGGTGATGTCGAAGGTGGAGTAGTCGTGCTTGATCAGTTCGAAACCCCAAGCGCTCAGCCCGCGCACTCTCTGCTCCACATACGCAAGCGACTCCGGAACGCTCGGGTCCAGCACAACGAACGGCGGCTTGACGCCTCCGCCCGCCTGCTGGCCTTTCAGCAACCACGAATCGGACAGCGCCGCGACGGAGAGTAGCGGCCGGATCCAAACGCCGGGGCGCACGCCCCGCTTCTTCATCGCGGCGACCATCCCCGGCATGTCCGGAAACTTGTCGTTCCCGCGATCCGTCGGGCCTGCTCCCTCGCTCGACGGCTCCCAGCCCATGTCCAACACCATGAACGGGCGGTTCGGTCCGGAAGGCGCAAGCTCCGCCATCAAGTCGGAGTCGCGCAGAAGCGCCTCGGCCGAAAGGTTGTTCCCGTAGGTGTAATACCAGTTGTTGCCGCCGTAGACGGGGGACGAGGGCAGCCGGGGCTTTTCGCACATGCGCCGGCAGAGCGTGCGGGCAGCGGCTAGAGGCGATTCGCCAGCGGTGCTGGAGTGGACAACCACGGTCGCTGCTTCCAGCTTTCGTTCGCCCAATTCGACGCCCGCGCCGCCGTTGGCCACATCCAGCCAGAGCGTGAAACCGGCCGGGTCCACCTGCCAGCACGCGATGGAAGCGCAGCCCGTCTTCACGCCGCAGCCCTGGGTGGTGCGTCCGTCCGACGCCAGAAAATACCAGGGCATCAGGCGGTGCGGGACCATGCCGCGCCATTCCAGATCCCCGTAGGAGCGCTCCCAGTGGTCGCCCAGGAATTTCCAGGATGAAGGCACGGGCCCGTTCCAGCGCAAGCCGATGCGCAGCACGGCATCATGGGGCGCGGCGAGAGTTACCGGCAGTTCCTCGCCTTGGGGCGAGGTTCGCGGCTCGGTCACGACCTCGATGGCGGCGCCCGTCCAGCGAGTGCCGGTGCGCTTCAACGGCACACGTTGCTTTTCCGTATAGACCGAGACGGCTTCGGGCGCCCGCAGTATGTCAGGCAAACTCGCGCTGCCGGATTCACCCCGCGCGGAGATCGCGCCGGCGGCCATGCCAGAGGTCAGAAGAAAAGATCTGCGATTCATAGTCACAGTGATCTTATCAGCAGAGGGTGGAGGTTCAGGCGGATGCGCTCGCGAAATTGGTGACGGTGGGGAGGAGATTCTTCCGGGCTGAAGACAAACGGTCCCGCATGAGTCAATGCCCACGCGGGACCGCTGCAAACGGGAGTCTACTTCTTTGACGCTTTGGCGCGAATGGCAGCGATCTTCTTCTGCTGCGCCTTCACATCAGCCGAGGGAGCGGCCAGGGCCAGAGCCGCGTCCGCCTCGCCACAGAGCATGGTAACTTGCCCGCTCTGGTCGAGCTTCTTTGCTCCATAGATGTCGCTCAACTCGGTGAATTGGCGCGCGATGGCGAGGAAGAAGACATCTTTTGACATCTTGAAGTCGCCTTTGGCGAGCAGGCTGCGAGCCTTATCGACGTCCTTGCCGGAGCCAGTGAATTCCGCGAAACTCATGAGCACGCCGCGTTGCTGCATTTTCAGGAGCGCGGGAGCCTGCTCGGATGGCAGTAACGCTATGCCTTTCTTTACGCGCCCTGCATCAACAGGCAACTCGGACGGCAGCGCAGGGAGAGCGACCGGCAGCGCGAGGTCCGTGTCTTTCAGCGCCTTCAGGCGCCTGTGCGTGATCTCGGCCGCGCGCATTACCATCTGGTGCGCGTTGCCTCTCATCGAAGCGCCGGAGCGCTTGAATTCAAGATGCTTGGCGCGCGCATAATCCGAGCCGAAATCCCAGGTATCCGCCCATTCCATTTCTCCGCGGGCCAGCCCGGTCGCGATGACAATCTGGAGCAACTCGGCCCTATCGCGGAATTCTCCATCCTTTCCGGTAAGTTTGTCGAGTTGATCGGAAGCATCGGCAAAACTTCCCTTCGTGATGGAATCCTGGGCATTTGCCCAGACAAAACCTGGTGTTCCAGGCTGCGGTTTCTCTGGGCCTTGAGTCCCACCACAGGAAACCAGGCCCAACGCCAGGGCCGTCACGGCGATCAATGAAAAAGGAATGAACGCGCGCATAAAAACCTCCCGTCGCACTATTTCCTGTTTTTGTTACGGTGTCAAGGGTATTCGGGTCTGAAACCGGAAATCAGACCAGAAAATGCGCACGTGACGTTGTTCAGGAGCGAGCTAGCGCCGCGCGGCCAGCCAGGCGAGCAGAATCCGGTTGAAGGATTGAGGCTTCTCCATCATCAGAAAATGGCCGGTTCCGTGAATCCGCCTCAACTGGGCGCGCGGAAACCGGCTGCGCAAAGCCGGCAGTGTAATGTATTCGCTCGACCCGGCCGCGATTTCGAGGAAGGGCAGATCGATACGGTCCTCACGCCAGAACTCCGGGTCGCGCATGCCTTGAATCGCTCCGTCGGCGACTTCCTCCGGCACGGCGAGCATCACTCGCAGGACATGCTCCCGCGTGGCCGGCATGGTGGCCGCGGAGAACATGCCCCTGATAATTGCTTCACGCGTTTTCAATGCCTCGGGGCCCAGGAAACTGCGTCCCTTGGCCTTCGAACGCGCCGCCGATTGGGGGTCGGAGAAAGCCGCGTCGACGGCCACCAGTGCCGAGACTTGTTCCCTGTGGCGCCGGGCAAACGCCAGCAATACGGGGCCGCCCATGCTGTGCCCCACGAGCGTTGCGCGCTTCACCTTCGCTTCTGTCATGACGGCGCTGACGGCGTCGGCGAATGCGTCCATGCTGTACTCGGGAGCGGGGTCGCTTTGACCATGGCCGGGCAGATCGACGGTAAGCACGCGGTACTGTTTCGAAAGCCCCGGCACGTTCGATGCCCAGAACGTCTCGTCGCAGGTCCACCCGTGGATCAACACAAGAGTCTTGGCGCCCTTGCCATAGCTGGAGTAGTGCACCTTGCGGCCCTCGACGAGCGCCGATTCAGCAGATACCGACACCATCAGACAAAGCCCCAGCAGAAGACGCACCATGGCCGGAGTTTAGCGCGAACCGCCCGCCGGCGATGAGTCTTGCATGTTCACCCTGATGACTGGAGGCCTCAAACCGTTTTCGGATCCGGGTGCGTGTAGCCTGTACGATAGGTCCGGCGGAGACGGCGATTGGCTTCGTCGTTATCCACCGCCCTTGCCTTCGTGGCATCCCAGGTAATAGAGCGCCCAGACTCCAGCGCCACGTTTGCCAGAATGCAACTCGCCGTCGAGATGTGACCTTCTTCAATATCGGCGACGGGCTTCGCCCCGGTCGAGATGGCCGAGAGAAAGTCCTTCATGTGGTAACGGATGGCCGGCGCGACGTGCTTCTCGAGCGCCGGTTCGGTCTTGTCCTCGGGGTATTGGTCGAGTTCGTAAGTAACGTCCTTGCGGACTGTTGGTTTGTTGCCATACAGCGGCGTGAACTCGTAGCGGAATACACTCGCCTTCAGCGTGCCCTTGTCGCCCCAGAAGGTCGCGCCCCAGGTGTCCTGCGGATCGGGCGCGTTGCCCCAGGTGCGATGCTGCCAGACGACGGTCACATCGTCGAACTCGAAGGTCGCGGTCTGCGTATCGGGCACGTTGGCGACCGAGTTCTTCTGGACGAGGATGCCGCCCTCCGAGGTGATGCGCTTGGGCCAGCCCAAGCCCAGCATCCAGCGCGTCATGTCGAGCATGTGGACGCCCATATCGCCCAGGATGCCGTTGCCATATTCCTTGTACGATCGCCAGGCCTGCGGATGGATGTTGGCGTGATAGGGGCGCAGCGGCGCGGGCCCGGTCCAGGCGTCCCAATCCAGGTAATCCGGCGGAGGAATGAGGGGCGGATTCGCGTTCAGGCGCATGGGGTAATAGCAGTAAATCTCAACCAGCCCCACTTTGCCGAGCTTGCCTGCGCGAACGATCTGGTCGCGCGCTTCAATCAGGTGCGGCGTGCTGCGGCGCTGCATGCCTACCTGGACCACGCGTTTGTATTTGCGGGCGGCGGCCAGCATCGCCTCGCCCTCCACCACGTCCACCGAAATGGGCTTTTGCTGGTAGACATGGCAGCCCGCCTTTACCGCCTCAATCATGGCGAGGGAGTGCCAGTGATCGGGTGTGGCGATCAGAACGATGTCGAGATCCTTCTCGGCGAGCATCTTGTGGAAGTCCGAATAAGTGCGCGGGCGCTTCTTCGAGTCCTGGCGAACCGCGATGCGATCGGCCGCCTGGTCGAGCATGTGCTTATCGACGTCCGCCATGGAGACGACCTCAATGGGCGCCACCTGCATCAGCCGGATCAGATCGCACTTGCCGTACCATCCGGGACCGATGATGCCCACGCGCTTCGGCTTCTCGTCGAACAGTGCGGCGTAACCCGCGGGGAGGCTGAGGGCGGCGGGTACGGCCAGTGAAGTTTGCAGGAATCGGCGTCGGTCCATGGCTGAGGTATCCTTTCGGGAACGGGGGACGGAATTGACTCAGTATATTCGTCTCTCGCCCGCTGCGTCAGGAGTGTTGGCCCCGCGCAAAAATGGCCCACCGATTGCAAACGTAACCGGGACGGTCCGGCTAACGGCGGCCTGTGGCCCGACGCCCACGTTGCGATCGGGCAGAATGGGGGGATGTCTGAATTTGTTTCCAGGAGGGATCACGAGATGCGACGCTTCATTGCAACATTACTTTTGACGGGTCTTTGCGGATTCGCTCAACCCGGCGACCGCCCCGAGAGCCGGCGTGCGGAAATGCGCGCTGACGGGGACCACCTCAAGTGCAGGATAGAGGTGGTGGTGGACATTGCGGCCGAGGTAGTCATTCGCGGCGACACGGCTGAATTGCGAACCCTCTCCGGCCAGCGGGCGGAGTGGCGGCGATTCATATGCAGTCAGCCGATGCCGTCCAATCCGGCCGGGTTTCGCTTCACCGGGATTGACGGCCGCGGGCGCCAGACACTCGTGCGCGAACCAGGACAAGGGGGCCCGGCGATCATCCGGATCGAGGATCCGCAGAGCGGGCGGGATGCCTATACTTTTGACGTCGAATGGAGCGGAGCCGCGGGCGCCCCGGGCTACCGGCGCGAGGAAGAACGCGCGAGTGCAGGTCCATGGACCGGCAGCCTGGGCGGTGAATTCCACTATCGCGGCGACGGCAGAGGTTTCCTCAACCGCAGGAATGGCCCTGATATGGCGGTTCGCGATGTCCTAGTCAGTCTGAATCGCGACGGCCGCGTGGCGGTGGAATTCGAGGCCAAGGGCTTTCGCCGGATTGTTTTTGGAGGACAGGCAACGCGCGTTGCCAACGGTCTCGTCGAAGCGGAATTGACTTCGACCGACCGGGATCGCGACACACGCGGTTCGACCGTCATTTACATGGACCGGGGCGGCCAGGTGGCGAGGGTGACCATGAAGGGTCGGCTTGACGGAGATCCATTCACACTGGAATGGTCCGCGCGGTAAGCAACCGCACGTTCCGGCGAGGGCTGCTCGCGCGACTGGGATTCGCGAGCAGTCCGCACGGCGGCGCAACGCCGGATGGCGCGGCGTAGAATGTCATCCATGCAGCCAACAGATCGCGAGTTCCAGAAGCCATCCGGTGAGCCCGACGGGAGTGGCGCAGGCATGACCCGGCGGCGCTTTGTCCCCGCCGCGGGCAGCGCCCTGGCGGCTGTCACCCTGGTGCCTCGCCATGTCTTGGGAGGAGTGGGCTACACGGCGCCCAGCGACAAGCTCAACATCGCGGCGGTAGGAGTGGGCGGCATGGGCGCCAACTACGTGAAGGGTTGCGAAAGCGAGAACATCGTCGCGTTCGCGGACGTAGACCATGCCTTGGCCGCGCATACCTTTTCGCTCTACCCCAAGGCCCGCACGTACAAAGATTTCCGCGTGATGCTGGAGAAGGAAAAGAGCATCGACGCGGTGATCGTCGGGACTCCGGACCACAGCCACGCGGTCATCGCCATGGCTGCCATCAAACTCGGCAAGGCCGTCTATGTCGCCAAGCCGATGACGCGCACCATCCAAGAGGCGCGGGCCATTACGAAAGCGGCGCGGGAGCAGAAAGTCGCCACGCAGATGAGCGTTCAGTCGTGCGCCTCCGATGCGGCCTGCGCGACGGCCGAGTGGGTTCAGTCCGGCGTGATCGGTCAGGTGCGCGAGGTCCACGTCTGGAGCGACCGGCCGATCTGGCCGCAATGGCTCGCTCGTCCGACCAATACCCCATCCATCCCTCACAAGCTGGACTGGGACCTCTGGCTCGGCCCCGCTCCGAGCAGGCCATACCATCCCATCTACCACCCCTTCAATTTCCGCGGCTGGGTTGATTTCGGGACGGGCGCGCTGGGGGACATGGCTCTGCACTCCTTCCACGTCATCTTCACGGCCCTGAAGCTCACTCACCCAACCAACGTGGAGGCCTGCAACACGGTGGTGATGCTGCCTGCCGCACACGGCGAGGGTGACTTCAGTTGGACCCGATCTCGAAAGGGCCAGTATCCCGAGACTTTCCCGCATTCCTCCATCGTGACCTGGGACTTCGCCGCCCGCGAAGGCCAGCCGCCGGTGCGCCTGAACTGGTACGACGGTGGTTTGAAGCCGCCTCGTCCTCAGGGGCTCGACGCGTCGGAGGCGTGGGGCGGCGACGGGCTGATGTTCGTCGGCGACAAGGGCGTCCTGCTGAGCGGATTCAGCGGCGGCCCGCGCCTGGTCACCGCGGCGCAAAAGTCTTCTTTCAATCCACCGCCGAAGAGCCTTCCGCGGAGCCCTGGCCATTATCTGGAGTGGATCTCAGCGGCCAAGGGCGGCCCGCCAGCGATGTGCAACTTCGAATTCGCCAGCCTGATCGCGGAGACCGCCTTGCTGGGGGTCATCGCACAACGGACGGGTAAGTTTCTCGTCTGGGACTCCGAGAACATGCGCATCACGAACGATAGCGCCGCAAACGAACTGGTCAGTTCGGAGTACCGTCGCGGCTGGTCGCTGTAGTTTCATTGTGGGGCGGCCCCCAGGTCCGCGCGAGTCTATCCTTAGGAGCCCGCATCCGGGCGGCGCGCCGGAAGGCTGCGCGGAAGCGGGGCGACCTGGGGGTCCGCCCCACTCTGGCCCGCACTTTGTGCACTTTCCCGTTCCTGAACGCCAGGAATGATCCAAAATAGGGCGATGAGCGACATGCAGAATCCATTTGACTCGATCGAAAGCGCCCAGGACTTCCTGGGCTTGCTGTCGGAGGCAATTGAGGAAGCGATTCGCGATGTCGCGGACGACCGGAAAACCGGCCAGAAAGAACGGCAGGAGCGCCGCGTGGAGGCGTTGGACCTGGCCCTGTACAAATTGAAATTGCTCGATGGGCACGTAGCCAAGAGCCAAAGAATTCTGAAGGATCTTCGTTCCATCCGGCGCCTTCTCGTCGGCGAACAACCGGACACGGATGAGGAAGACAATTCCGATGAAGCGTCCGCGGACGCTTCGGGCCGCTTTGGGGTGTAGGCCCGGCGGCCCCGCACTTCGCGAATTCGGTTGGATTTGGATGAGGTCCCCCGCAGCAGCTTGACTACCCGCAATCAATCCTCCCGCTCAAGGAAACGCGTCCGTTCCGTCAGCGGCCACAAACCGGCCCGGGTGGGAGCGTGGGCAGCGGCTTTCGTACAACGTGCGCTCCACGGCTTGATTCTTCTGTTGATCGCCGGAACCGCCGTCACCGCTGCCGGATTGTGGTTTCACTCGCACTACACGCTGAGCTGGCAGTCTCCCGTTGTCGTTCGCTTCCAATCGCCGATCGTGATCGCCGAACGCATGGAGTCCGAGGGAGCGGCCGAAGCCCAGGCCGATCAACAGGGCCGCGGCTTATCGGCGTGGCAGCAATACGCGTGCCGCAAGTTCGGCGCCGACTGCCGCGTTGCCCTCGCTATTCAGCGCGCCGAAAACGCGCAAGGCAAGTGCGAGATCTACCACTACAACTCGGACGGAACGCTCGATTGGGGCTACTTCCAGATCAACACGGTCCACTTGAAGCGGCCCGGCCTGAATCTGAGGGATCTTCTCGACTGCAAGGCGAACATCGACTTCGCCTACCAACTCTATCGGGAGAAGGGCGGCTTCACGCCCTGGAGCACGTTTAACGACGGAAGATACCGGCGGTACATGGGCCGTTGAGCGAGGGCCATTGTGCTGTTGCGGAGTGTGCGTTGGAGGATGGACGACGGGTCGAGCGACCTGCCGTCGAAACTCCAAAACCGGTAGGGGGTTTCGGTTGTTGAACGTGGAATCAAGCACTTACAGGCGAAAACCGGTACTTGTACCGGTCTTGCGGTTCTTGCCACGCTCCATCAAGCGCTGGAAACCGGACGCCTTGCCACTGGCAGGCCCTCAGATAGAGATAGAATTGCTAAGAGTTCGCAAGCGTTCACAAGGAGCACCGGTCGCAATGTCAAGCCAGCTTCACCGCCGGGCGTTTCTCAGTTCTTCCGTGATCGCAACAGTCGCTGGCCTGAGCGCGAGCGCCACGGCGCAAACGGCTGCATCTGCCAGAGCCCGCCTCCTGCCAGGGTGT
>Ga0302275_10002469_pt1 | contig 19476 bp, 16 predicted proteins | sample III_Bog_N2_2_FD_200229 | JGI IMG/M metagenome (GOLD analysis project Ga0302275, IMG submission 200229) | Peat permafrost microbial communities from Stordalen Mire near Abisko, Sweden - III_Bog_N2_2 | ecosystem: Environmental > Terrestrial > Soil > Wetlands > Peat | place: Sweden: Abisko...
AGGGCCCAGGTAGACTACCTGGTTGATAGGCAGGATGTTGAAGCGCAGTAATGCGTGTAGCTTACCTGTACTAATCGCCCGTTCGGCTTGACCATAAAATTTACTCGGTGCAGAAAAGCAGTTGTCAGTTCTCAGCTATCAGCTTTCAGTTCGAACTTGTTCGAAAGCGATAGCCTCCTCAGAGCGTCAGAAACTGGACGCAACTCTGAAGACTCAGTACTGACGACTGGCGCCGACGAAAAATTGCCAAGTAATTTATAAGACGAGAGTCGGGCTAGTCCCGATTCTCACCCAATCTATTCAGTTGTGAGGCTTCGTCCTCTCGCTCTTTGAAAGTTTGTCGCAGAAGTCGGGGAAGGTCGTTCAGGTTTTGCTGACGACTGATGACTGACAACTGACGACTACAAGTTGTCGGTGATCTTACCGCGGGGGTTCCACCCGTTCCCATCCCGAACACGGAAGTTAAGCCCCGCTGGGCCGATGGTACTGCGCGCGAAAGTGTGTGGGAGAGTAGGTAGTTGCCGGCATTAAATAAAGGCCAGTCTGAGAAATCAGATTGGCCTTTTCCGCTTCTAAGCAAATCTTGTGTGGAGCGGGCGCCCCCGCCCGCTGCCGTTGGTTTTGCTGTTGCTCTTGATCCTACCCTACCCACAACCACCGATAGTCTTCCGGTCGGCTCACCAATCCGCGTCGCACCGGATTCTGCCGAATATATTCCACCTTCTCCTCGAAGCTCTCCACCGAGCGCAGCACGTGGTCGAAAGACTCTTCCTGCCAAACCGGTCCCGACCGTCCCAGCGCCCGGTTCAAGCTATGCGCGGAAGCCGATTTAATCCCCTGAAGAATCTCGACCAGACTGTAAGCACTCCCGTCTAATTCGCGAAGCGGAGTCAGCAGAAGATGCGCATGGTCAGGCATCACCACGACCGCATGGATCGCCGCCTTCGTGCCCTGATCGTGCAGACAATGCCCCAGAACGATATCTCGAACCGACGCCGGCAACGGATCAAGACACCCACAACAAAACGTAACAAACAGTGCCCGATCGGCCTTCTGATAATGAGGAAGCCGCCGTCGATACGCGTACTTGCCCTTCAACAGTTCTTGGGTCATGAAGTGTAAAGCAGGCGCCCTCGCCCGCTGCCGTTGTCTTGCTCTTGATCTCGCCCTTATCTTGATCTTGCCTTTGACTCGGCAAGCGTGCCCCAAGAGATCCAATCGGTCTGTGACCCAGACACAAGCAACTTGTGACATTTGCAATGCCGTAATGGCATACAACAAATCTTCAGTCGCAGTCAGCACGCGGGCGGGGGCGCCCGCCCCACACGAGTGTGGGAGAGTAGGTGGTTGCCGGTATTCGAGGTTACCTCTGCTAAACTGTTCGCGATAGAAAGAGAAACAGACGATGAAAATCGCAGAAGCGTTGGCTCTCCGTGCGGATCTCCAGAAGCGTCTGGAACAATTGAAGCAAAGGTTGGTCAAGAATGCGCGCATTCAGGAAGGCGATAAGCCGGAGGAGGATCCTGTGGAACTGCAAGCCGAACTGGAAAAGTCCGCGCAAGAATTGACCGTGCTCATACAGCGCATCAACCGCACGAATGCCGCCTCGCGGTTCGGAGAGCGCACCCTGGCGGACGCTCTTGCCGAACGGGACGTTCTGAAGATCCGCTACAACGCATATCGTGAACTCGCTACGGCGGCCTCCACCTCTCAAGGCCGTGTAACACGTTCCGAAGTGAAGTTCATCAGTACCGTGAGTGTTGCTGCGACTCAGCGGAAGGCGGACGATCTTGCTAAGCAGTACCGCGAACTCGACACGAGGATACAAGAAGCGGATTGGCTGACGACGTTATTGGACTAATTGTTGGGCTAGGACGAGTAGGTAGTCGCCGCAACGAGAAGTGAGCACAACCCTACGGCGGGGCAATGCCGTTCTGGTAGTGCGAGGGCAGCACTAATCGGTTCGATTCCGACCCGCACAGCGTATGCCCTGTATAGCGCACAAATGCACGGCGCATTGTAACCGTGTACAACCATGTGCTGATCTCGTAGCGTCGGTGAGGGTGGGCAAGGGGCACTCGTCCAAGTCCAACTTCGGGGAGAGCGCGCGAAAGTCGCTGAGATCGTCATCACCATCCGACCCTCTTATTCCCCGCCACCCAATCAAAGTGCCGGTCGCGGCTCAGCAGCGGGAACGAGTGCTGCCGGCAGAGCGCTGCGATCCAGATGTCGTTGGTTGGAATCGGTTTGCCTTTGCGCTTTAATTCGAGGACGATTTCGGCGTAACAATGCGTAGTGGGCTCGGTGATGTCGAGCACGACGCAGTCCTGGAGTAATCCCGCGAGCCACTTTTCGTAGGCGGCGCGATTTCGCGACTGCGCGATTCCGTGGCGATACTCGCCCAGGACAATCACCGGAATCGCCATCTCGTCGGCGCGAGCAAGTTCGGCAATCACTCCGGGATCGTCGTCGGCTGCGGCTGACAGCGCATTCGTATCGAGAATCATTCTTATCTCGGAATCATTCCCAGACTTCCGGATCGATCCGCTCGAAGGCCTCTTCCACCCGCTTCTCGATTTGCTTTCTCTCTTTGTGCAAGTGTTTGAGCTTCCCGAGATGCTTCATCCACGGCCTTTCCTGCGGCGTTGTTTTCAATTTCTCCTGCACCGCTTCGGTGACCAACTGTCGAAGGGGAATGCCCCGTTCGGCCGCGACAGATTTTGCGCGGCGGAACAAGAAATCGGGAATTTCGAGAGTTGTCTTCACTGGCCCATATTACCATATTTATGGGCCCGAGACGTTTTCCTTTACGGCCGGTCCGTCACTGGAGGGAACGCAACTCACCACCTCCTGAAAAGAGAGCGGTGATCATCCGAGGTTCCGTCTGCGGAAACTTCCATTCAAGGCTCTTGTCGTCGGAGCTACCATTTTCGTTGCGACGCCGACATCCCGATCCGTCGGTCGGGTGGTACCCTTGTCCCATGCCGGTTGATCCCAATGCCGCCTACCGCGTGCCCGATGCACCGCGTTCGCGTGTGAATCCGGCGGCCGCCGTCATCTTCGGGCTCATCGCAGGAATGCTGCTGGTCACCTCCGTTGGATGGTTGCTGCTTTCGCGGACTTCCGGGCGAGCGTTGTTAAGCCACTGGATCTCCGCCATGACCGGGAGAACGCTGACCATCGATGTCAGTCAGCCTACGGTTGTCGACCGTATCCAGCGCCTGCAGCGGCTCGAGACGGTCGTTTACACGATGGACAAAGTTGTAACCGGAGCCAAGGAAAATCCTCTTCTCCCTGATTTTCTTACCGGAGATCGATTGCTGATGCTGGTGCATGGCGAGGTCGTCGCCGGAATCGACTTCTCAAACTTGAAGCCGGAAGATGTCAAAGTCAGTGGTAAGCAAATTCGCCTGCGCCTGCCCGCTGCGCAGGTGTTCACTACTCGTTTGGATAGCGCGAAAACCCGGGTCTATTCGCGGCAGACGGGATTGCTGGTGCCCACCGATCCAAATCTCGAGACACAGGTGCGCCAGGAGGCCGAGCGTCAGTTACAAGAGGCCGCACTGGCCGACGGGGTTTTGCAAACAGCGCAACAGAATGCGGGGTCAACTCTCCGCAGTCTGTTGCAAGGCTTGGGATTCGAGAAAGTTGATTTCGATTAGAAGAATAAGTAAGAGGTCACCGCGTGGATCCGCATGACCTCTCAAAATCTGGCTTAGACAGGAACTACGACGCACGTCATGCCGCAGCTTGTTGTAGATACGCAGGCAGAAAAGTTTCATTCACGAATTTCTCGAAACTTGTCGGCGTGGTGTTGCCGGTGTTTCGCGTTTCCAGTGCTCTCATGTGTCCGGAGTTCAGCGCGCCCGCCATTTCCAGGATAAGGCCTGCCAAGTTTTCGGACATCCCCATCTGCACCATCGCCGCCTTAATCTGACTGTCGGGCGCCTGGATATACGAAAGATCGGGTTTGCCAATCGCCTTGCCGATAATCGCGGCAGCTTCAGTGTAGTCGAGGTCGCGTTGCCCGAGAATTTCCTGTGTCTGCCTGCCGCGAAAGGCCAAGCCGAGCAGCGCCCGAGCAGCGATCGTGCCGATGTCGCCGGTAGCGATCATGCCCAGCTTGAGATCGGGACGCAACGGTCCCGCGGCGCTCCCCATCATGCGAATGGCACCCACTTGGGGCAGCGTATTTTCCATGAAGTAGCCCGCCCGCAAATGCAGAAGATTAGCGCCTGTAATCTGGTTGAGCTTTTGCTCGAGGTTGTGGAGACCGACCACAGGGCCCGTCCCGTTGGCTTTGTCAGCTCCAATGCTGCTCAGAGATACGATGTTTTGGACGCCTGCCTTTCGAGCGGCGCTTGCGATCGCGTCGCTGACCCGATCCTGGAAACCGCGATAGTCGTCCGTTGCCGCATTCGGGGGGATCATGACGTATGCGGATTTCGCGCCTTCGAATGCCTTGGCGAGCGTTTCAGCATCAGTTACATCACCGGTAAAAATCTCGGCGCCTTCAGTCGCCAGAGCTTGAAGATGAGTCGCGTTCCGGCCAAAAGCGCGGACCTTTCCTCCTTGAGAGAGAAGAGTTTTTGCGACGACGTGTCCAGTATTTCCGCTTGCTCCTAAGACAACATACATATTTGCCTCCATGACTAGCTTGGATGCAGTCGGTCGAATTTGGGCTCTGAAAACTAAGAACGCGGCCGAAAATCAATTGAGGACGCGGAGCAGACCGTCGACGGCGCAGCGTCTCCGAGTCGCGTCAAACTAGCTCCTTCGAATAGGACGGACTAAAGTTTGCCCCATGCCTTCCACGCTGTAGATTAGATTACCGTCTTTCTCTTCAATGTGGTTAATGCCGGGAAGCGAGGAGTCGACAAAATCATCGATCAGCTCGTAGGCTCCATTGTTGACGCGGAAGATAAAGTAACGCGAAGCGTTGGCGCGAGGAATCTCCACGACAAAACCGGTGATGGAGTTGTGCTGCCAGTCGTCCCCGAGTCCGCCGCTGCCGTAGCCCGGAAACTTCACGGCGAACACGGCATCAACCGCGTCTTTGCGGGATTTGAAAGAGCGTGCAATGGGTGCTTCTTTAACCAGACGCTGCACCCTTGCGTTTTCGGACGGATCTATGTTGTTTGGATCGTCTTTATAGTCTTCGTAGCTGAAATAGAACCTGGAGAGTTTAATTTTATCGCCGCGATAGTCAATCGAACTCGGCAGCACTCGGGGCAGCCCGAAAAAGAGCGCGATGATGACGACCGAAACGGCAATAACGAAATATCCACTCTTCATGTGTGCCCTCAAGAAACTGAGTCACGAATCCTAAGAGTTTGTCGGCAATACCAAATGCTGCATAGTGACGCGCGTAACCTCGAATCCGCTGCACTGTCGGGTTAGTGACCCTGTTGCGACTTAGTTGTTGCCTGGTACATGGCATCGAGCAGATCCTGCGAATGGCCGTCATAGTCAGCATCCAACGACCACATGAAAGTGCCGCCCAGCCCGAGAACCCAATCGGCGTAATAGACTCGCGAGTAAGTGGAGAACGCATCGTCATAGGTGATGAAACCATCGTCCCCGTCGGTTCGCACGAGGTACGGCACAAGCGCCACCGGATCATAGTAACGCCGCCATCCCTTTTTATTAATAAGTTGCTTGATGTTTGGACCATAGTTCAAGGTGGCAACAGTGTTATCACAATCGCCATCGTGAGTGTGAGAGTCATTCGGACACGGCTCGAAGATATGACTAATGTTGGTGTAGTCATATCCATAAAACGGAGTTCCCATATTGAGCTGCGCTGCCGGGACGTGTTTCAAGTACATCTCGGCCGCCTGCTGGTCGCTGCCGCCGGGCTGACACTCATTCGGCCGAGGGTCTTTCGTATCCCAGAATATTGGCGAGTTGAGCTGGCCGACACTTGTCCACGGGCCAGCGCAGTCATAGACCATCAGATTGAAAAAATCAGCGTGAAATTTTAACTGATGTAAGTCGTAATAGAGGATATTCCAGGGGGCCAGGTCAGCAGACAGCGTGTAACGGGGAGTGGGAAACGTATCGCGGAGGCGCGACATCAGCGTGACGAAGAATGCGCGGTCGGTGGAATCGGAAGGGAACTCCCAATCGATGTCGATCCCGTCATAGTCGTTCGAAATGACAAAGGTCTGTAAGTTAGCGAGCACCGTGTCGAAGACCTGCTCGCTGTTTTCGATTGCTGCGAAATCGCCCCCGGTCAGCAGCATAACCTTTACACCGTTCTCGTGAGCGCGCTCGATTAGTTGCGGTTCGACGAATCCGTCAGGGATGGAAAGGCTGCCATCTGAATTCCAAGGCACTCCAGCATGAATAATGTGTGTCAGCTTCTTGAACGGAATCTGCGGCACGTCGTAGGGAGGATCGAGATACTTGCTGCCAGCCGTGTAGTCCGCCACGATGCGCTTTGGCAGGCCGCTCTGGGTGCTTTGCGCCTCGCTGAGTTGGAGACCAAGAGTCAGGGTCAGAGCGGTGACCAGAAATAAGAGAACCGTCGAAAGCCGGTGTGAGTTCATGGCAGAGACTCCCTGGGACTTCGCGAAGTGGGCTGAAAAGCGATGTTGCGCGGCGCGATTCGCGAGAAGCCAAGTTTACTATGGACCGACGAAAATGCGGCGGCTATCCGTTTCGCGTTGGCGGGGTAACTGGCGGTCTAACACCGTGGTAACGTGGTCATGTATGCTCCCCAGCAACTAATCTCTCCGATGGGGGTTTCTATCCACATGAACAATACATTCACCAAGTCGCTGCTAGTTCTGGCAGTCGGGGGACTCATGCTAGCCGGTTCCGCTTCTGCTCAAACCTCAACCACCACTTCGGGAGCGGGCCCTGGCGTTGTCGATCCTGGTCATCCGCGCGTGAATGAAGTAAATCAGCGTGAAGAAAACCAGCAACAGCGCATCGGGCAAGGTGTCAGCAGCGGGAAACTCAATTCGCAACAGACTGCGAATCTCGAGAACCGCGAGACCAATGTCCAGAACCGTGAACAGAAAGATATGGCCGCACACAACGGGCATCTGACGAAATCTGAGCAGCGCGGAATCAACCGACAGCAGAATCGGATCAGCAAGAGCATCGCGAAAGACAAGCACAGCCAGTAAGTCGGAGCGCACGAACTCGCAATGGAAGGACAGCCGCATTCTGTTGCGGCTTTTCTTTTTTGCGGTGGAAAGTTGCCGCGGATTCTTAGCTCAGCGATTCTTACTTCGCCGGTCTGCGCTTCACGGCTTCTTACTTCAACGACCGGATGTAGTCAATCACTTGCTTGATTTGTTCAGAAGATAACTTGCGTTCGAAAGAAGGCATGCGGCCTTTGCCTTTGCTGATGATGGTTGCAAGTTCCGTGTCCGACTGAGCGAGGACTTCGGGCGAGGCAAGCGGACGAATCTTGAGATTCTTGCCGAAGATGGTATCGCTTTTCCCGTGCTTCCCGTGACAAGCGGAGCACTTATCGTGATAAATCTCGGCCGCGTTGTCGGCTCGGGACGCGTTCGATAAAACCCCTGCCAATAAAATAATCGAACATGCTTTTCCCGTCACTCGCCACTTCAGCCCACATCTCCGCATTCCGTCCCGCCCCTTTTTGCTATGGCCGACTCGAGCGGACCGTTCCACACCGGTAGCACGAATCTATACGCCGATTTTACCAGTTCAGTTTCAATGCGAACTGGAACTGGCGCGGATCGTAAGCCGCAGTGGCCTGTCCGGCATTGGTAAAGAGCGGGCTGACGGCGGCGACGTTGTAGACGTTTGCGATGTTGAAGGTGTCGGCGATCAGATCCATATTGAAGCGTTCTCCAAAGAAGATGCGCTTCGCGACGCGCATATCGTTGAAGACGGTCCAGGGAGCGACAGCCGCGTTGCGGCCGAGATTACCGTCGAGCGACGCCAGCGTGCCGTTGAAGCCGAGGATACAGGGCTCTTGAAAGAAGCCGGTTGGTGAAAACTTGGAAGCTACGATCGGGTAACCGCAACCGTTTGTCGGCGTGCCTGCCGCGACCACGTTCGGACGGCCCGTGAGCGAAGACAATTGCAGGTTGTCGTCGTTGCCCGTAATGATGTTGAAGGGGCGACCTGAACCGAATTCGATGAGCGGTGCAAGCGTCCAATTGCTGAAGAATTTGCTCGCGAACCCGCTGCCGCTGAGTTTCCCGGATTGATAAACGCCGTTGAACACAAACCGATGTCGCTCGTCGAAAGTGGAAGTTGAACGGTCTGCACCGGGGTAATAGCTGTCTTGCGGAGTCAGCGTCGATTGCAAATCCGTAGAGTCATCGATGGCGTGCGACCAAGTGTAAGAAGCTTGGAATTCGTAATGACTCCCGAAACGTTTGCGGAGATTGGTGGTCAGTCCGTTGTAGTTCGAGGTGCCATTCGAGTAGTTAGCATCCATGTCGCCGAAGGGTATGCAATTCGTGTAGTCGAAGGCGGGTGGGGCTGGATTGCATTTTGTGTTGAAGCCGGGAATGGTAGCGAGAAGAGCTTGTGCCTGCCCAACGCAGGCGATCTTGATAGAATTCCCGCTAGCATAGAAACCGGCAGCGACCGATGGGTTCAGTCCACCCGGACGGAAAAAGTTCATCAGCGCGGGATCGACATAAGGCAACGGGTCGCTCGGAAGGTTACAGCCGCTTACGGTGAAGGGGCTGGCTGGCGCTGTTCGGCCCGGGACCACATTTTGCATCGCGTCGAATGACGCCGCCTCGAAATTCGCAGTCATCAGGTCGCCGCGAATGGTGTTCGCATTGATCGGCCGGTTGAGGTGCCGTCCTAGATTGAGGTTATAGCCGATGTTGAACGAGTAGCCGTTGCCGAGGTCGCGCTCGATGGTCAGGTTTGCCTGCTGCGAGTAGGCGTAAACGAAATTCTTAGCTTGCGGATAACCGAAAGGTTGAAACCCGAGCGGCAGAAATGTTCCTTGAGCAAGGTTCAGATAATTCTGATTCAGAAAAACGGAATTCGGATTATTTAAAGCCTGAAACTGTTGTTGGTTCGGTTCGTAGAAGAGATTCGTATTCGCTTGGGGAAAAGGCGAGGGCGTGCAGTTCGGCTGGTTCAGTGTGCCTTGAAAGATTGTGATCGCGTTCAGATTTGCGGGGTTCCCTGCGCCGGCGCAGGTCGCGGTGCCGGCGAACGCGAGCTGGCCGCTGCTCGATCCGTCGGAAGCGTCACCTAGGAAGTAGAGTCCGAGCAGAGGGTGGTCGTAGAACATTCCATAGGATGCGCGGACCACGGTCTTGCCGTCGCCTCTGGGATCCCACGCCAGACCGAAGCGCGGTTGAATGTTGTTCTTGTCGGTCTGGATACCTTTCTGCAATCCAAGCGCGTTATAGGCGGGAAGAGCCAGCCCCTGCGGCGCTTTCAACTGAGGCGGAAATTCGATATCGTAACGCACGCCTAAATTCAAAGTCAGGTTGTGCCGAGCGCGCCAGGAATCCTGCCAAAAAACGCCGAGCGGCTTGTTGGAAAAACTGTCGCTGGGACTTCCGATGCCTTGAATGAAATCGCTGGGCAGTCCGGCGCCGTAGGACTGCACTGGAGAGAGATTCGGAAAATCGGGGAGACCTGAAGGCGCAGGATTGACGAAGCCGAGGCTTGACGAGCTCGAGGCTCCGATGTCATACACGCCGCCATAGTTCACGGTGAAGGTCGCAGTGATTGGAAGGTAGTTGAAATCGCCGCCAAACTTGGTGTCGTGACGCCCGATTGTCCAAGAAAAATTGTCGGTGAACTGGTAGCGGTTTTCGACGCGCTGAATGTAAGAGTACGGTTCGCGTCCGAAATAGGCATAACCGGGAATGTTGACGGCCGGATCGGCGCCAGCCGGAATTTTCGTGTTGTAGAAATACGACAAGCCGCGGCGGGCGTACTGGAAGCGGAATTCATTGACATTATTTGCGCCCAGCGTCCACGTGTCTTGTACGACCCCAGCCACGTCCCGGTACGTCTGTTGCGAAGTGCGCGAGTAGGCGTTTTGGCCGAAGGGCTGGTCTTGTCCACTGACTTCGATACCGGTCACGGTGCTGGGACTGGCATTGACACGAAACGTCAGACGATTGCTGTTACTCACATTATGATCGATTCGAAACGAATAGAGGCTGGTGCCTTCGAAGACTGGAAAGTTTCCTTCCTGCGAAATGAGAGTTTGATAAGACTGAGGAACCGCAACGCAGGGGCCGGGAGGGAGGCAACTCGTCGGGAAGCCTGCCCACGTATTGAGAAATCCGCCGGTCAGCCCCTGCACGAGACCGGTTGGCCAAACTCCCTGTACGGCTTGCCCAGACGAGGCACCGGCGAGGATCGCGTATTGCGCAACCTCCGTCGCGTAAGCGGAACTGGCTTGCTCCTCGCCCAGGACAGTGGGATCGGTCAAGAAACCAATCTGCTCCGGAGTCAATTGCAAGACTCCGTAGGGCAGGCCTACGTGTGACGTATCGAACGGCGTTAGTCCGAAATTACCCTGTCCGATGCTGGAAAATCCTGTCTCATGCCGTCGCGTCACTTCATACGAGAAGTAGTAGTACGTTTTGTCCTTCTTGATCGGTCCGCCGAAAGCTGCGCCTGCCTGCACTCGGGTGTATGCGGGATCGGGCGTGGTGCTGAATGGATTCACGGCCTGGAAATTGCGATTGCGGAGGTATCCAAAGACGTCGCCATGGAAATCGTTTGAGCCAGAGCGCGTGATGATATTGACGACTCCGCCGGAGGCGCGTCCGTATTCAGCCGCGTAACTGTTGGTGATGATCTGGAATTCCTGCACCGCTTCTTGCGACACGGTCGATCGAACGCCGTTGACCGAATTGTCGGTGGCATCGGCTCCATCGACGTTCACGAGGTTCGAGCGGGCGCGCTGTCCGCTCATGTTGAGGCCGGAAGTGGGCGCGGCTCCCGTATTCGGCGCGTTGTCGCGGACTACCTGCGAATCGGTGAGTGTGAAGTTGATGTAATTTCGGCCGTTGATCGGCAGATTGTCGATGCGGCGCTGGCCGATCGTGTCGGTGGTGGAGCTGCGCGAAGTTTCCACGAGTTCGGCTTGGGAACTGACTTCAATCACTTCTTTACCGCCCGCGACGGTGAGGGCGATCGGCAATTCGGCCATTTGTCCTACGGTGATGGCAACGCCGTTGGCCTCGGACTTGGCGAATCCCGGAACGTCGACCGTCACCGAATAGGTGCCGGGCGCCAGTTGCCGTACGCTGTATCCTCCCTGCCCATCGCTGCTACCGGCCCGTTCGAGCCCTTTTGCCACATCGCGCACCGTGACCGTTGCATTCGTAACCACGCTGCCTTTGGGATCTTTTACAGTGACGTGGAGGTCGCCCGTAGCGGCACCTTGTCCGTAGGCAAATGGTTGGACAAGCAGGCAGGTGGCTGCCAGACATGCCGCAAAAAAAATAAGGCGCAATCGTGACGCCAGCGACATTGGCAACGACAACAATAACGATACTGAGGATTTCATAAGGCTCCTGGGGACTTCCGCAGGCTGGGCTGCAGCGATGCGGAAGGCGGGTGTCAAACTACGCGGTTTATCACCAGCTCTGTGAACTTTAGACACGGAAAGGGACGAGATACCGCTGATATGTACATCAGCGAAGGGTGTTTACGCAAGCAGTAAGGTGGATTACCGAGTCCGCCAATTGCGTTTGCAGAAATGTTTCTTTAGATTTCTCTAGCGAGACTAGTTGCGATTGTCGTGACTAGATCGAACTCTTGAGCCTGGCGCTTAGTAAAACATGACTGCAGAAAAGTTCAATGGACATTCCATGACAGGCGAGTTGTTGCGGGTGATGGTGTGCCCGCCAGTCAACGCCGGATGGAATGATCCGGCAAGAACAGCGGCTTGGCAGGAACTCGGATTTCAGCAAGGTCCTGATTTTGTGTCGGCGCAACGCCAGCACGAGACGTTTTGCGGATTGCTAAGTGAAAGCGGCGCTGAGGTTGTTGTTCTTCCAGCATCGGACTTCCTGACTCTCGATGCCGTCTACGCCCATGATGCGTCTCTGGCGACAGACCACGGACTGGTGCTCATGAATCCCGGCAAGAAGAGTCGCCGGCCCGAGGCGGCGGCCCACGCTTCGTTCTGCAGTCAGCTTGGAATTCCGGTGCTGAGCGAGATTGCAGCGCCGGGTATTAGCGAATCCGGCGACATCGTGTGGCTTGATGCTCAGACTTTGCTGATCGGGCAAGGCTATCGCACGAACCGGTCGGGCATCGCGCAGATTCGGTCGCTGCTCTCGTTCGGAGTAAGCCTCGAAGTAAAGCCGGGAAGACCGTCGAAGAAGATTGACGTGCTTTCCGCTCCGTTGCCTTACGGCGCAGGCCCTTCCGCGTGTTTGCACCTGATGTCGCTGATGAGCATGCTCGACGAGCGAACCATCCTCGTCGATCTGCCATGGCTCGCGGTGGAAACGGTCGAGCTTTTCAAAGAGCGGGGATTTCGCTTGATCGAGATTGAATCGACCGAGCGCGACACGCTCGCGTGCAACGTACTGTCACTCGGACGCAAGCGTCTGGTGGCGATCGAAGAAAATTCCAGAACGAATCAACGCCTGCGAGATGCCGGATTCGAGGTGGCGACCTTCCCCGGATCGGCCCTCTGTATCAATGGCGGGGGCGGTCCGACTTGTTTGACCCGGCCGTTATTGCGGGGATAGGAGTCATGACAAGAAAGCTACGGATATGCGTGAGGCCGATTACCGCGTAGACCGGGGCTTAGTGATAACATGAACGTTTTTATTGGGAGGGAAGTTATGGGACGATTCGCGGCAGTAGCTCTTTTGTTGTTGGTGGTTGCTGGCCCATCGTTCGCGAAAGTGCACAGAGACATGTATCCAGTGGGATGCAACACATTGTGGCCCGCTGTGAAAGACACTCTTCGCAACTCTGGGAAGTACGGCATCATGGGGATGGATAGCACCGAAATGACGGCCACCTACACGATGGGGATTGGGGCTGTCGGACAAAAGCGCGTCAATTCTGTCGTGCTCAACACAAAGGGTGACAGTTCCTGCGAGATGGTCGTTCAGTCGGGCTATAGCGGATTGACGAACGATGATGCGGGAGACTTTAAAAAACGCGTGGATAAGTCCCTCGCCCAATTGCAGTCGGCGCCGCCGGTCCCAGCTGCGAAGCCGGAGAATCCAGCCAAATAAAAGCGCTAGATTGACTCAGCACTTGGAATGAATTCCGTGTCGCAGCTCCATTTTCGCCCGGCTTGATAGAATCTACAGGTAATGCTTTTGCCTTTCGTCCGCGAAGTCTTCGCGGAGGTCGAATTGTTGCCTGGTTTTACGCGTGCCGCCTCCCACCTGCGGGAGAGCGCGGGCCGGGTCAGTGTGACTGGACTGTCTCCGGCTGCCAAGGCTCTCATCATTGTTTTGTTGCGCCGCACCGTGGAACGCCCGTTCGTATTGGTGGTCGCCGACAACCGCGCCGCTGAGGAACTCCTGCCAGTCTTGCGCGCGTTCTGTGAACTGACAGGGGCGGCGGATCCCGATTCTGTGGTGACTCTGCCCGCTCGCGATGTGCTTCCCTTTCAGAATCTGTCGCCGCATCCCGAGATTCAGGAAGAACGCGCAACCGCGTTGTGGAAAATTGCCACCGGACGAGTGGCCATTGTCATTGCGCCCGTGACTGCTACCACCATTTTGTTGCGCTCGGGTGAGTATTACGCCGATCTGGCGCGAGTTCTGCGTCGCGGCGAGACTTTCGACCTGGAAAAACTGCTGCAGCATCTGAATACGGTTGGCTACAACTCCACCGACGTGGTCGAGATGCCGGGACAGTACGCGGCCCGCGGCGGCATCCTGGATGTATATTCGCCGGAAGCGGATCGGCCAGTGCGTGTCGAGTTTTTCGGCGACGAGATCGAGTCGATGCGCAAGTTCGATCCCGCCAGCCAGCGGTCTTCGAATCCGGTGGACGAAGCGCTCTTGCTGCCCTTGACCGAGACACCCGTGACGGAAGAATTGCTGGGCTCGATCAATGCGCGGCTCTCAGGGAAACGTATTACAGGCTCGGCCGAGGTGGTCGAACAGGCGATGCGCGATTCGGGCGCGGGAGTCTTTCCCGGCTGGGAGTTTTATGCTCCTGTGGCGGGAGCCGATCGCACCGTTTTCGGATTACTGCCGGATGCGCAAGTAATTCTCGACGAACCCGAAGCCTTGACCATCGAACTCGACAAAGTCTGGGCGCGCATCGAAGAAGCGCATGAGCGCAGTGAGGTTGGGAATCTGGTTCGGCCCTCCGATCTTTATTTGACGCCAGACATGTGGCGCGAAAAAACAGCTGCGCTTCCCGGAGCGGATTTCGAATATCTCGCCGTCGCCCGCGAGGGCAAGACCGAGGCGGCCATCCTCTCGCAGCCGGTTACGCGCTTCCATGGCGCGGTTCCGGCCATGATCGAAGAAGTGCAGAAGATCGTTGGAACGGGTACCCACGTGGTGCTGGCCGTCCCGAACACAGGAGAAGTCGAACGCCTCGCCGACATGTTCACCGAGTACAACGCTTCGTATCGTCTGGGAAGCCGTACACGCAGCGGCGAAAGCTACGCCGACGAGACTTCCTACTTCGCAGGCGACGTGCTCACAACCACGCTGGTCAAGGCTTATCTTCCGGATGGGTTTATTCTGCCGGAAGCCCATCTGGCAATTTTTGGCGCGCGCGATTTGTTTGATGAGTCAGACCTGGTCGCTGCCCGTCCGCAACGGCAAAAATCAAAAGTCTCTGCATTTCTTTCGGATTTCCGCGATTTGCAGGTCGGCGATTACGTAGTTCACGTGGAGCACGGGATCGGCCAGTATCACGGCCTGAAAGAAATCAACCAGGGCGACGGGGCGGCCGAGTTCATGGTGCTCGAGTATGCCGACGCAGCGCGGCTTTATGTCCCACTCACTCGGCTGGATCTAGTGCAGAAATACAGATCGGCGGAGGGCGCGAAGCCAGTTCTGAATCATCTTGGCTCGCAGGCTTGGGGCAAGACCAAGGCCCGCGTGCGCAAGGCGATGAAAGACATGACCGACGAGTTGATCAAACTTTACGCTCAGCGGCAAGCGGCGCGCGGTCACGTCTTTCCTCCCGACACGGAGTGGATGAAAGAGTTCGAAGACTCGTTTGAGTTCAACGAGACAGAAGATCAGGCGCAGGCCATCAAAGATGTAAAGCGCGACATGGAATCGCAGCTTCCCATGGATCGCCTGCTCTGCGGTGACGTTGGATATGGCAAGACGGAAGTTGCGATGCGCGCGGCATTCAAGGCGCTGAGCGACAACAAGCAAGTTGCTGTGCTGGCCCCGACCACGGTGCTGGCCTTCCAGCACTTCGAGAATTTCAAACAGCGCTTTGCGCCTTTTCCACTCACGGTTGAGATGGTCAGCCGCTTCCGCACCCCGAAACAAGTGAAGGAAATCCTGCAGAAGGTGGAAGCCGGCAAAGTAGATATCCTGATCGGCACTCATCGCCTGCTTTCGAAAGACGTGAAGTTTGCCGACCTAGGGCTGCTGGTCGTCGACGAAGAACAGCGCTTCGGCGTCCGCCATAAAGAACGAATCAAGCAGATGCGCACCGAAGTGGATGTGCTGACCATGTCGGCGACGCCGATTCCGCGCACGCTGCACATGTCGCTCGTCGGGCTGCGCGACATGAGCGTCATCGAGACTCCGCCCAAAGATCGCATGGCGATTCAAACGGTGGTCGCGAATTGGGATGAAAAGCTGATCCAGTCGGCGATTGAACAGGAACTGGAACGCGGCGGCCAAGTCTATTTTGTACACAACCGAATCGAAACGATCTTCGAGATAGCGGCGAAGATTCAGGCTATGGTTCCGAAAGCGCGGATTTCCGTGGGCCACGGGCAGATGGGTGAAGGCGAGTTGGAAAAGGTGATGCTGAAATTTATGCATCACGAGGCCGACATTCTCGTGTCCACCACGATTATTGAGAATGGACTCGATATTCCGCTGTGTAACACCATCCTTATTAATCGGGCCGACCGGCTTGGATTATCGGAGTTGTACCAGTTACGAGGCCGCGTTGGACGCTCCAACCGGCGCGCCTACGCGTATTTGCTGTTGCCTTCGGAGATTGAATTGACGCCCATCGCCCGGCGCCGGCTTGCGGCCTTGAAGGAGTTTTCCGACCTCGGCGCCGGCTTCAAGATCGCAGCCCTCGATCTCGAATTGCGCGGCGCCGGAAATTTGTTGGGTGGCGAACAGAGCGGTCATATCGAGGCTGTCGGATTCGAACTTTATACCCAGATGCTGGAACGCGCCGTCCGGGAAATGAAGGGCGAAGCGGCGACCGAGGTCACCGAGATCCAACTTAATTTGGGACTGAACATCCGTATTCCCTCCGACTACATCAAAGAGGAGAATCAACGGCTGCGCATGTACAAGCGAGTCGCGGGCGTAGAGACAGATTCGCAGTTGAAAGATGTGCGCTCAGAGCTGATCGATCGTTATGGGGAAACGCCGAGCGCGGTCCGAAATTTGCTGGACTACGCTGCTCTTAAACTGCAGGCCATGCGAGTTGGCGCGAACGCAATTGAACGCAAGCGCGAGTTCGTAAACATCAAGTTCAATCCCAATGCGGCCATCGATCCGGGGAAACTGGCGCGATTTGTGGCTTCGCAGCGCGGAACGCAGTTTACTCCGGATGGAACGTTGAAATTTTCGATCAAGATCGATAGCGCCGGAGGAATCCTCCAAACCCTGCGCGATCTGCTGGAAGAGTTGGAAGCGCGGGAGTCTTCCGTACAGACAACGTAGCGCGTATCTGTTCCTGTTGTTACCAGAGTTGCTGTTACTACAGCGTCTTAAATTCCTGTATGACTGACCTTTGTTAGCCGATCCCGCATCCAATACCGCGAGCAGTTACAATGATCCCGTTAACAAATGATCCGGCAATGAACATGACGAACGAACGACGACAGAATGGCGAACGCCGCAAGAACCGGAAAGTCCGCAAAGCAATTTTTCCCGCGGCCGGATTAGGCACACGTTTTCTTCCCGCCACCAAGGCTCAGCCGAAAGAGATGCTGCCGCTCGTGGACAAACCGATTATTCAATATGGCGTGGAAGAGGCGCTGGCGGCCGGATGCGACCAGATCATCATTATTACAGGACGGGGCAAGAGTTCGATCGAAGACCACTTCGACGTCAGTTATGAACTGGAAAAAATGCTGGAGGAAAAAGGCAAGTACGACTTGCTGAAAATTGTCCGCCAGATTTCGGACATGATCTATGTGTCGTACGTGCGCCAGAAAGAGGCGCTGGGCTTGGGGCACGCTGTCCTGACCGCGCGTGAGTTGATCGGCGACGAACCTTTTGCCGCACTGCTTGCCGACGACGTGATCGACGCGAAAGTGCCGGTACTGAAGCAGTTGATGGAAGTGTTCGACGAAAAGAATTGTTCGGTGATCGCCACTCAGGTCGTTGAAGGTCCGGCGATCTCTTCTTATGGAGTGATCAAAGCAAAAGAGGTTGCCGGTTCGGGTGGCAAGCTTTTTGAAGTCTTGGATTTGGTCGAAAAACCAAAACTCGAAGACGCGCCTTCGAATTTGGCGGTAATCGGCCGCTACATTCTCACGCCAACAGTTTTTGAGACCCTTTCCGACATCAAGCCCGGTGCGGGCGGCGAGTTGCAATTGACGGACGGACTTCGTGGATTGCTGCAGCGCGAAAAAATGTACGCCTACGTCTACGAAGGCCGCCGCCACGATACCGGCGACAAACTCGGTTTCCTCAAAGCGACAGTCGAGTTTGCTCTGAAGCGCGAGGATTTAGGCGGCGATTTCAGAGAGTATCTGAAGACTCTGAAACTGTAACGGAGGCTGCACCGGCCGGTTCGGCTCCTCCCCCATCTACTCTTTCATTGCCGCAGCGAGCTTCTTCGATTTTTCTTCCACGCCGCGGGCCAGTTTCTCTTTGTAACCTCCCAGCTTTTTTGCGATTCCGGCGTCTGCGACACCTAAAATTTGCGCAGCCAAAATTCCCGCATTTGTGGCTCCTGGCTTTCCGATGGCAACCGTCGCTACCGGAATGCCTGCGGGCATCTGTACGATCGCGAGTAAGGAATCCATGCCTTGCAGCGAAGTCGACGGAATCGGAACGCCGATGACGGGTAGAGTTGTGTGCGCGGCGATTACGCCCGCCAGATGCGCCGCTCCGCCAGCCCCCGCGATGATCACGCGAATGCCGCGCTGGGCGGCCGTGCGCGCGTAATCGGCGGTGCGGTCTGGAGAGCGATGCGCCGAGGTTACGTCGATCTCGTAGACGATGCCGAATTCGTCGAGAGCTTTGCCGGACTCGCGCATGATCTCCAGATCGGAATCACTGCCCATAACGATTGAAACCAGTGGGTTGCTCATGATGACTTTCTTCTATCCTCGCCGGTGAAATAAGTTAAGACTTTTTCAACGCTCGTGCCGCAATATCTTTGCGGTAATGTGCGCCTTCAAATTTTATTTTCGCGCAGGCCTCATACGCGCGTTGCAGCGCGGTTTCTAACTCGGGCGCCTTCGCGGTCACTCCGAGCACGCGCCCTCCGGAAGTATAAAAGGTGCCATCGCGTTTTGAGGTCCCGGCATGAAAGACTTTCACGCCCTCTACTTTCTCAGCTTCTTCCAGTCCGGTGATTTTCTTGCCCGTCTCATATGCTTCGGGATATCCGCCGGATGCCATGACGACACAGACCGACGCGTCGTTCGACCACTTAAAATCACCATCGCTGGTTCGGCCGTCAATGGAGGCTTCCATCGCTTCGACCAGATCGCTCTCCATGCGCATCAGAATGGGCTGCGTCTCCGGATCTCCAAAGCGGCAGTTGAATTCGAGCACCATGGGGCCGCGTGCCGTCATCATCAACCCGCAATAGAGAACGCCTTTGTACTCCGCGCCTTCAGCCTTCATGCCCGCAACTACCGGGCGCGCGATGTGCGTGACCAGCCAATCGCGCATCGGATCATCGATAATCGCCCGCGTGCTGTAGGCACCCATGCCTCCTGTATTTGGGCCGGTGTCGCCGTCGCCAACCCGCTTGTGATCTTGGGCAGCGACCAGGGGTGCGAGCCGCTCGCCATCGCTTACCACGAGAAAAGAGAGTTCATCGCCTTCGAGAAATTCTTCCAGAACGACGCGTGCTCCGGCCTCCCCCAGCATTCGACCGCTTAACATTTCGTTGGCCACGGTCGCAGCTTCGTCCTTCGTTTTCGCAATCACCACACCTTTCCCAGCAGCCAAGCCGTCGGCCTTCACCACAATCGGAGTGTGGAAGTGGGGCAACGCTCCCCGCACCTGCTCGGGAGAATCACAGATCGCGTAATGCGCCGTCGGAATGTGATGTCGGTGCAGGAATTCCTTGGCAAAGCTCTTGCTGCTTTCGAGTTGCGCCGCAGCTTGCGTCGGACCGAAAGTGCGCCATCCGCGACGTGTGAATTCATCGACT
>Ga0302275_10002471_pt1 | contig 19475 bp, 12 predicted proteins | sample III_Bog_N2_2_FD_200229 | JGI IMG/M metagenome (GOLD analysis project Ga0302275, IMG submission 200229) | Peat permafrost microbial communities from Stordalen Mire near Abisko, Sweden - III_Bog_N2_2 | ecosystem: Environmental > Terrestrial > Soil > Wetlands > Peat | place: Sweden: Abisko...
TATCCGGGCTAAATGATGCGCTTTACGTGGTGCTTGAATACCACGTTTTTTATCCGTGTCCATCTGTGTCCATCTGTGGTTAAAAAATCTTTTACTGCATGGATCCGCTTTAGTTAGGGCGTGTTTTCAAAATGGCTTTGGGTGGCCCAGGCCACTGGCCGGTGCCGTCCGGCGACTCGCCTGACGGAACGGAGAGACGCGTTTTTCGGACCCCGGCGCGTTGGAGAAACCCGGCGCGTCTGGCCATTCCGGCTGGCGGGTCGCCAACCGGGACGGGCGGGTCGCCCGTTCCACCCATTTTGAAAACACGCCATAGTGCAATAAAACGATGCCAGCTGCTGGCGGCGGCGTGGCGGCGGGTGTTTTTCAGCGCCCACTCCAGGCGGTTTCAAATTGCCATTGACTGTTTTCCGGCCTTAAGCCGCCTCCTTGATAATGCATGCGTAGGCATTGTGGTTGTGAATGCTCTCGAAATTCTCCGCCTCCACCCGGTACCAGGTCACCCGCGGATGGGCGTTCAGGCGTAAGGCCACATTGCGCACCAGATCCTCCACGAACACCGGATTATCATACGCCCGCTCCGTCACCGCCTTTTCATCCTGCCGCTTCAGCAAGGCATACAGCTCCGAGCTGGCGGAAGCCTCCACGATTTCGATCACCTCCTCGATCCACACAATCTTTTTGAACCGCAGCGCCACCGTCACCTCGCCCCGCTGGTTGTGCGCGCCGTACCTGGCAATCGCCTTGGAGCAGGGACAGAGCGTGGTGACGTTGACCCTCACGGTCAGCACAAAATCCGTTTCCGCCCCGCACGCCGCGGCGTCAAACCGCGCCACATAATCCATGAGGCTCGCCTTGCGCGTCACCGGGGACCGCTTGGACATGAAATAGGGGAATTCAATCTCCAAATGCGAGGTGGCGGAATTCAACTTCTTCTGCAACGAATGCAGAATTTCCGAGATGTTCTCCACATGGACGATGTTGCCGTGGGCGTTGAGCACCTCCACGAACCGGCTCATGTGGGTGCCTTTGAACTCCTTGGGCAAATCCACAAACATGCCGATGGTGGCCACCGTGTCCTGCACCTTGCGCGTCTTGTCGCGCACTTGAATGGGAAAGCGCAAGCCGCGCACGCCCACCTTGTTGATGGGCAGCTCCCGGTCATCCCGCCGGCTCTGGATGTCGTGCAATTCCTCCGTCACCGCTTGGTTGCTGTTTCGAGACATGCCCCACAGTAGCAGTTTTGCCGGATTTGGCAAAAAAGTTTGCGCTCCGGGCGGGCCATGACCCTGCCTTATGCGGCCCATTGCCCCCAGAAGCGGACCAGGGCTGCCCGCAATCCATCGGCGTGCCGCACCCGCAAATATTTCCACCAGGGCGGGAACAGCCGCCGGTAGCGCACTTCATTGAACCGCGCGTCAATCAGCAGGACCACGCCCCGATCCGTTTCCGACCGGATGACCCGGCCGATGGCTTGAAGGACGCGGTTCATGCCGGGAAAGGTGTAGGCGTAATCGAATCCAGCGGCGTTCTGTTGCTCGTAATATTCCCGGATCAGGTTGCGTTCAACGCACAGTTGTGGCAGGCCCACGCCCACGATCACCGCGCCGATCAGGCGTTCGCCCACCAGGTCAATGCCTTCGCCAAAGATCCCGCCCAGCACCGCAAAGCCGACGAGCGTGGCCCCTGGCTCGACCGCAAAGGCCGCCAGGAATGCCTCCCGCTCCGCCTCCGTCAGGCCCGGGCGCTGGACCCGCACGGGAATCGACGGGTAGCGGAGCTGAAAGGCCTGGCGGATGGCATTGAGATAGTGATACGACGGAAAATAGACAAGATAGTTGCCACGGCGACCCTGCACCAAAGTCCCCACCGCCTCCACCACCTCCGCCAACGAGTCCGCCCGGCCCTTGAAATGGGTCTGGATGCGGTCTTGAATCAGCACCGCCAGGTTTTCGGGCGGAAAGGGCGAGGGGAGTTGTAAGACGGGATCTTCCGGTTCCCCGCCCAGCAGGGAGCGATAATAATCCACCGGCGTGAGCGTGGCCGAAAAGAAGATGGCCGCCTTGCCCCGGGCCAGCGCCTTGCGCACCAGCCGCGAGGGATCCAGACAAAACAGGCGGACTTTCATGGCCGGGCCGTTTTCAACGAGGGTCACAAAGCGTTCATCGTAAACTTCAGCCGTGCGCCGGAACGCACGCATCTGGAAATAGAGCGCGAGCAGGGCTTCCCGGAATTCCGCCGGCTGGTTCTTGACCAGCCAGGCTTCTGCCGCGTCCAATGCGTTTTCCAGCGGCTCAATCAACTCATCGGGGAATTCGGGGTGCGGGCTGACTCCCCAGCCCTCCTGGTCCCCCTGGTTCGCCGCCCGGATCGTCCCTGGTTGCACCGGAAACAGATTGAGTTCGACCGCTGGATCGGAGGCGGCAAACGATGCTTCCTTCGACGAAATGTGGCCTGATTTCTGCATCGCCGTGTGCAGTTGCCTCAGCGCCCGGAGGCAGCGCGGTGCGGTCTGTTTGAGGGCGCGCTTCACGGCCAAAATTTCCTCGCCATCCAATTCGGCGGAGAACATCTCGCGGGCCCGGTCCACCAGATTATGCGCCTCATCAATGAGAAAACCGTAGGCGCCGCCATCCTCGGCAAAATGCCGGCGCAGATAGACTTGCGGATCGAACACGTAATTATAATCGCAGATGACCGCATCCGCCCAGACGGAGAGGTCGAGGGAAAGCTCGAACGGGCAGACCTGATGCTGCTGGCCCACCGCTTCGAGCCCGGCGCGGGTGATTTCCTCCCGTTCCAACGCCTCGCGGAGGGCGGGTTTGACGCGGTCGTAATACCCCAGCGCCAGCGGGCAGGTCAGCGGATCGCACGGATGCCCGGCGCGCACGCAGACTTTCTCCTTCGCCGTGAGCGTCACGGCCCGCAGCTTCAATCCCGCCCGGCGCAAATCCGCCAAGGCCTGCTCCGCGATGGCGCGGCCAACGGTGCGGGCGGTCAGGTAAAAAATGCGCTCGAGTTTCCCCCCGCCCAGCGCCTTCACCGCCGGGAACAGGACGGAAATGGTTTTGCCGATGCCGGTCGGCGCGGCGAGGAACAGCCGGCCACCGCTGGCGAGCACCCGATAGGCGGCCACCGCCAGGTCGCGCTGCCCTGGCCGATACGCTGGGAATGGAAAATGGAGCGCGGCGATGGCCGCATTGCGGGCCAGGCACCAATGATGGCGTTCGCGCAGCCAGTCCACATAGACGGCCGTGGTGGCGGCAAAGAAATCCGCCAGCCCGCCAAAGGCCCACGTCTCGCGAAACTCAGTCACCCGGCCGGCGGGCAATTCCAGATAGACGAGTTGAATGACGACTTCCGTCACGGCGTGCTCCCGGGCATGCATGAACGCATAAAACTTTGCCTGCGCCCAATGCAGGGGATCGGCGGCGTGATCCCAAGTTCCCGGCACGGTCTTGATTTCCTCCAGCAGCACGCGCCCGGACGTGAGGAGCAGACCATCAATGCGCCCCCGGATTTGCAGGGTGAATTCCGCTGTTTCCAGCGTGTGTTCCACCGGCAGTTCGGTCAGATAACCCGACGGGCGCGAACGCTGGATTTTTTGATGGCCCCGGATGCCGGCGAGCGCCCGGTCCGAGCCGACAAACTCACGGCGGCCGCCCAGATCGCCCTGCCGCAGGACAAACTCCACCAAGTCACGCACCGAAATCGTGTGCGTGGGTTTTAAAATGGCGACACTCACGGCAGATCCTGCTCGTCGGCAAACAATGCGAGCGAATCCATCCTTGGTTCGGTCGCGGTCGGATCTGGGATGAACGGACGGGTGCGTCGCGCCTTGGCCTGCATGAATTGGAGCAGCGTTTCCAAATGGGCAGCTCGCATCGCCAGATCGCGGGCGTGAGCCAGGCTAAGTCTGACAAACAAAGGACGTCTCCGCAGGCAGCATCGACACTACGCTGCGCACGAAAAATCGCGCGAACCGCTTCTGGATTCCGTTGCCATGAGTTGAGTCGGGAATGGATGGCCCGTTATTTCGCCCCCTGGTCAATCCAGGCGCGGATCAGGCCGATTGCTTCCGGGGTCAGGGGCTTGATGCCCGCTTTGTTGTTCAGCGGCGGCATCCAGGAATCATGATCCGTGGTGGCATGGGCAATGGCTTTGACAAGGAAGCTGTCGGCGCTGTTGCCGGGCGTCACCACGGGGCCTTCCTTGGTGCCTTTGAGCACGCCTTCCAGGGTGTCCATGTGCAGGCGCGCCTTGGGGTGGTCGCCGCTATGGCATTTCACGCAGGAGGCATCGAAAATGGGTTTGATGTCCGTGGCGTAGGTGACGCCGGTTTTGGCGGAGGCCGGGGGCAGGGGGCCGTCTTCCGCAACGGCGGTGAACGAAAAACTGGCGGCCAGGGCGGCCAGCGCAAGGGCGGATTTGATGGTCATTTTAATTTAATGAATTGTTTCAGGTTATCATCCAACGCTATGTATGACGCTGGAGCAACCAAAAAGATTCAAAAATAGTTAAAAAAAGGCAATTTGAAGTTGCCGGCGGCGGAGACTTGCGGAAGGGGCTCCCTTCCGCCAACTTGAAGCCGTGAACGCGGTTTCTTTTTCGGATGCAGCCTTGGTGGTGCTGGGCCATGGCACCGGGTTGAATGATCAATCTGCCCGGCCGGTGTTTCAGCACGCGGCGGAAGTGCGGCGGCGGAACCTGTTTGCCACGGTGCGGGAGGCCTTTTGGAAACAGGAACCGCAAATCCAGCCGGTATTGGCGGGGCTTTCGGCGCCCCGGGTGTTCATTGTTCCCCTGTTCATCAGCGCCGGCTATTTTGCCGGGCAAGTGATTCCCCAGGCGCTGGGCTTCGATTCTTCACGCAGCCCGCGGTCCGCATCACAAACGGCCTATTATTGCCAGGTGGTTGGCACCCATGAAAGCATGACCGGGGTTATTCTGGCGCGGGCGGCCGGGGTGGTGCGGCAGTTCCCGTTTCCGCGCGCGCCCAGGCCGGCGGAAACCACGCTGTTGCTTGCCGGGCACGGCACGGAAAAGCATGCCGGGTCGCGCCAGGCCATTGAGCGGCAGGCGGAATGGTTGCGGGCCCGGAAGCTTTACGCGGACGTCCAGGCCGTTTATTTGGAGGAGGCTCCCCGGATTGCGGGCTGCACCGCGCTGGCCCGGACCAAGTGCTGCGTGGTGGTGCCGTTTTTCATCAGCGACGGACTCCATGTGGTGGAGGATATTCCCGTGCTATTGGGTGAACCGGAACGGGTGGTCAAGGCCCGCCTGGAGGCGGGCCAGCCGGCGTGGCGCAATCCCACGGAGGTGCAGGGCAAATTAGTCTGGTATGCCACCTCGGTGGGGACAGAACCCGGGCTGGCGGATGTGATTTTGGAGCGGGTTCGCGAGGCGGCCGCCTCCAGGAATTTACCTGGCAGGATTGACGGTTTGGCGGCGCCGCCGATTGGGGTGAAACCTTTATCCAACCTGTGAAATCAGGCATTCCTCCGGATTTCGTCCGGAATAATTCGCGCCCGTTCGCCGCCTTCGTGGCCGCCGGTTTTTATCGGTGTTTTTCTGTGTCCATCTATGGTTAACTTGGCCGCGTGTCGGAGAAAAACAACAATGCGTCCATCGCCGGCAGCCTGTTGCTGGTGGTGATCCTGTGGGGCGGCAACAATGCCGGGACCAAATGGCTGGTCGCGGCGTGGCCGCCCATCTGGACGGGGGGAACCCGGTTTCTGTTTGCGGGCCTCCTCCTGCTGGCGGTGCTGCGGCACACGTGCTGGCTGGGCACCTTTGCGCCCCTGCCGCCGGCGGCGCGCCGGCAGCTGTGGGTTCGTGGCGGCCTTAGCCTCGCGGCGTACATTGTGTTTTTTTGCTGGGCGCTGCATTTGACGGGGGCCGCGCATGTGGCCTTGTATATCGGGGCCTCACCCATCTGGGCGTTGCTGATCGAAGAACGGCCGGGCCGCAATTGGTCCAGCGTGCGCCGCTACGGCGCGGCCTTGCTGGCGGTGTCCGGGGTGGCGGTGCTGTTCTGGCCGGCGTTGAAAACCAGCGGCTTTCATATTGCCGGCGAGGCGTGCGGCCTGGGCTCCAGCCTGCTCTGGGCCAACTACAATCACCAGAGCCGGAGGCTGGCCCGGGACCTCAACGGGGTGGAAGTGGCCGCCAATGCCATGTGGATGTCCGGCGTCTGGCTGCTGCCGCTGGGCCTGGCGGAACTGGTGGTGCGGCACGGGTTGCGGCTGGATGGCCCGCACCTGGCCGTGCAGGGGCTGAGCATTCTTTTTGGCGGGGTCGTGCCCTACGCCCTGTGGAACTCGGCGCTGCGCCACTGGCAGACCAGCCGGGTGATGTTGTTTAACAATTTCATCCCCCTGACGACGGCGACCTGGGCGAGTTATGTGTTGCAGGAGCCGCTGACCCCGACTTTTTTCGCGGCCATGCTGCTGATCGTGGCGGGCGTGGCCCTGGGCCAGGTGGACTGGTCCCGGATTTTCAAAGTGCCGGAAAGTTTTTGATTTCCGCGCCGAAACCGCTTAACCCGGATATTTCATAGCCATTGGGGAAAGCGTCGCGAAAAACCCTGTGAACAGAGGGGCGCAAACACGTTCGAAGGCGTGGTTGAAACGACGCGGCACGCAGGTTTGGAAACCTGCGCTGGAAAGCCTGCGCCACAAGGGTTTGCCATGGTTTGGCCGGTTTCACTATGAAATAGCGGGGTTAAACGCGAGAAAATATCCACTATTTGTTACTTGCCAACCCCCGCATAAATGGCTAGTGTCATCCTTCAGTTTTTGTAAAGAGGAGTATTAACACCATACTAAATAGGAAAGGGAAATCACCATGCATCAATCGTCACTTCACCGTAAATGTTACTTATCACTCCCGCGCTCGCTCGCCGCCGGTCTGGCCTTAACCCTCTGGCTCCTCAGCGCCTCCCGCGGTTGGACCCAGTCCAACGTGCTCATCCCGTTACACAGCTTTACCAATAGCCCGGATGGCGAATACCCGGTCGGAAACCTCGTCTGGGGCGCCGGCAATGAGCTTTATGGCGTTACCCTCGGTGGGGGCATCTATAGCGGCGGCGCAAGCGCTCATGGTGGCACACTTTACAAGGTCTATCAGGATGGCAGCGGCTACCAGGTTTTGCACAGTTTTTCTGAGAGCGATACGAGTGCCGGCAACTACGGTGGCCTTCCTCCCTTCTGGTTTTTGACCGTGATCCAAGGGAGCGACGGGACACTTTATGGCACCACTTATGCCGGCGGCACCAATGGCGCGGGTTCGCTATTCAAGCTCAACGTGGATGGCCGCAGTGGTTACACGGTGTTGCACAGTTTTGGCAGCGGCGATGCCAACCCCCAGAGCCTGATTCAAGGGAACGACGGCGCTCTCTACGGAACCTGCGTGAATAGCGCCGTTTTTAAAATCAACCTTGATGGCAGCAATTACCAAGTATTACACTACTTTACCAATAGTGTGGAAGGAACCGGCACTTTATGGGACAACCTGACCCAAGGCAGCGACGGCACGCTTTATAGCACCACTTATGAAGGTGGCACCAACGCTAGTAATGCCGGAACCATCTTCAAGCTGAACCCCGATGGCAGCGGATTTACCATCCTGCACAGCTTTAATGGTTCCACTGACGGCGGTACGCCGATTGGGAGGTTATTGCTGGGAAACGACGGCGCACTTTATGGCACCGCTTACGGCGGTGGCAGCAGCGGCGGCGGAACCGTCTTCAAACTCAACCCCGATGGCAGCGGCTTCACCGTTTTACATACTTTCACCGCTGCCACTGACGGCAGCAAACCGCTGGCGGGTGTGGTCCAAGGTGTGGGCAATGTACTTTATGGGGCAACCTCGACGGACCCCAACAGTCAGGGAACCATTTACCAGCTAAACCCGGATGGCAGTGGTTTTCAAGTTTTATATAATTTACCTCACCTTTCTCAGGCTAGTTTGTTGCTAGGCTCCTTCACTGGAGGCAGCGGCGCGCTTTACGGAACAATTTACCTTGGTGGCAGCGGAGCTCAAGGACTCCTCTTCGCGCTTCTGGTCAATCCGCCGCTCACCATCACCCCCGTTGGCAGTCAGACCGCCGGCAATCAAACCGCCGTCTTCTGGCCCAGTTGGGCCTTGAACTACACCCTGCAAACCAGTACCAACCTGGCCAACGGCCCCTGGACCACCGTGACTAACACCATCCCGGTCACCGGCGTCCAATTCACCAACCACCAGCCCGCCGCCTTCTTCCGCCTCGTCCAACCCTGACCCTCAGAGTCTGTCTGAAAAATCGGATTCGCCAGATGGAAAGAGAAACCATGAACGAACAAAGAGAGCTTTCCTAAGCCGTATCCATGCAGTAAATAGATTTTTTAACCACAGATGGACACGGATGAACACGGATAAAAAACGTGGTATTCAAGCACCACGTAAAGGGCATCATTTAGTGAAAAGTTAAGCCAAATAGTGGCGAATTGCTTTTGGTCCTCCAGTGAGCCGGCCGCATTTGTTCCGTTTGTTCCTTTCTGTTCTTGTTTATAGTTGGCCGGTTGTGTATAAGGGGCAAAAAATTGGGCGTGCTTACACTGACCGGCCGGACTGGGTCGGGATGCGTGATGGATGGATCAGCTTAATTATGTGGCCTTTTTTCGAAAAAGTGGCCGGCTCCGGTTCCGCGATTAGCGATGATCGTATCCATAATCAATACCGGGCTCCCGTGGCGCTGGCCGAGATCAGTTCACAATGATGTGACCCTAATTTACAGCCTATGCCTGAACCCTTGCAAGGCCAATTGACATGCAACGCCGTTTGATCCTTTTCCTGCTGGCGCTGGCCAGTCTGGGTGCCAGCGCACGCACCTTCAATGTGCTCGACTTTGGTGCCCGGGGCGATGGCGTGACGCTCGACACGGCGGCCATTCAACGGACCATTGACGCGGCGGCGAAACCGGGCGGCACCGTGTTGATTCCGCGCCGCCACACCTTTCTCGTGGCCACCCTGCAGCTCAAGGCGGGCATCGATTTTCACCTGGCCGGCACGCTGCTCATCAGCACCAACCAAGGCGATTACACCGGCGATGGCGTGCTTCTGGCCAGCAACGCCGCGAACCTGAAAATCACCGGCTCCGGGAATATTGTCGGGCAATCGCTGGCGTACATGACGGGTTACGACGCGCCGAATGAATGGTGGCTGTTCAAGGAATGGCGGCCCAAGCTGTTTGTGCTGACGGGCTGCACGAATCTGGTCGTGCGCGACCTCACTTTCGGCGATGCGCCCTATTGGGGGCTGCACCTGCTCGGCTGCGAAAACGTGCTGATCGATCATCTGACCGTGCAGAACCGCCTGGATGTGCCCAATGACGACGGCATTGACCCCGACCATTGCCGCAATGTGGAAATCCAGCATTGCCACCTGACCTGCGGCGATGATGCGATCGTGGTGAAGTCCACCCGGCAATCGCATGACTTTGGTCCCAGCGCCCACATTCACGTCCATGACTGCGTCATCCGCACGCAGGACGCCGGCTTGAAAATCGGCACCGAGACGACCGGCGACATCCATGATGTGGTGTTTGAACGGTGCGATATTCTTTCCAGCAGCCGCGGCTTATGCATTCAACTGCGCGACGAAGGCTGCATTTCCAATGTCGTCTTTCGCGATATCCGGCTGGTGGCACAGTATCATAGCGATCCCTGGTGGGGGCGGGGCGAGGCCATTTCGTTCACGGCCATTCCGCGCACGGCAGACACCCGGCTGGGACGGTTGCAGGATGTGTTGGTGCAACATGTTTCCGGCCGGGCGGAAAACAGCGTGCGGATCAACGGCTCGGCGATGAGTCCGATTGCGAACGTGCGGTTGGCGGATGTCTCCCTTGCGTTCGGGCGCTGGACGACATATCCCGGCGGCGTTTATGACAATCGCCCCACCAAAGCGGTCGCGCAGGTGGAGGCGCACCCGTCCGATGGTTTTAACGTGTGTTATGCCCATGGTGTCACGCTGGCCGATTGTTCGGTTCAGTGGAACGACCATGCGCCGGTGCCGTCCGTTGTTTTCGATCATGCGGCCGGCGGGCGGGTTTGGAATTTTCGCGGTGATTCGGAGGCCCATCCGATCCAGAATGAGGGGCGACCGCTTTCACCATGACCTGTCCGGGCCAGCCTCGTATCGTATGTTCATCCGATAACCCCGCCGTCATTACCATGATAAACCTGATGCCATGCCGCATTTGAATACAGGAGGGAACATTAAAGGCTGATGAGCATTGCGATTTCCATTGTTGAGGATCAGCGCGCCCTGCGCGAAAGCCTCGTGGAATGGCTGGGTAACGCGCCGGGCATCCGCTGTGTGGGCGCGTACGCCAGCGCCGAGGAGGCGTTGCGCAACCTGCCTGCGCAAAATCCGGACGTGGTGCTCATGGACATCAATCTGCCGGGCATGAGCGGCATTCAATGCGTCGCCCGGCTCAAGGAGCGTTTGCCCAAGACCCAGGTGGTCATGCTGACCACTTACGATCAGGGGGATTTGATTTTTGATTCCCTCCGCGCGGGGGCCAATGGGTACCTCCTCAAAAACATGCCGCGCGCGGAGCTGGTGGCGGCGGTGGAGCAGGTGCATGCGGGCGGTTCGCCCATGTCCCTGCAAATTGCCCGGAAGGTGATTGACCATTTTCATCGGTCGCCCCAAGCCTCGTCCGAGCTGGGGCAGTTGACCCCGCGCGAGCGGGATATTTTGCGCTTGCTGGCCAAAGGGTATTTGTACAAGGAGATTGCCGAGGACCTGGGCATCAGCATGAGCACCGTGCGCACGCATGTCAGTGCGGTGTATGAAAAGCTGCATGTGCAGTCCCGCACCGAGGCGGCAATGAAACTGGTTGGGCAGGAGACGTAGCGGCGGGGTCAGATGAACGTCCGATGGTTAATCCAGCCAGAATCAGTAAATTGTTGACCATACCTTGATCAATCGATGCTGCCATGGGAGTTCCGTGGCAGGCCGAGGCGCAATCAACATTTTTAATAGAACCAAGCTCATCCATCGTTCCGCCTATGCAAAATCACACCCTGCTTCGTTTCCCATCCCTCTGCGGCCTGTTGCTCTCCGCCCTCGCGCTGGCCAGCCAGGCCCAAACCTCCGCCATCTGGACCGGCCCGGCCAGCGGCGGTGAATGGAACACCCCCGCCGATTGGAGCACTGGCATGGCGCCGCTGGACAGCACCACCAACGCCTTTATCGGCGTGGGCACGAATGTGAGCTATAACCTGCCCATGACCGCCGCCAGCTTTGGCATCCTCACCAATAACGGCGTGTTAAACATCAACACCAACGGGTTCAATTGCAGCGCCATTTACATGGTGACCCCGTCGGGCTCCAAGCTGAACCTGACCAACTCGGGAACGGTGGTGACCTTGAGCGGGGGGTTGAACATGGGCACCAACTCCTCGGGGACCCTGGGCCTCGGGGCGTCCCTGACCGTGCAAAATCTGGCCTTGGGCTTCAACACCGGGAACGGCACCTTTACCTCCTCGTTTACCAACAATGGCGGGACTTTGACGGCGCTCAATACCACGCTTAATAACAGCGGTGGTTCAACGATCGCGGCGCAGTTGGTCATCAATGGCGGGACGAACAATTTAGGGACCACCACCGTCGGCCGCGCCCACAACTCCTCGGTCTATACTCTCGGACAGGAGGGCTTGGTGGTTTACGGCGGCCTCGTCAACACCACCAACTTGACGGTCACGGGGCCGTCCTTCGGCTCGGCTTATGTGGCGGGAGGCATTGTCACAAACTACGGGAACATCACGATTGCCGGCACCACGGCCGGCCGGTATCTGCGGGTGGTGCAGGCCGGCGGTTTGCTGGTGGCGGCCGACCCCAGCATTGTTTATTTAAGCTCCACGACGCCAGGAACGGAAACCGCGCGATACCAGGTCACGGGCGGGACCAACTTCATCGGCGGCATCTATATCGGCAACTCGAACAGCCTCAACGCGGCCACCATGACCGTCACGGTGGGCGGCACCGTTTATATCGGCAGCCAGGGCATTGCCACCAACGGGTCGGTCAACAACACCTTCACCTTGACCAGCGGCGGCGTTTTCGGAGCCACGGCGAATTGGGATGGCTCCGTGCCCATGAACTTGAATGGGGCCACCGCCGGCTTCACCTATCAGGCCGCGGATCCCAATGGCGTGGCTTACAATATCACCAATGACGCCGTTTTGACCGGCGGCGGCCAGGCGGCTTTTGTCTATAAAACGGGCGCGGGCACGCTGACCATGAATGCGGCCAACACCTATGCAGGCACCACGCTCATCAAAGCCGGCACGCTGGCCTTGGGGGCCAACGGCTCGCTCGCCAGCTCACCCATTCTGGTTGGCAGCGGAGCCACTTTCGATGTCTCGTCCATCGCTGGCGGCTATAACGCTCCCGCCGGCCAGACGCTCAGTGGTTTGGGCACCATCAACGGAGCGGTCACCTTGGCCGGTGCGACCATCAATCCCGGTTCCAACACCCTGAACGGCACGTTGACTTTCTCCAGTTCCGTCTCGGAAACGGGCAGCGCCACAAACCACTTCGACCTGATTGGCACGTCGGGGGCCAGCAACGACCTGATGGTGGTGAACGGTGATTTCGATCTCAGCGGTGCCAATTATGTTGAAATCAACGGCGGCAGCTTTGGCGTCACCTATCCTTTGATCCAATATGACGGTGTCTTTAACGGCAATGTCGCGGCCAACTTGATCCTCGTTGGCACCCCGGGCATTCTCTCCAACGACGTGGTCTCCAAGACCATCTATCTGATCTCCCAAAACACTTCCCGCCTGCCCACCGGCATTGTCTGGGTGGGTAACAGCGTGACCAATAACTGGGATCTCACCGACATCACCAACTGGCTGGTGAGTGGCCAGCTCAATTACTTCATGAATGCGGATTCGGTGCTGTTTGGGGATGCCGGCGCGGCCAATTCCGCCGTGAATGTGGCGGCCATTGTCACCCCGGCGGCAACCACGGTGAATAGCAGTGCCAACTACTCTTTCGCCGGCAGCGGCGCGATCGCCGGCAGCGGCGCGCTGACCAAATCCGGCGCGGGTACGCTCAACTTGAACCTCACCAACACTTATACCGGGGCCACGCTGGTCACCGGCGGCGTTTTGGAAGTCCCGTGGCTGGTCGACGGCGGCACGGCCAGCCCGATAGGTGCCTCCGTGAGCGACCCCACCACCTGGCTCCTGACCAACAGCACGTTGCAATACGATGGCAGTACCGTGGCGATTGACCGGGCCGCCACCCTCGGGGGAACCGTCGCGGTGGTGGTGACCAATAGCGGGACCACGCTGACCATCAGCGGCTCGCTGATTGGCAACGCGGCTTTGACGCTGTCTGGCAGCGGCGGACTCACCCTGAGTGGGGCCAATTCCTATACCGGGGGAACCCTGCTGAACAACGGCACGCTCACCCTGAACAATGCCACGGCCGCCGGTTCCGGCCCCATCTCTTTCCAAGGCAACAGCACGCTTGCCATCGGCGCCGTGGTGCCGGGCAACACCATTATTATCAGCAACTACAACGGCCTGATCACCGGTGGCAGCGGCAGCGGCTTGACCGGCATTAATGACGTGCTCGGCAACAGCAATCTCGTGCTGGCGGTGACCTCCGGCGTGTTCGATTTGAAAGGCAACCTGGGGGCTTACACCGGAAACATCACCTTCAGCAACGCGGGCGGCGCAGTGGTGCGTTTCAATGGCTCCATCGGCAGTCCGTTGGCCACCTGGAATCTGGGCAGCGGGCCCATGGATCTCAACATCCGCACGAGTTCCTCCTCCAACAACATTGGCGCTCTGCAAGGCAGCGTCGGCACGACGCTTTCGGGACGTGGCGGCTCGTCCAACAACGGCCCCACCACCCACTACATCGGGGCCAACGGCTTGAACACCCTCTTTGATGGCGTCATTCAAGACGGCGCGGGCGGCAGTGCCTCCACCACCTCCATCAACAAGGTGGGGACGGGCACGCTGGCGTTGACCGGCTCGAGTACCTACACCGGCAACACCACCATCAGCAGCGGCACGCTGGCCCTGACAAATAATCCGGCCACCAGCAATGATGGTTCCATCAATAATAGCGCCACGATCAATATTACCACCGGGGCGATTCTCGACGTCACGGGCCGCAGTGACGGCACGCTGCAATTGGGCGGCAGCGCCAGCCAGACCCTGGCCGGCCGCGGCATCCTGAAGGGCAGCCTGTCCGTTCAAGGCTCGGGCACCGTGGCTCCGGGGAATGGCCTGGAGGGCGGCGTTGGCGTCTTGACCGTGACGAATGCCATCAACCTCGGTGGCACTGCCTGGATGAAACTCAGCCGCGGTTCGAGCCCGAACAGCGACCGATTGATTTCCTCGCTCTCCACCATCACTTACGGCGGCACCCTCATCCTGACCAACGTCGGTGCGCCGCTGCAAGTGGGGGATACCTTCACGCTGTTCAGCGGTGCCGGTTTGGCGGCCGCCAGTTTCAGCAGCATCGTGCAGCCGGACTACGCCAGCTTCGACCTCAGCCAGTTGGGCGTCAACGGTTCCATCACGCTCACCAACACCTTCCAGCCCGCCATCGGCACGGTGGACTTCAGTTCGCTGCTCAACAATGGTTCCATCATTCTCAATGTCACCAATGGCGCGGTCAATGGCCCGGTGAACATCCTCACCGCCACGAATCTGGCGGGCCCCTGGGTTATCAATACGTCGGCCGTCTTTGATGGCAGTGGCAATTTGAGCCAAACCATCACGGTGGATCAGACCCAGTCGGCATTGTTCATCCGCTTGCAGGCGCAATGATTTTGGATGGGGGGTGGGGCGGGCCGGGGCAGCCGGTGGTTGTCCCGGCCTGTTCTCATGGCTTGGCCCGCAATCCAGCTATTGGTAGTAGCGGCAGAAAACCCGGCCGGAACGCCCTTCCGACATTTCTTCATCCGTGTTCATCCGTGGTTGAAGCAATCTTTGACGCATGGTTTTATTTTTTGTGGGGCGCCCAAAAAAAGACTAAAGCACTCCGACAATCGTCCGATGTCAATACCGGGCAGGGCGGGGTCGCCAGTGGGCAGGGCGGGTTGAGTTACTGGCGCGTGATTGAGTGTTTTGGTTAGTTGGTTGACTGAGCTGGTCCAACGCGGGTCGTTGGCCCAGCTCTTTTTTTGACATGGTTGCCCATGGTTGCCATTCACCCCCGCTTTCCGACTTTTGACAAACGGGGTAATTCGTTTACTGTGATGGCGGTTTTGCACCCATGAACTTGAACGAACAGATGACGCAACTGGCCCGCCAGGCCAAGGCGGCGTCGCGCGAACTCGCCCGGCTCACCACGGCTGAGAAAAACGCCTGCCTGCTGGCCATGGCCACCGCGTTGGAACTAAACGCCGACGCGCTCAAACAGGCCAACGCACTGGATCTGGATTTTGGCCTCCGGCACGGGCTTTCCTCCGCGATGCTCGACCGGCTCAAGCTCGACGATAAACGCATCGCCGCCATGGCGCGCGGTTTGCGCGAAGTCGCCGTGCTGCCCGATCCCGTCGGCCGGATCCTCGACGAACGCCGGCGTCCCAATGGCCTCAAGCTGCAAAAGATTTCCACGCCCATCGGCGTGGTGGTCATCATTTACGAATCCCGCCCCAACGTCACCGCCGACGCCGCCAGCCTCTGTTTCAAGTCCGGCAATGCCACCATCCTGCGCGGCGGCAAGGAGGCGCTGCATTCCAACCAGTTGATTGCCCGCATCCTGATCGAGGCCGGCCAGATCGCCCATCACCGCTTTCCCGCCCACGCCATCCAGGTCGTGCCCACCGCCGAGCGCGAGGCCATTCCGGTGTTGCTGTCGCTCACGCAATACATTGACCTCTGCATGCCCCGGGGTGGCGAGGGATTGATCCGCGCCGTGGCCGAATGCAGCAAAGTGCCGGTGATCAAGCATTACAAAGGCGTCTGCCACGTCTTTGTCGATGCCCAAGCCGACCAGGACATGGCCGCCGAAATCGTCCTCAACGCCAAGGTGCAGCGTCCTGGCGTTTGCAACGCCATGGAAACCCTGCTGGTGGATCAGGCGGTCGCCGCCGGCTTTTTGCCCGCCATCGGTGCCAAATTATTTGAGCAGCACGTTGAAATCCGTGGCGATGAAGCGACCCTCAAGCTGCTGGAGCCCTTGCGGATCGCGCAGCCGGAAGGGCGTTTGCGGCCCGCGACCGAGCAGGATTATTTCACCGAATACAATGATTACATCCTGAATGTGCGGGTGGTGGAGGGCGTGCAAACCGCCGTTGACCACATCAACCACTACGGCTCCGCGCATTCGGACAGCATTGTCACCGGCAACGAGGCCCACGCGCGGCAGTTCCTCGCCGAGGTGGATTCGGCGGCCGTGTATTGGAACGCCAGCACGCGCTTCACCGATGGCGGCGAATTCGGCATGGGCGCGGAAATCGGCATCAGCACCGACAAAATCGGCGCCCGCGGTCCCATGGGGCTGGAGGAGCTAACCAGCTACAAATGGCTGGGTTTTGGCACCGGTCAGGTGCGGGGGTAGGGTTGCAGGATGAAAGATGAATTATGAATATCTTCCATTTGCCCGCCGCCGCCAGCGTCTCCAGCGTCCCTCGGTGAAACTAAGTCTTGGTCGTCCCTTGCCGATGCAGCACAATCCCGACAAACCGCCAGCGTTCGGCAAATTCCTCATAGGAAAGCTGCTGTCTTCCGCCCAGCGGATCGCCGATGATCACCGCCGAATCCGTCACCGCCAGCACCGCCACCCAATGATCCACGAGCAAGCCATATTTCACGACCGCCAGCGTCAATCCAGCCTGTTTCAACTCCCCCACACTATGAAAGGCCCGGCACTGGGCGGTTAATCCGTCCGCGCCATATTGCCGGTTCAAAGCCGCCGACAGCATATCCGTGGGGGTGCCTTCTTGCACACTGGTGCAGGAAAGAATCGCGATCTGGCCCTCTTCGGCCGGCAAACCCAGCTGGCGTAACCCCGTCACTGCCGCGGCTGGGCCGCAAGTGTAACCCGTGGTTTGGATGCAAATGCCATGCTCGTCGATTTGGGTATGCAGCTGACTCAACGACTGGCGATCCACCATGGGCGCAATGAACGGCCAGATGGACATGAAAAAGACGATCAGCGCCATCAGCACACCGATCGCCACGCGATTGCGCCGTTCCGGCACCCGCGACAAGGGCGTCGTCAGCACCAGCGTGGCGATAAAGCCCATCACCGCGAACTTCCGCAGGCCCATCATCATCCAGGAAACGGGGGGCTGAAACAGGAGCGCGGGAACGTGATACGCCAGTCCATAGACCACCACCAGGACCATCGGGAGGAAATAACCGAGCGTCCAATAGGGGCTCCGCCAACGCGAACACCACCGGCCCAGAGCCACCCCCGCCAGCGCACAAACCGTGGACCCGAACGCCGCCAACCAGAGATTCATGCCCCCATCATCGCCGGAACCCCCTCGGAAGCAACTGTTTTTTGATCAATCCTTTGCACCAAATTCAGACACTGTCCCGAAACGAGGAACATTACGCCCAGCCATCGGCATGCGGCGCACGAATCTGTGACACACAGGGACGTGGCCAGCCATGAACTGGTGCAAACCACCTCAATTCCGAAATCGAAAGGGATAGAACGGGCGACCCGCCCGTCCCGCCACCCCTGGGCCGGACGATTTTGCCCACGCTGCCATTTCCCTCCCTGCTTCAATTTTCACGTGAATTCGTGGTTTCGGCGCTAATCCACTTCGGAATTCGGGATCACTCCAAACCCCTCGAAGTTTGGCGCGCCGCTGCGGCTCACCGAGCAGCCCTGGCGGCTTCCATTCCCCGAACTGCCAACAATGTGTGAATAACTCAAAACAGTTTGTTAATAAGTTTTACGGGAAAAAACCACGGGCACGGAGTATGCTCTTCCCATTGCGCTGGGGATATGAATCAGAACAATATAGAGTCGAGGGAATACACCGAAGAATATACGGTGACCCTGGATTGCGAGTCAGTGGTTTTACCCACTGGCCGTAATTCTTTGCTGTCCGTGAGGGCGTATCTCGAATTTCTCGCCTTGTCGGGGCAGCGCATCCTCAGCGATTTTGTGGTGGATGGCATCCCGTTTGATTTGTCCTTGCCGCCGGACAACCGCCCGTTCCGCCGGGTGGATGCGGTGACCATTCCCCTCACCGAACTGCCCCTGTTGCTGCTCGCCACGGCCGGGCAGCAAGTCTGCCGCGCGCGCTGCTCCGTGGAAAACGCACTGACCCTGGTCCTCATCAACAATCCCGAGCAAGCCCGCGAACTCTGGTGGTCCCTCGCCGGCCAGTTGAAGGAACCGGTGCTCACCCTTAGCCTCATGCCGGAACATCTCTGCGAACTGTGGTGCGGCGTCACGTTTGCCAAATTGCGCCGCTGGCAGTTGGAACAGGTTTCCCTGCTGGTGCGCCGGGTGGACGAAGCCTGCGAAGATGAGGACAACATCCAGCTTTCGGATGCCTTGGAAAAGCAGGTTTTACCATGGCTGGATAAACTGGGCGAACACATCCGCCTCTGGCACAGCGCCGCGCTCGCCGGCACCCGCATGGGCGCCGGAAAAGGCGGCGGCTCCCGCTAATTCTCCACCTGGAAAAGATCCATTGGAAGCATTGGATTTTTTTAGCCGTCCGGGTGGTCTGCTATAATGCCGCCCGGCGTAGCCGCGATAAGAACTCCACGGGAACTCGCGCCATTGCCGCAAGCGTTCGTCAACCAGTTGGGGCGTTGGCGGGGCAGCCAGCCCCGCGCGCGAAGCCGCGCGCTGGCCCTGGCCCAATTTCAACGCTCCCACCCCACCGGGTTGAGGTGAACCTAGCAGCCTGTTGAACAATTCCAAAAACCGCCGGGTGAGGGCACCCGGCCTAAAGGATTTCCATTGATATCAACGATTTTGTAGGCCCGGTGCCCTCACCGGGCGGTTATTTCAACAGGCTGTTAGCGGGCCACCTCCTGCCAGCCGGCGTCATCTTCAATGATCACCGCGAGGGCGCTCCATGAGACCAACCCCGGCTGCGGATGGCCGTGGCCCGATTCCACTGGAAATAGCGAAGAATCAGGAAAATTTGCAAAACACACTGATCGGCAACTGGTTAGGGATGCGACTTCGGGGAAAATTTGCACACTCTGATTGCAGGCGCGGCGCGCACGGAGTGACGCGCCCTACTATGAGAACGGGTGTCAAGCCCGTTGGGGTTGTTTTTTTTCAGGTCATGTTTTGTTCAATTTTTTGTTCATTGCAAATTTTTGTCAGCCCTTCCCTGGGCACCCTGTTTCTGGCCAGGACCAGTCCGACCGCGTGGCTTCGAGCTAAAACGAGCAACCGGGCAGGCTGGCGAGCCCCTAGCTCGTGCCCGGTTGCGGGCGCACGTTCCAACGTGGCTGCCAACCCTATCTTTG
>Ga0302275_10002472_pt1 | contig 19469 bp, 18 predicted proteins | sample III_Bog_N2_2_FD_200229 | JGI IMG/M metagenome (GOLD analysis project Ga0302275, IMG submission 200229) | Peat permafrost microbial communities from Stordalen Mire near Abisko, Sweden - III_Bog_N2_2 | ecosystem: Environmental > Terrestrial > Soil > Wetlands > Peat | place: Sweden: Abisko...
AATGCTCTGCGGCACGCTCCCAGGCTCCGCGACCATGGCCCGCACAATCTGCCCCTGGGCGGTAAAGTGCGAGTGCCCCAGCGTCGCTTCCACCGGCTCCAGCCAGGTGTCGCCATTGGTCCCATCCACCTTGGCGTGAAACGTCGTATGCAGCGCCAATGGGTTGTCGAAAGGCTTCAGTCTGAAATCCGGCGTGTCCGTCTCCCCATCCACCGTCAGGTCGCGCAGTGTCCCCTCATAGTGCCCGATGGACGATAGAATTCCCGCAATTCCCTTGAATTCGCCCAGATCGGCGTGCTCAAAACCGTAGTCGCCGCTCACCGGGCTCTCTCCGGGATCAGCGACATCCCACGGCCCAAATCGCCCCTTGGAGTGGATCGTTCCTACCGGTCGCGGGCTAGTCAACTCAGCATCAAATCTCATCGCCGGGATACCCGCAGATAACTGCTCGTCCGAGTCGGTCTTCGTGAGCTTGAGGTGGGCTATGGCGATCTTCAGCGGCAACTTGCCCGGCTTGCCCGTCTCCAGGATCAAGCGCGCATCCTTGCACTCGATGCTGTCCGCCTCAAATCGCAGTCCCCCGCCACTCGCTTCTTCATTCCTTGCTGGTTCAGCAGCTGTTGAGTTGTGCAGAAAATGCGACCTCGGCGGCAGGTCCACGTCAAGCCCTGTCAACTTAACGACCGAAACCCGAATCGGCTTGCCCGGCTCATAACGCAACGGCGCATGGAACCGAAACACCTTCAGCCGGATTAGCGGAGCCTCTGGCGTGTTGGGCTGGCTGGTCCCTGCGGGAACACTGACGCCTGCCACTTGCGCGGGAGGCCAGATGCGCAGGCCCTTGCCCTCAGCCCACACCCCCCAGCGTCCATCCAAGCCGTTGTCGAGCGACACATGAAAGCTGTCCAGTTCCACCCGCGCGTGAAACCGTTCCCGCAAACCTTCGACAATCCGCGCGCGCAAGAACGGTTCTGCCCGATGCGCCGCCACGGTCACGATGCCGGCGAGCAACGCCGCGGCGGCCAACAGCCCGCCCACGGCCCACTTGAGCCACCCGTGCATGCGCCAGAACGATGTCCGAGATTTAGCCAAACCCGCCTCCTGATCGGTTCCTATTGTCGCAGGGTTCGCCGCCTGCATTTTCTTAATAGACGGCAAATGCCGTAGACTTCATAGCACAGATGCAAGCACAGATTGAAAACCTCGTAAAGCTGCAAAGCATCGACCTGGAGCGGACCCGTCTCACTCTTGCCGTTCGGGCCTTGCCTGCTGAAGTTGCCCAGGCAGAAGCCGCCCTGGCCGCTGTCGAACGCCAGTCCGCAGAAACTTCCAGCGCGCTAAGCCGCGAGGAGTCCCTGCGCTCCCGTCTGGAACGCGAAATCGCTACACACCGGCAAAAGGCCGTACGCTTCCGCACCCAGCTCGATTCTGTAAAGACCCCGGAGCAGGCTGCGGCGATCGAACATGAAATCGCATTTGCATCTTCCGAGGCCGACCGCCTGGAGAACGAAGAGTTCGCGAGCCTGGAGCGCACTGAAGCTCTGGAGACTGCGCTGGCCATCGCGCGCGCGCAGGTTGAGTCCCTGGCTGGCGCGCTTGACAAGACCCGCGCCCGTGCTGCCATTCGCCACAAGGAATTTATCGCCGAACTTGCCGCCCTCAATCTCGAGCGAGATGCTCTTCGCCCACTCATCGACTCCGAGCCGCTCATCCGCTATGACCGCCTCTCCGGCTCACGGGGCACAGGCCTTGCTCGCGCTGACAACCAGCAATGCACCGGCTGCCGCATGGGGGTTCGCCCTCAAATGTGGAACCAGCTTCGCGAGGGAGAACTGCTGTCATGCGACAGTTGCGGCCGCCTGCTCTATTGGGACCCGGCGATGGCTCCGCCGCCTCCACCCCCTAAATCTCCGCAGACCGCACCCGCCGCAAGAGCGCGGGTTCAAAAGCCCCATTCAGCTGAAATCTAAAAATCGAACGCGGCCTTTCGAAAGACGAAATCAATTCGAAGGTTTCTGTATCTCGCGAAGCGCGTTCATGATGGCATGGGCAATCACGGCGTCCGGCGGAGCGGTCGCGCCTTCTTCCACATTTTCCGTCATCTCGGCAAAGAGCTTGTAGATCCCTATTGCGAGTACGGCCAACTGAACTGGATAGCCTGGCAAGCTCCCCGTCGGGAACAGGTCGCCGTTCTCTTGTAGAAAGGCAGCTGCGGATTGCACGATCCTGTGTTCTTCGCGGCTCTTCTCACTTTCGTAACTGAAGATCCACTCTCGAACACGCTGCGCGATCTCAGGCTGGGTCTCCTGATCGACTGCAATACCTGTCGCGGAAAAGACCCGGCAATCGTAATCGCGGCAAGTCTGGGGGCGGTCTTCATAAATGGAGCACTCGTTCCCGACCAGCATCGGGCATTGCCCTTTGTCGTCATACCCCAGGAGAACATTCCCCTTGGGCAGGCCCGGCGCGGGAAAGAGAAGTGCGCGAGGAATCCGCTGGATGGTTCGCGTCTCTTCAGGTTTGATATGGATGAACATGGAGGAACGGCAACAGCCCCGGCATGTACCGCAAGGCACTTCCGCTCCGCCGTTTCCCGATCGCAAGGAGGCCTCGGTAGAGCGCAGACATTCCGAGAAACTCCCTGCGGGCTGGCCCTCAAATCCGCTCGATGCTTCGCTTTCGCATTGTTCATTCTTGCGCATTGCTCACGACCCATCTCAAGCCTGGATGACAGAGGACGATCGATATAGCCCCCTGTTGCAATGGCAATCGCCCGAACCGGATTCCCATGTGCAACCCACCCAACCTGCTAACCTTTTATCGTAGAACCACGGACCCAGGAGCGCCCGATGCAGCGCATTTGTGTAGACATGGATGAGGTCATGGCGGATACGCTCGCCGAGCACCTGCGCCGCTACAACCAGACCTTCGACGAAGAAGTGACCCCGCAGGATCTGGCCGGCAAAGGCCTTTGGGAGATTACCCCCATTGACCGCCAACAGCAGCTTCGCGCTTTTCTTGACGCCGAAGACTTCTTTGAAGACCTGGCCTTGATGCCCGACGCGCAGCAGGTTCTCCAAGGCCTTTCAGCACGCTTTGAGATCTTCATCGCTACCCAGGCCATGACTGTCCCCAACTCCCTTGGCCCCAAGTACCGCTGGCTGCAGCGCCACTTCCCTTTCATCCCGCCCACGCATTACGTCTTCTGCGGCAACAAGAGCATTCTGCGCGCCGACTACCTCATCGACGACCTGCCCCGCAACCTGCTCCGCTTTGAAGGCCAGGGCCTGCTTTACACCGCCCCACATAACTTGTCCGCTACCGGCTTCGTCCGCGTGGATAACTGGCAGCAAGTAGCCGACTATTTCGCCGGTCAGCCGAGCTGACTCTTTGCCCACTCGGCCCTGCTCTGATTCTTTGGACCTTCATGCCTACGAGTGCCCGTCTACCGCGAACGTGGGCAGCAACCGAGAACGGAGATTGCTTCTACTTCCTGGCTTGCGTTGCCCTGGAAGGGGCAAAGACGACTTTGGGCGGGTCGCCAAGGGTCAGCGTGGCTTCAACCGCTTGCTTGCGGAATCCTGCACGCACTTCATTCTGTTTGAGCGCAACCGCTCCGTTGTCGATCGCGACCTCAGCGATCCAGCGATCGAAGCGGGCCAGCGCGGAGGGAACCGGCGCCATTTTCTGCGAAGCGGCAGAGTTTTCGGATAAAGCGCCGCGCTGAGCGCCGACGGCCCCATGCCGCCACTCAAAGCGCAATGTACCCTTAGCCGAGCTTGCCAAGTCGTTTTCCGTGAAGCCGGAGAGATCGATCTTGCCGTCTGCATCGAAATCGCCGCCCTGCTTGCTTCCGGACCAGCGCATACCCAGCAACTGCCCTACGGCCGTTGCGTTGAGTCTCTCGAAGTGGCCCACCAGCGTATAGCTGGGCTTGGCTTGATCGGTCCCGGCGGTGCGAAGCGTGCCTGATCCGTGGACGCGACCGCCCAAGAGGCCGGCATCGAGGCCCGTGATCTCCGCTCCACTTGGAAGCACGCGCAGCGACGCCGACGCATCCCTTAGCGTGACCGGCCCTAGAATGAGGGAGTCGGCTTTTACCGAGCCCTCAAGTTGCGGCCAGGCTGGCGCCGGCGACGTGCTGGACAAGCGTAGGCGATCAATCAGAGCCGAGAGCAGCGTACCGGGCTCATGCGCTCCCAAGATCGCCGCCTGAAGGGCGCCGGCGTCAAGCGCTCCGAATTGCACCTGAAAATGCGGCAAGCAGGGCGGGGTCGCGTCGCAGCTCGCGGGCAATGCCAGGCTCGCCGTTCCCTTCACGGGCCCATAGGAGAAGACCACTGTATCCCAGAGGATTTCCCCGTTGCCGAGGTGAAGCGTGGCTTGAGCGATCGTTACGTGGTTGGTAAGATAGTCTGCCTTCCAATTGGCATTGTGGAAGATCACAGTCCCGCTCAGGCTATCAGTGTCCGCTGTTGAAGCTTGGTTCGCTCCTACGGGCGCCAGCGCAGCCGTTAGGCCTCCGGCAATCATGGCGGCACTGGAGGCAGTACCGGCGGCCGGAAGGTCACTGAATGGAATCCTCTGTGCCGGCTGCCAAGGGCCCGCGGCGATCAGGTCCACAGAAACAGGGTCTCCCGCCAGCGAATCCAGAACTCCGGCGCCTCCCATCCCAAACGCGCGCGCCAGTTCTTTGGCACGCGCTACACTGGCCGGGCCGCGCACCGTGACCAGATAGCCGCTGAGCGCCAGCCGCGCCGTGACGGAGAGTGGAGCCGCCCCACCGGCAGGAATTGCCACGGTTGCTGAAAGCGCCGTCTGAGTTGGGAACAGAACTGGCTCCTTCGCTGGGGTTCGAGCGTTGGAGTGACGCCGGTCAGGCTGCTGAACCTGGGAGCCGGCAACCGGTTCCAGAACCAGCCGGGGCGCCTGGATCGACGCGCCAAGCCCTTCCCCACTCAGTTGGAATCCCTCCACGGTCAAGCTGCCGGTAAGCGGCTCCTGTCTAACTGGAATGGCCTTGCTGGCCTGCGCTGCGCCGGCCTTGGCCTTGCCTTGCATGGCCAAGCTCGCCGGGGTCTCAGCCGGGCTGTCCCCAGCCGCAACCTCGGCATAGGCAATCTTGCCGCTTACGATGCCCTTTGCCTCAAGACCAGGGGCCAGGCCACTGCGAACGGTGCGCAGGGCATCGAGGCCGGCTGCCACCGGAATCCGATCAAGCTCAACCGAGAAATGCGGCGATCCACCCTCACCGGGCAGATCCCCTTCCAGATGAATGCGGCCATCGCCCAGGGGCGAGTCGCAAGACAGCTTCTCGACCGCACGCTCGGAAAAGTGGTAAAGAAACCCGCACTTTGCATCGAAGTCCATGGGCGCGGCTGGAGCAAACTCGGCGCGATGGACGCCCGTGGCCCGCAGACGGGTTTCAATCTGAGCCGCATCGGCGGTCCCGTCAAGATGCAGTTCGCCGGTCAGGTCGCCACGCCAGCCTGGGTCGGAACCAATCACCAGCCGTGTGAGTTGTCCCAATTGGGCTTCTCGCCACTCAAGGTCGAGGTGTACCGGCATCTGCCGCAACTCGGCCGCGCGGCGCACGCTTGCTTCCAGCCGCACTTCTCCAGTATCCGCCAAGTCAAGGCTGACGTCAGTACGCGCCGGTTGACCGCGCAGACGCAGGCGCCAGTCTCCAGGCTCTTCCTGCCAGAAGGAGAGGTCGGTAGATACCAGCGAAAACGGCAGCTTTTCCGCGCCGTTCTTGATGTTGATGCGGGAGTTGGTTGCCTCAAGGTAGGGAAGCGGCGCAATTTTCATGGCGATTCCCGGCATCCCCCCGCCGGACCCCGAATTGTCCACCGCCGTTCCAGCATGTGCGGCCGCAGTGCGGAACAGCGAATCCAGATTCCAACGGCCGGCCTCGGTTCGCACCAGATTCAGGCTGGCTTCATCCACGCTGATCGTGCCAATCTCCAGCCGCCCCCGCCACAGTGAGAGCAGCCGGAACGACGCTGTGACCGTATTGGCGTGCAACACCGGCTCGGCGCCATAGGCTGGATCTTCTTCCACGGTCAGGTCGGTTAGCACAAAGGCCGGCCTCGGCAACAGGCGCAACTCCACAGAGGAAAGGCGCACCGGCCTGCCAAACGAAGCTGCAATCAGTTGCGTGATGCGGCTCTTGTACCGGCTCAGGCTAATCCAGGGAGGCACGATCAGCACTGCCACGATGGCCGCCAGCAGCGCCAGCGCCAGCCACATCCGCCTGCGCTTTCGTCGTCCGCCTTGCACTTCTTCCGTCATGCTCCTATCCATGGTAATTCGCTTTGGCGGACTTGGCTCAGCGGATGGGGTGCAGTGTCCGCTTCCAGCGCGTCTCGGTGACGAAGTGGAGCGCTACGTGGCCCATCCAGGCCAGGGTGTTGCCGATTCCGGGCTGCTCCAACCGGTGCTCTGGAGTCTCAAACGACCAGTAGTTGAACAACGGCCGGCCCACGATATTCTCCCTCGGAACAAAGCCCCAGAAACGAGAATCGGCGCTGTTGTGCCGGTTGTCGCCCATCATGAAGTATTTGCCCGGAGGAACCACCAGATCACCATCCACAATGTGACTGGGAAAATCGACAGCCCAGGTTTCGGGAATAAAGTTTCCGGGTTCTGGATCGGGTGGCACGGAGGGAAACTCGTCGAGAAAGCCGGAGTGGTTCTCTGGCGTAGTCGGTTGGGCATGCGGCTGATCCTGCGCCACGCCATTGAGGATAACAATGCCGTTGCGCAGGCGGATGTGATCGCCGGGAATGCCGACCAGCCTCTTCACCAAGGGGAGATACTCAGGTTTTCCGTCAGGGTCCGGGCTTGGGTCCAGCACGGGCTTGAAAAAAACCACGATGTCGCCCCGTTTTGGTTCGCGGTAATGGACGAGCGGCATCCACTTGGTGGGCGGCGACAGGGTGACGCGATCCACCAGTAAGTGGTCGCCTACAAGCAGCGTGTCCTTCATCGATCCCGACGGAATCACGAAGTTCTGGCCCAGAAACGTGAGGATGAACAGGCCCACAACCAGCACGGAGCAGATGCTGGCCATAGCCTCATACGGTGTCTCTTCCACACCTTTTTCAGTGGGTTCCGGAAGGGGTTGAGACACGGAATGTGAGTTGGGGAGCGGAGTCTTCTTCTTCGTCATCCTGTATGGCCTGCGTGATTCAGACAAAACAAACACGGGGCAAGCTCAGATGCTCAAGCTTCCTAGCGAATCAGGTGCAGCGTCCTCTTCCAGCGCGTCTCGGTGAAGAAATGCAACGCCACATGGCCCATCCAGGCTATGCTGCTGCCAATCCCGGTCTGCTGATACTCTTCCTCGGGGGTAACGAACGACCAGTAGTTGAAGAGTGGCCGGCCTACGATGTTCTCTCTGGGAACAAAGCCCCAGTAGCGCGAATCCAGGCTGTCGTGCCGGTGATCGCCCATCATGAAGTACTTGCCGGGTGGAACTACGATATCCCCATTCTCGATGTGGTTGGGGAAGTCCACGCTCCAGGCTGCCGTGGCGCCACGTTCCGGCGAGGGCGCAATGGAAGGGTACTCATCCAGAAACTCCGTATCGCCGGACGGAGAAATCTCCCCATCCTTGGGCGGATCCTGGGCCACGCCGTTGAGAATAACGATGCCGTTGCGCAGGTGGATACGATCGCCGGGAACGCCAACCAGCCGCTTCACCAAAATCAGATAATCCGGCCGCCCATCCGCATCCAGATCCGTCACGGGCTTGATAAAAACCACAATATCGCCGCGTTTCGGCTCACGATAGTGAACCAGCGGCATCCATTTCGAGGGCGGCGAAAGGGTGATGCGGTCCACCAGCAAGTGGTCGCCCACCATCAGGGTCTTCTCCATCGATCCCGAAGGAATCACAAAGTTCTGGCCAAGAAATGTGAGGATGAACAGGCCCACAACCAGCACGGAACAGATGCTGGCGACCGCCTCGAAGGGCGTCTCTTCCACTCTGTCTTCGGCGGGCTCGGGTTCCGGCTGTACTTCTGGCATCGACTTGGGGGGCAGAGTTGTTTTCTTCGTCATCCTGTCGCTCGTTAAAAAGTAGTTCGTGGACAGCCGTCAGTGGTCAGTTGCAAGCAGTTGGCAATCGGGTTCTTCCCTGACCCCTGATCCCTGACACCTGTTCTCAGTGAACCACATGGAAGATGCGCTTCCAACGCGCAAAGCCCGTCAGTTTTGCCGAGAGTTCCTTGTCGTGTCCGAGTCTATCATCCGCGGCCTGTTGCACATCGGTCGACGAGGGACGAGACACCGAGAAGTAGATGAACAGCGGCCGCGCTACGATGTCGGCCCGCCTGACAAGGCCAAAAAAACGGGAGTCCTTGCTGTGATTGCGATTGTCGCCGAGAACGAAATACTCTCCCTCGGGAACCACCAGTTCCCCGTCACGGGTAAGACTCTGCATCTGCTTCCACCAACCTGGATCGACGGTTGGGTCGGTATACACCTTCGCGGGAAAATCGTCGCGGAACGGATTGGGAGGGGCCGGCTCAAAGGCAGCGTAGGGTTCGTTCAGCGTCACGCCGTTCACCGTCACCCGCCCATCTTCAATGTGCAACCTGTCGCCGGGAACTCCCACCACCCTTTTCACCAGAAACGGCGGCTGCGGATGGTGAAAGAATACGATGTCACCTCGCTCAACGCTCCGATACGGCAGAAACCACCGGGTCAGGCCGCCCGAAGGCGCATAAACCTGCTTGTTGACCAGCAAGAAATCGCCAACCAGAAGGGTGCGCTCCATGCTTTCGGACGGGATGAGATACGGCTGGAGCACAAAAGTGTTCAGAAACAGCGCCACCACCACGAGCGAAAGCAGCGTAGCGAAGGCCTCTGGCAAGGTGGGAAGGTGACTCCACATTTGCGAGAGCCAGCCGCCGGAGGGGCGCGCGGACGCGCTGGACTGAAGCCCAGGCTGCGCGGCTTGTTCCAATCGTTCTGATTGTTCTGCTTGTTCAGGTTGCCCAGGAGTGCTCATCTCTCCGATTGCTCCTCCTTTCCAAGGTCGAACGTCAATGCGGCGGTCTTTGCATCCGCCGCCCTCAAGCGGTCCAGGGCACGCCGCGCGGCATCTTGCTCAGCCTGCTTCTTCGTGCTCCCCATGCCACGAGCCAGGGATTTACCAGGCACTCCCTCATCCGTTTTGAGCCGGACCTCAATCAGAAAGCGCTTCTTGTGGTCGGGACCGCTCTCGCTCTTGAGCCGGTACACCGGAGTTCCGACCCTTGCCGCCTGCAAATGCTCCTGGAGCGCCGATTTGAAGTTCCCCAGCGCAGCCCCGGAGCGCAACTCCTCAGCCAAGTGTTCCGCCGCCTCGGCCATCACCCAACCATGGGTGAAGGCCCTCACCGGCTCCAGGCCGCCATCAAGAAACAATGCGGCCATCACTGCCTCCATGGTATTCGAAAGCACTGTGCTCTTTCGCCGAAGGCCGCTGCGGTCCTCACCCCTGCTCAGGCGCAGATGGGCTCCCAAACCAATTGCAATCGCCACTTCCGCCATGTGCTGACGGCTCACCAGTTGGGCGCGGACGCGGGTCAGTTCGCCCTCTTGCCACTCCGGATGCGACTCGAAGAGCGCCTCGGCCACCACCAGCCCCAGCACCGCGTCGCCCAGGAACTCCAGCCGCTCGTTGTCCCCCTCATTTGCGGCGTCACCCGCCACGTTTGCACCCGCCTGCTGGTTTGCAAGAGACCGGTGAGTCAAGGCGCGGAGAAGAAGCTCGGGTCTGGCAAAACCATGCCCGAGCGCAGCTTCAAGATCGGCCAAAACCGCTTCAATATTCGTTTCGATTGCAGGCATCCTCTTGACTCATTGTTTGTGGCGCACTTCCGGAAATTCCAGCTTCCGGCCCCAAAAACCTCATTCTAACCACCGCAACGAAACACACGCGCACCAACATGAGCGATCTCTCGGACGATTACGGCTTCTTCATCCCTCTTTGCCCCGACTGCCCAGTCCCTGGCTTTGAAAGTTCCGGCTTGTCTGCTCCGTCGCCGGGCTTGTCGTCATCCGCATCCTCATCACAACTGTGGCCCTTTACGGCATATGCCGCCTTTACGCCGCGCTCAGCGGCGAGCCTGGTGTCCTGTTGACCATCGCGCGCTGCCAGCGCCTCGTGGTACTCGGCAACGGCCTCGTCGCGCTTGCAGTCCAGGTCAAGCATCCGTCCGAGGTAGATGTGAGACCATGCCATCAACCGCGGTTCCTTGGTTGCAGCCAGGGTTTTCTGGAAATCATTGATTGCATCCTCCGGATGGCCGGTGAGGATGGCCGCCCTGGCCAGGATAAAGTCGGCCCGAGCCCCTTCCGCTACCGATTCCAACGTATCCGCATGGACCGTGAGGGCCTGGCGCGCCAAAGAGCTGGCCGTGGCCGGATCGCCAGCCGCAAGCCGCGCCTCGGCTAAATCAAGCCCCGTCAACTTGCGCGGCTTGCTGCGCCCAAGCACCTCTTCGTCCGCTTCCTTGTCAAATTCGATCAGACGGGCGCGATGCGCCTGCTGATCCACATCCATGCTATAAACCATCTCGCCGATCGTGTCTTTCAGGCTGGCCGGATCCTTCTCGAACTGAATCAACTGCTCATAGAAGTACTGCGCAAGCACAAACCCCTGCGTCATATCGTGGCGGACAGACGCCCATCGGATGGCATCCACCTTTTGCTGGTATACCTGCCGCTCATGCTCGTAGCGCGGCATATCCTCCCGGAGCGCGCCTGCTGGAATCCTGTATTCCGGTACTCCCGTATCCATGGTCCGGGCTTCAATCGCCTTGATCAAGCACTCCACCGTCAACGCCAGAGTGTCAGAGCGAAAGCGGAATTCGAGCGGAGCGTCACGAATCTCCTTAAGGATTGGTTGCTCCCGGTCAATGGCGGCGGATCGCGAATATAGCAGGGGCTCGATCACGTAGTGCAGATAGGTATGCCGCACATCGCCCATGCGGATCTGCCCATCCACCGCGGAAACCACCACTACATAGTCGGTCCCGTAGATGCGGGCATTCACGGTCCGGGGCGAAAGCAGAGGCTCGATCACCACAATGAACCGCCGCCCAGAATACGTCGAGGCCGGCAACTTGAGATACAAATTGGTCGAAACGATCATTTTCGAAAGCGGATCATGGAGCCGGTCGGCCTCTTCGTCGTAGATACGGTGGACCGCCAGCCATATTCCGTGCAGGTCCACTGCCGCCACAAAGTCCCTGAGCAGCGGCACAACCTCCACCACCTGCGTGGAGTCGGGCGGCATCTCGGCCAGCTCTTCCGAGGTTTCAATCTCCGGTGGAGGCGTCAAATAGAGGGCCAGGGAGATGTACTGCGAAATATCCCGCTCCGATCCCGTCATGCGGTGCTGGGCGATAAACAGGCAGAGCTTGTCCCTCTTGACGCGTGCGTCCTCGCTCTTGGCCAGCGCCTGATCGATCTCGTCGCGGACCCGCTTCCGCACCGGCGCGCTCTCGTCCAACCCCTCGTCGTAGCCGCAGGCGTTCAAAGCAGCGGCCATTAGAAAGACCGGCTCCGAGCTGACCAGCGAAATAGTTGGTCCGGCCGGATCCACCAGCGACGGCGCCTTCTCCTGCTGGAAACCCTGCGCAGGCGAGCCTTGCGAAGACGAGCTCTGTCCCTTGCTGGAACTGCTGTCTGGGGATTGAGTGCGCGCCACCACAGGCGCAAAACCCGCGAACAGGCACCAGAAAGCGGCCGAAAGAACGGCAACTGATCGAATTGTGCAAAGTGTCATGAGGAACCCTGTCTGCAAGTCTAGTTAGACGCACTGACAGGGTCAAACGGGAGAGTGAAACGACGCGGGACGTATTTCTCTCTCCTGAGGGCAAGGAACAGAGAATGCACTGCGCTGGCTGCGCCGCCCCCAAAAAGCGATGCCCCGCCCGGACAATGCCAGGCGGGGCCCAATTTCCTTCTAATCCCTAATCCCCCGCTCTACCCACGCACCGAAACCCCTGAGAACGACAGCACTGCCAGGCCGCGCACCGGCTGGCCGAAGAATCGCGCCGGCTCAAAGCGGCTGGTCAACAGCATATTCTCGATCTGTGAGCGGGTCTCTTCGTCGTTGGGACCCGAAATGATGCGATAGTCGTACATCTGTCCCTGGCCGTTGATATAGGCCTCCACCACTACAGGACCAGAAATTGCGCCGATATCATTCTTGCCCGCTCCGACGGCCGGATACAAAAGGCGAGGCGCCGTAGCATTGCCCAGCGGCTCGTCTTTGGTGGCCTGCGCCGACTCCGGTGCGGCAAACATGGTCACCAGCACAGTTACGGTACCCAGCAGCAGCACGGCACTGGCAAATCCAGCTGATGCTTGCAGCAGGAACGGACCCACGGTGTTTCTCCATGCCAGATTCCAGCCCTGGAAGGGGCTGCGGCGGCTGCGCGCGCGCTCCTGGCTTACTGCCACGCGAATTCGCAGAAGCATATCCTCGGGCTCCGGCACCGGACCCAGCGCTGCAAGCGACGCCTGCGTCTGGCGCAGAAACGACCACTCGCGCGCACACCCCCGGCAACCTTCCAGATGGGCGGCGATGCGCTGCATCTCACGTCCCGTCAATTGTCCGTCCAAATACTCCGTAAACCTTGCCTGCATTGCACTACAACCGCTCATCTTGCCTCCTCTCCCAGAGGTACTTCGAACCGTGCCCGCGCTGGGGATCCCATGCCAACCGCTGGCGCGGTCAGAATCGCCTTTAAGCTGGCGCGCCCGCGCACCAGCCGCGACTTCACGGTCCCCAGATTCACGCCCTGCATCTCTGCCACTTCCTCGTACACAAACCCTTCGATATCGCGAAGGATCAGCGTGCTGCGGTATGGCTCCGGAACCCGTTTCAACGCCGCCTCAACCCGCGACCGGTTCTCTGCGTGCGCCGCCATCTCATAAGGCGACTCAGCCGGGTCCACCAGCTTTTCTTTAAGCAGCACTGGCGTCCCGCATTCCCCCTCGATCAACTCCTGCTCGATGGGAATCTCCTGCTGCTTGTGCCGCATCCACCAGCGCCGCTGGTTCGAGGCCTCGCGCAGCGCGATTCGGTAAATCCACGTCCGTAACGAGGACTCGCCATGGAAGTTGCCCACTCCCCGGAAGACCTTGACAAACACTTCCTGGGTCAGGTCGGCTGCATCGGCGCGGTCCTGGACGGTGCGCGCAAGCAGAGAGTAGATTGGTTGGTGGAAGCGCGCGATCAGCCACGCGAACGCCTCCTCCGAGCCGGCTTGAAGTTCTGCGATCAGAGCCGCTTCTTCGGATTGCAGCGTCAGAGCGCTGGCAATATTGCCCATGGTGAGGTCCGCCTGCATTCAGTGTCCTCCCACCTTACCGCGGCATCCGACCCAAAGTCCGATACTGCGGCCACTCGCCCAACGGCCCCTGGAACTGCCGCCGGAAACCGAAATCTGCCAACGAGTGCGCGGGAAACGGAACATTGGCCCAAAACCTAATGTCCCGCGCGCTCTATTATCTTAGACACCGGAACCCACCTGAAGTGTTCCCGGTCACGAGAGTTTTATTTTTTCAGATGGTTGCACGGGAGTGCCTGGCGTCCTTTCAAAGGCTGGACTGTGTCAGTCGGGTGAGATTTCCGGCGCGCGGGCTTCGGATCGGCTCGATTCCCTGAGACCCCCTTCCTGTCCGGAGATAGCCCCAACCCAATCGGTCCCGCTTCCCGGTGTGGCCGATGTTTGGCTTGACAAGCACACTCGTGGCATGGTGATTGGTTCCCATACGCATTCGCATCAAGTGCTCAGCCACGTTGAACCGGACCAGCAATACAAAGAGCTTTCGAAGTCCCGAGCCATCTTGAAGGAGCAACTTGGCGTCGAGGCAGAGGTACTTGCCTATCCGGCCGGCCGCAGGATTCACTTCACCGATGAGACGCAGAGGATAGCGCGGGCTGTCGGTTACCGGGCAGCTTTTTCGTTCTACGGCGGCACAAATTTGCAAGGCAGGACATCCCTTTACGATGTTAAGCGAGTGGGTGTAGGCGACCAAAGCTGGAGCCGCTTCCGGGTTCAAGCTGATGTCTGCCGGTTGACGGGCAGCTTTTGGCCTTGATTGGAGAAATGCCAGCATCGATGACGCCAGCCACCGATCTTTATGATGATGCCTTCGGCGATATCGGCGCGGAGCAGGTTGCGGCCGGCGGAACGGCGCAGGTCATGGAAAATCCAGCCTGGAACACCGGTGGCCTCCGTCGCCCTTGCTCAGGTATCCTGGAAATCCCGCACGGCCACGCGATTCGTGCGGCCAAGGCTCTGGCCTGATGGGGCCGAAATGCAGGGCGCAAACACCGCAATTCGATTTCGAGGGAACGTCGATGCAGCGATTCACTTGGTGAGGAGTCGAGCCCGGCACTCGTCAGAGGTTACCGGGGCTCGTCCTTTCACCTGGGATTGAGACCTGATCTCGACAAAGCTATGACAACGGCATTGCGTCAATCGTGCTACTATCGCCTTCATTCCGTGGTGGCGCGGCATGGCGATGCTTCCTCTCGAACGAACTCCTCCCAAGCGGCGCGGCCGTGCGCGTCTCGGAAGCTGGCTGGCGCTTTGCGGGTTAGCGTCGCTGTTCTGCTTGGTGCGCTCCCAGGCCCAGGACGACCAGCTCAATCAGGTGCATGTACCCGCGCAACCGACGGCCGCGCCAGCCGCAACGGGAGCGCCTGCCGGGGCTGAAGCTCCTGCTGTTTCAGGTCCGGACGCCTTGAAGATTCACCCCGGCGCGCGCATCCGGCTGAACGTGGACATGGTGCTGGTGCCGGTCACGATCACCGATCCGATGAACCGGCTGGTCACCGGCCTGGAGCAGGAAGACTTTCAGGTCTTCGAGAACAACGTAAGGCAGAGGATCGCCACTTTTGCCAGCGAGGATGCGCCGGTCTCGATCGGGATCATCTTCGACCTCTCGGGTTCCATGAGTTCGAAGCTGATCCGCGCCCGTGAATCGATCCTTCAGTTCATCAAGACCGCCAACCCCCAGGATGAGTTTTTCGTTATCGGCTTCAACGACCGGCCGGAACTGATTGAAGATTTCACCAGTTCGGTTGAGGACATCCAGGCCCGGCTGGCGACGGTGCGCAGCGGCCATCGCACCGCGCTGCTGGACGCCATCTACTTTGGCCTGACCAAGATGAAGGATGCCAGGCATGAGCGCAAGGCGCTGCTGGTGGTGTCGGATGGCGGCGACAACCGCTCGCGCTATACCGAAGGCGAGTTGCGAGCGCAGGTGCGCGAAGCGGATGTGGAGATCTATTCAATCGGCGTCTTCGATCCTTACGCTGCCACCCCCGAGGAGCGCAACGGGCCCCAATTGCTTAACGATTTGAGCGAAGAGACCGGCGGGCGCCTCTTCCGCGTGGACGATATCGCCGAAATGGGCGACATTGCCGAGAAGATTTCCACCGAGCTGCGCAACCAATATGTGATTGGCTTCAGGCCCAAGAACCTGACTCGAGACGGCAAGTGGCGTAAAGTGAAGGTAAAGATCAATCCTCCCGCAGGATTGCCTCCACTCACGGTCCATGCACGCACCGGCTACTATGCGCCTTTGCAATAACGTGGTTTTCGCGGTTCTTCTTGCTGGCGCAGCGCTCTCGCTGCCCGCGCAACAATCGCCCACCCTGCCTGCCCCACAGCAAGGTGGGCCGGGGCAGGCGCCGTCACTCACTGTGGACCGCGACCCGGTGCGCTCGCCGGATGTCGAGCCGCCCACCACTCCGGCCGGGCCTTTGCGCAAGGAGGGCGAGGGTTATGTGCTGCACACCGACGTTGAAGAGGTGGCGCTGAATTGCACAGTGCTTGAAGGCAACCGCCTGGTTCCCGATCTGAAAAGGGAAAACTTCAGTGTCATCGAGGATGGAGTCAAGCAGGCCCTTATCAGCTTCCAGCACTCCGACCTGCCGGTCTCCATCGCCATCGTGGTCGACAACTCCGGATCGATGTCGAGAAAGCGTCCGGCGGTGAACAAGAGCGCCCTGGATCTGATTCTGGCCTCGAATCCCATGGACGAAGCGTTCGTGGTGAACTTCTCCGACGAAGCCTTCATCGACCAGGACTTCACCTCCGACGTGAACAGGCTGCGCGACGGGCTGGGGCACATCGAATCCAGAGGCGGCACCGCGCTCTACGATGCCGTGGTGGCCTCGGCCGACAAGCTGGTGGCTGACGCCAAGCGCCCCAAGCAGGTTCTCATCCTGATTACCGACGGTGAAGACAACGCCTCGACCCTGAACCTGGAGCAGACCATCCGCCGGGTGCAGCAGCTCTCAGGTCCAGTGATCTATTCGATCGGATTGTTGTTTGGCGACGAGATGAGCCGGGCCGAGGTGCGCCATGCTCGCCGGGCTCTGGAGATGCTTTCCACTGAGACCGGCGGCATGGCGTTCTTTCCCAAATCGATCGAGCAGGTCGACCAGATCGCCGCCGAGGTGGCTCGCGACATTCGCAACCAGTACACGGTGGGCTACCACTCCACGAAGCCTACGACGGAGGCGGGCTTCCGCCGTGTGACAGTGACGGCCGAGGACGCAGGCCGGGGCAAGCTGAATGTGCGAACCCGGACCGGGTACTTTCCGGTGGCGCGGGTGGCAAAGCAGGCGGCGGACAAGAAGTAGAGCCGGAGCTGCCCCTGTTTCAGCTCAAAGGTGCCTTCACGCACCTATGCCGCCTTCATCTTGAACGCAGCGGGATAGACGGACGTGTGGCAGCTCCGGTCTGGGTGACATAAAAGCCGCCGAAGCCGCCAGCGATAGATCAAGGCTGTTTGGAATAGAGGGTAATCAGAAACAGGACCAGGCTGCCCGTGCCCAAGGCGCCAACACACAGAAACATGATATTCAACCTCATGGGGCCCATCGGGAACATCTCGTAAAGCCGGAAGAAGCGCCAGCACTGCGCAAAGATGAATTCGACGCTAAGCCCGACGATTGCAATCAGCGTAGCCGTCTTCAGTTTCATGATCTTCATGATCCAAGCCTTCCTGAGCGCGGAGTTGCAAGCAAAATAGCGGGCGCGGCTGGGTTTGTCAACTCTCGAAGAGTAGCCTTCGCCGCATCAAGTCCATTTCGCTGGATGAAATATCTCAAAGGGAAGGCAAACTCATGCCGGGCTTTTCTGCCGGTCCCCTGGATTCGATCCGCCCAGCCGGAGCGGATTCTTGTATCAGAGGCCTGGTCCCGGAACCTTGTCCTAGTCAACTCACGTCAACTCGCGCCGGAAGGCGCGCCAGGAGCGTGACGCGCGGGCCACATCCGCCCCGCTGCGATAAGCTGAAAGCAGGAGCTGACGCGCGAAAGATGACCACTTCCCCGTACCGATACTCGACCCTTGCCGTTCATGCCGGGCAACACCCTGACCCGCTTACGGGCGCTGTGAATGTGCCCGTTTACCTTTCATCCACGTTTGAGCTGACCGGCATCGGCACGGACCGGGGCTGGGATTACTCCCGCGCCGGCAACCCCACCCGCGACCGTCTGGAAGAGTCGCTTGCAGTGCTCGAAGGGGGCTTCAGCGCCCATGCCTTTACGACGGGAATGGCGGCCATTTCGGCGCTCTTTGCCATGCTGCGCGCGGGCGACCACCTGATCTGTTCAAAAGATGTGTATGCCGGCACGGTGCGCCTGCTGGACCAGATTGTTGCCGGGTATGGCATTGCGATCGAGTATGTGGATACGAGTAACCTGGCAGCGGTTGATGCGGCGATCCGGCCCAACACCAAACTCATTCACATCGAGACTCCCAGCAATCCGCTGATGGTCTTGACCGATATTGCCGCGGTGAGCAAGATTGCCCACGCTCGCGGCATCGAAGTCAGTGTGGATAACACCTTCCTGTCGCCTGTGTTGCAGAGTCCATTGGCTCTGGGCGCGGATATTGTGATGCATTCGACCACCAAGTACCTGAATGGCCATTCGGACGGACTGGGAGGAGCGCTGATCGGCTCGACGCCCACTCATAAGGAGCGGTTCCTGCTCGTCCAGAAGGCTGCCGGCGGCGTTCTGTCGCCCTTCGAGTGCTTCCTGGTGCTGCGCGGGATAAAGACGCTGCCGCTGCGCGTGAAGCAGCACGAAGAAAACGGACGCGCGGTCGCGGAGTTCCTTTCGACTCACCCCAAGGTGAGCAAGCTGGCTTATCCGGGGCTGAAGAGCCATCCGCAATTCGACCTGGCTGTGAAGCAGCAAAAGGGCTTTGGTTCCATGATGAGCTTTGAGGTGGAATCGCAGGCGGCGGCTGGACGATTCCTGGCGGCGATCAAGATCTTCCTGAGCGCGGAGTCGCTGGGCGGGGTGGAGTCGCTGGCCTCGCATTCGGCGACAACGACCCACGCTTCGGTGACTGAGGAGCAGCGCGCGTCGATGGGCATCACCCAGGGGCGGATACGGTTGTCGATCGGGATCGAGGACAAGGAAGACCTGATTGCGGACCTGAAGCAAGCGCTGGCGGCAGTGTAATGGCACGCTCACTGGCCTCTATAATCTGAAAGGAAACCGACGACATCCCCGCCAGTTCCCTTTCCGCGGATCCATGTCGAACCCTATCTTGAGATCAAACCGAGGAGCGGACGGACGTATGCTCGAAGAAACAAAGCCGATTGACGTGGAAGCCCTGAAGGCGCTGGTGCGCACGGTGCCCGATTTCCCCAAACCGGGGATTCTGTTTTACGACATCACCACCCTGCTGAAGGACAAGACCGGCTTTGCCAGGATGATCGACGCGCTGGCGGAGCATTATGCCGGCCAGAAGATCGACCTGGTGCTGGGCATTGAGGCGCGTGGATTTATCTTTGGGCCGGCGCTGGCCTACCGGCTGAACGCAGGCTTTGTGCCGGTGCGCAAGCCGCGCAAGCTGCCCGCGCCCGTGGCTCGGGTAACCTACGACCTGGAGTACGGGTCCGATACGCTGGAGATTCACCTGGACGCTATCCAGCCGGGGCAGAACGTGGTGCTTGTCGACGACCTGCTGGCGACGGGCGGCACGATGGAGGCCACTGTAAAGCTGGTCAAGCAGTTGGGCGGAGAGATCGCCGGGCTGGCCTTTGCCGTCGAGCTGGACTTCTTGAACGGCCGACGCAGGTTCCCGGACTACGACGTCTTCAGCCTGCTGCACTACGACGAATAGAGGGCTTCGCCCGCGTTTCCCCGACATTCGGAGGATGATTCAGGAAGCTTTTTCCGGGACGGTTCCCGTGCCGCTCGCCGGCGGTTCCCCTTCCGCAGTCTCCGCGACGGTTGAATCCTGGAACATCTGGGCATCGGCAAAACGGTAGCCCACGTATACATCCGTCAGCAAATAGAGGGGATTGGATGGGTCGTCTTCAATCTTCTTGCGCAACTGGCGGACGAAAGTGCGCAGGTACTCGACCTCTTCGCGGGAGTCGGCTCCCCACACGGCGGTCAGCAACCGGGCATAGGTGAT
>Ga0302275_10002476_pt1 | contig 19461 bp, 16 predicted proteins | sample III_Bog_N2_2_FD_200229 | JGI IMG/M metagenome (GOLD analysis project Ga0302275, IMG submission 200229) | Peat permafrost microbial communities from Stordalen Mire near Abisko, Sweden - III_Bog_N2_2 | ecosystem: Environmental > Terrestrial > Soil > Wetlands > Peat | place: Sweden: Abisko...
AGAGTCCACCAGTCGCGAAGACGACGGTGCTGCAGCAACCGGGGTCGGGCGTAGAAAGCCGGACCCTCGAAGTCGGGGGTGTTCAACGGGCTCGACACGTCAATCCTTTCGGTATCCCCATATGACGATGCCCCCGCCGAGGCTCATGGCTTGTGACTCCACGTGCTCGATTCCGGCGTGTTCCCAAGCGCGCAGCGTCCAGTCGACTGGGTAACTCTTGTAGTGCTTAGAGATGCTGGGACCTAGGAAACGTCCCACGTCCCACCAACCCTTTCCGCCGGTCACGTAGCCCGCCACGGGTAGGACCCATCGCGTGTAGCACCACCACGCGACGCGCCATTCGATCTTGCTCGGCACGGCGAATTCCAGATTGGCAATGGGCCCACCAGGCTTCACGACCCGCGCGAGCTCTTTCATCGTCGCTTCGGGATCGCTCACGTAGCGCAGCAAGTAGGTGAAAGTGAGAGCGTCGAAGGTCGCGTCGGCGAAGGGGAGTTGCTCGCCTCGCGCGAGCACGAGCGCGACGCGCTCCTCCAGTTTGCTAGTGCGGATGTTGGCCTGTCCCGTGCGCAGCATGTCCTCGCTGAGGTCGACGCCCACGATCCGAGCCGACGTGCGCTTGGCGAGTCGTCTGGTCACCGCGCAGGGTCCGCACGCCACGTCCAGTACGATTCGGGGCTTCGCGCCGACCACGTGCTCGACCATGGCGACCCGCCAGCGGCGGTCCTGGCCAAAGGAGAGTAACTGGGCGAGCACGTTGTAGCGGCTTGGCAAGGGCGCGAAGAGCGAACGAGCGAACTCGTTGGGGGCAGCGCGCGATGACGAGACTTTCCTGTTTCTAAACATCAAGCACCGCCCGCCAAGAATGGATCAGCGAGCAAGGGCGGACTACGCCACGTCCGTCGGCGAAGTGGAGAGGGTCCAATAACGGCCCGTTCGTCACTGACGAAAAGGTCGGCCACTCGCCACGCGGGCTCGTCATTGTGGGCAAAGTGTTCAATTTCGACACCTTAACTGGACCGGAGGCAATGACTCCAGATATCAGGGAAATCACGCATTTCTGGGTCGCCCCAATCGTGCCCGCTCGCCTCGTGATCGACTGGTCCGTAGCGTCGCTCGGATCGAGGAGCTACCCGGTACGCGGCGACAGAAAGATACCTCGCAATTCTTTGTCGTCATACCTTGCTCACAGACAAGGCACCGCTCGCGTAGAGAACAGACTTCGACGTGTTCACTTTCGGTTCGAGTGAACCAGGTTCAGGGCTTTTTCGTTGGAATGAACTCCACGACCTCGAGTTCTGCGTCGTCGCGCAGCGATTCGTGGTGAGCGAGTTGTTGTTGGTCGCGGTCGATCAGTTCGTCATCGGGGGCGACCTCGAGATGGACGAGTAGATCGTCTGCTTGGGGCGACGTGCGAATGAGCTCGTCGAGTTTGAGTTGCAGAACCTTCTGGTGACGGCCCTGCGTGTGTTGGATAACGAACAGCATGATCAGGGTGAAGGCGCTGACGACGGTCGAGAAACCCATCTCCCATCTGTTCGGAAAACCGTAGGCCGCGAGGACGGAACCAAAGATAAGCACCAGCAGAAACACCGTCACGGAAGTGCCGGATCGCGAGGTGACTTCGCCCACCCAGTGCAGTACTCGACTGATGCGTTGTAGAAACGAGGAACGTTCCATAGCTTCTCCATTCGTTAAGTCCGAGAGCGTCGGAAAGGGGAGTGGCGAGACGCAGGGGATTCGTGCTGCGTGAACAGACACCCTTCAAGGTCGCCAACCCAGCGTAACCGTGGAATTTCCTTGAAAATCATCCACGACCGTGTAAGGGTTGGTGAACGGCGGGTGACAATATTTATAAGCGCCATTCCGAGAGGTGGCGACCCTAATTCTGACTAATGCCATCGGAGTAGTCGTATATAGTACAACCACGTCGGCTACATATGGTCGGCCCATGGACAGAGGAGAATGAAGTGGCCGAGTGGGGATTCGAAACCCGTCAAATACACGCAGGCACGAGCGCCGATACGGCGACCGGTGCGCGCGCAGTACCCATCTACCAAACGACCAGCTTCGTGTTTCGTGATACCGCACACGCCGCGGCGCTCTTTGGCCTCTCGGAGTTGGGCAATATCTATACGCGCATCATGAACCCAACCCAGAACGCCTTTGAAGAACGGATCGCGTCACTCGAGGGCGGTGTCGCCGCTCTGGCGGTCTCTTCTGGTTCAAGTGCGGAGACAATCGCGATCCTCAACCTCGCCGAGAACGGCGGGCACGTCGTCTCTTCGGCGTCGCTCTACGGCGGCACGTACAATCTCTTTCACTACACCTTGCCCAAACTCGGCATCGAGACCACCTTCGTAGACAATCCCGATGACCTCAACGAATGGCAAGCCGCTATTCGCCCCAACACCAAGGCCCTCTATGGTGAAACCCTGGGCAATCCCAAGGGTGACGTCCTCAACTTCGAAGCGGTCGCCATGATCGCTCACGACAACAAGATCCCACTCGTGGTCGACAACACGCTCGCCACGCCGTATTTGACGCGCCCGCTCGAGCACGGCGCTGACATCGTGGTGCACTCGGCGACCAAGTTCATCGGCGGCCACGGGACCTCGATCGGTGGCGTCATCGTCGACGGCGGTCACTTCGACTACGAGGCGAGTGGTCGCTTTCCGGGCTTCACCGAACCTGACCCGAGTTACCACGGTCTGGTCTTCGGCGATCTGCCCGAGCCACTCTTTCCCGCGCGCTTCGTCCTTAAGGCGCGCCTCCAGTACCTGCGTGACATTGGTGCGGCAATCGCGCCGCTCAACTCCTTCCTCTTCCTCCAGGGCTTGGAAACTCTCAGCCTTCGCATGGAGCGCCACGTCGCCAACGCCACGGCGGTGGCGAACTGGCTCGAAGCTCGCCCGGACGTCGAGTGGGTGAACTACGCCGGACTCGCGTCCAGCCCCTGGCACGAGTTGCAGGTGAAGTACCTACCCAAGGGTGGCGGATCGATTATCGCCTTCGGCATAAAGGGAGGCGCCGAAGCAGGTCGAAAGTTCATCGAGGGCCTGGAACTCTTCAGTCACCTCGCCAATGTCGGAGACGCCAAGAGCCTCGCCATTCATCCGGCGTCGACGACCCACTCCCAGCTCACCGAAGAGGAGCAGCACACGACCGGTGTGAGCCCCGATCTGGTACGTCTCTCGGTGGGAATTGAGACCCTCGAGGACATCCTCGCCGACCTCGAGCAGGGCTTTCGCGCGGCGAAGGGATGAGCTCGACGCCCCTGGGGTACTGGCGCGAAGGTGATGAGCCTGGGAATCGCCAGTTCGTCACGCTGCGCGGGCGAGACCAGGGGGGCTTTCACTTCGAAGCCGGTGGCTCGCTGGCGAGCGTGACTGTCGCCTACGAGACGTGGGGAACTCTCAACTCCACGGGCTCGAACGCGGTACTCGTCGAACACGCCCTCACCGGTGACAGCCACGTCACGGGTGCCTCAGGGCCGGGTCACCTCACGAAGGGTTGGTGGGACGGCATCGTCGGTGACGGCCTTGCCATTGACACTGGCACGTACTTCGTGGTCTGTCCCAACGTGCTCGGCGGATCCCAGGGTACGACCGGCCCGTCCTCGCTCGACGAAGCTGGTCGTCACTACGGTTCGCGCTTTCCCACGATCACGATTCGCGATCAGGTGGACGTGGAAGAGGCCCTCGCTGATCATTTGGGCATCGCAAAGTGGCACGCCGTGGTGGGCGGTTCGATGGGCGGTATGCGGGTTCTCGAATGGGCAGTGGGTTCGCCCTCACGGGTGGACCACGCGGTCGCACTCGCGGTGGGCACTGCCTCGACGGCCGACGAGGTCGCGCTCAGTTCCTTACAGATTCGAGCAATACGCCTCGATCCGCTTTATCAAGGTGGCGACTACTACGACACCGGGTCTGGTCCTTTTGAGGGACTCTCACTCGCGCGCGGCATTGGTCATTTCACCTATCGAACGAGCGAGGAGTTTGATCTCCGATTTGGCCGTGACTATCAGGAGGGTGAAGATCCTCTAAAGGGTGGGCGTTACGCCATCGAGTCGTACCTGGAGTACCACGGCGACAAACTGGGACGACGCTTCGATCCCAACAGCTATATCGTCTTAAGTGAGGCCATGAACCACCACGACGTCGGCCGAGGTCGCGGTGGTGTCAAAGAGGCGTTGGGGGCAATTACGAGCTCGGTCACGGTGATAAGCATTGAGTCCGATCGACTGTATCCGCCCAAACTCCAAGAGGAACTGGTTGACCTCATACCGAACGCGCGACCACTGCAGAGCGTGAAGTCCAACGTCGGCCACGATGGCTTCCTGCTGGAGACCGCTCAGATCAGCAAGCTGATCGAGACTTCGCTGAACTGCTGACGGCTTGGACGTTGTCTTGTTTTGGTTCTAAGCGAGCGAATGCCCCGGTTTCGCCGCTTGAGTTCCTATATGACCATCGCGTGAACGTTTGTCTCAAACCCACCTCATTGATGTAGGGTGGGTTTGATTTCGGTTTTTGGAATTGATAACGCTGGATCTAGCCCTCGTTGAGCGTCGACACGTTGAGGAGAAACATCGTGACGAGGACAACGAGTGCTAATTGGTTCGTCGCGCCTTTGAGAGCCGACCTCCATGGCGACTGACCGACTGGTAGACATCTTCGCTCTCATGGCCCAGTACGAACGAGAGGGCGCCAACGAGGGATCGCTCTGCATGGTCGCGGCAGAGATCACCGAACTCTCGGGCGCGGGCATTGCTCTTGTATCGAGCGCCGGTGACATGACCAGCCTGGGAGCGAGCGACAAGGCATCCACGCAACTGATGGACCTCGAGATCACGTTGCGCGAAGGTCCCTGTAATGATGCGTGCCGCGGCGAAGACGCCGTTGAGGACATTGATCTCGTCAAGGGCGAGAAGGCCCGATGGGTGTTCTACACCCCCCCGGCGATCGCCATTGGCGCTCGCGCCGTTTTCGGATTCCCCGTGAGGATTGGAGTCGTCCGCCTGGGCGCCCTCAGTCTTTATCGCGAGAGTCGTGGAGCGCTCACGTACGAACAAGCCTCCAACGGTTATCTGATGGCTTCTGTGATAGGACGGGCGATCCTCGCGATGCAGGCGGGCGCGTCCGGTGGCGCTCTGGCCGCCGAACTCGAGCGTGAGGCAACGTTTGACTTCGCCATTCACCAGGCCGCGGGCATGCTGGCGGTCCAGGGTTTGACCGACGTCGGTGATGCATTGGTGCTTCTGCGCACGCACGCCTTCGCGACCAATACGCCAATCTCGACCCTCGCGACAAGGGTCATTGCTCGTGAAACCAGTTTCAGTCGAGAGAACGGAACGTGGCTTGAGGAAACCGGCTAATTCAGTAATCAAGGGGTGTAGAATGGTTTTACCGATACGAAACGGACGTACTGTTTTCATCGAATGCGAGAACAGACGGGAGGTCTAGGTGAACAGAGAATCATTACTGGTCGCCACCTTGGTCGAACTGGCGGACAGTCTGGTCGACAACTTTGACGTCATTGACGTCCTGACCTTGTTAAGTGATCGCTGTGTCGAGGCGGTCGACGTGGACGCCGCGGGCGTCATGCTCAGATCGCCGGCGGGAGAGCTTGAGTACGTCGCGTCTTCGAGTGACACCATGAGGGTTCTCGAACTGTTCCAGATCCAGGCCGACGAGGGGCCTTGCGTTGATTGCATGCGTGATGGCTTTGCCATCGTGAATCGTGAATTGGTTGCCCCTGATGCACGCTGGCCCCGTTTCACACCGCGGGCCCTCGAACTTGGCTTCCAGTCGGTGCACTGTCTGCCCATGCGTCTGCGGGGCCAGACAATTGGTGCGCTCAACCTCTTTCGTACCGAATTGGGCTTTTTGGACGACGACGACGTGGTGGTCGCTCAGGCCTTAGCCGACGTGGCGACAATCGCCATTCTTCAGCACCAGTCGTCGCTCGCTGCAGTGAAATTGAACGAACAGCTTAGTTGGGCCCTCAATAGTCGGATCATCATCGAGCAGGCCAAGGGCATGGTCAGCGAGTCAATGAAGTGCGACATGGATGACGCATTCGCGAAATTGCGAGCACACGCGCGAAATCGCAATCTCGGTCTTACCAACGTGGCCACTTCTGTGGTGAGTGGCGCACTTGATCCCCACGACCTTGATTCACCGAAGAGAAAGACTCAGCACTAACTGAGTTGGTCACCGTGAGTTTTGACGCGGTCACTTTGTCTGGATATTGACGCTACGACTTTAGAATTCGCAGAATTATTTCCGTGACTCTCAGGTGAAATCGAATTCGTGAGCGTTGTCTTCGAGTTACCGAAGAGGTCAGCGAGAAGCTCTGGTCATTTTCCAACGCAATGGTGTTACAGTGACACTCAGGACGTCCAGACTTCGCATCCTCGACTTGACAACTGTTCAAGACCGAGAAAAGTGAGGACTGATGAGTCTTTCCCCAGGTGCCCCGAGGTCGTCGGTCACGTTCCTGGCCGCGGTGTCGGCCTTTAGTTCTGTCCCGAGTTGCCCAACCATGATTCCAGCGCTGGTCCCAACTTTCGTTCGCACGGGCAACAACGTTGCCGCTGAATTTGGAGATGATGGACATGCACCCACAATCTAGGGACCAGCGCACGACGTCAACGAGATCAACTTCGTTCGCGAAAGAGGGAATTGACGGGCGCGTCGCAAAGCGAAGGAACAGCGCCTCCGCCCGTCCTGTCCAGACCGAAGACTTTGAACAATCGTTCTCCGAAATGTTCAAGGCCGCGAGTCGAAAGATTAACCCCAACGATGGTGACGCTGACAGCGACTTTTACGAAAGCGTCCGCGAGTCGCTCGGTCGACTTCGTGAACAATTCGATCCACTACCCAGCGCAGTCGGAGGGCGACTGGAGTCGTGAAATGTCTCATTGGCGATGATCGTGCCGCGAGACATTCCTCGCAAGCCAAGTTGACTAGTTGTACTTCTTAGTCGTCTGCTATCACGTTGCCTTGTGCTCTGTGATCAGCGAAGCTTGGAAGATACAGGATTGCGCGAAAGTTAACGTTGGGTGAAGTGGACAGGTTCGAGTTCTCCTAAAAGCAAGTAGAATGAAGTCGTCGCTGGAAACAATTTCAGTGCGAGTAAGACGCCAGGTTCGGGTCGGACGATCTAGACGATTGTCGCCCGTTCGGGCTCGACGCCTTCATTTCTTGGAGGATAGTCATGAAGTTTTTCCATTCGGAAGCACCGTGTCATAGCGCCTCGTGCGTTCACGCACAGCCTTCAAAGAGCGCTCTCAAAGATGCTCCCAAGTCGTTTCTGGTCGAGCTTATTATTGCGACTGTCGCCATCACCGCCCTGACGATCAACTCTCGTCTCGTTTCGTGGCTCTCGTCGAGTCTGCGCGCAAAGTAATGCGGAGCCCGACAAGAGCTAAAAGCTTTCACTGCGCCGGCACCACGATGAATCCTCACGTGAACTTACGTGCAGTGTGAACGCGCACCCTATCTCCTACGGTTTCTTGAGCAGCGGTCCTCCGACACCTTGCGGACTCGCCACTTTCACCGCAGCGCTCGCCCAGGAATTTGAGCGGACCGGGAACATTGTCTCCCTCGTGCGAGTGCTCGATCGCGAAGAGGCGGCTTCCACCTCGAGAATCCCGGTCATTGGTCAACTCATCGCCGAGGATCGGCGCACTATTTCTTCTGCGATTCGCGCGCTCAACCAGTGTGACGTCGTGATTGTTCAACACGAGTACGGGCTCTACGGGGGACCCGACGGCGAGGACGTTCTGCGAGTTCTGCACGGCTTGGACGTGCCGACGATAGCGATCTTGCACACGGTCCTCTCGCATCCAATGCAACACCAGAGGGAAGTGCTCGACGAGGTCATCGCGAGCGTGGACGCGGCCGTAGTCATGACTGAATCTGCGGCGAGGACTTTACGCGAGCACTTCAATGTCGGTACGACGCCCATTCGGGTGATTCCCCACGGTGCCACCCTCGTCGCGAGTCGTCACCAACATCAGAGCGTGGATCGGCCCAAGATACTGACGTGGGGTCTTCTCGGCCCGGGCAAGGGCATCGAGTGGGTCATCGAGTCGTTAGTGGGCCTGAAGAGACTGGATCCGGTACCGTTGTACGTCATCGCCGGACGAACGCACCCGAAAGTTCTCGCTCGAGAAGGCGAGAGCTACCGCCAGAGCCTCATAAAGATGGTCGAGGACCTGGGAGTATCGCACATGGTGAGTTTTGACAACAGCTATCGCGACTTGCTGTCACTCACGTCGCTCATCGAGAGCGCCGACGTCGTGGTCTTGCCGTATGACTCGAAGGATCAGGCGACGTCTGGTGTCCTGGTCGACGCCATCGCCGCGGGGCGTCCCGTGGTCGCCACATCATTTCCCCACGCCATTGAATTGCTCGGAACCGGTGCTGGCATCGTCGTGAATCGAAAGGATCCTCAGGCTATTGGACGTGCATTGAAAGAGATCATCACCGAGCCCGAGGTCGCTGAAAGAATGGCGCGCGAAGCGCGAAGACTTGCCGTGGGATTGAGCTGGGAATCAGTAGCGCAACAGTATTTCGCGATGAACGATCTTCTCTTCAAACGAGTGGACGTGCCTGCGTGAACTATCCACCTCCGAAATTCGACTACTTGGTGTCCATGATTGGTCCCTACGGCGTCTTCGAGCACGCCGAGCACGACCGAGTTCGCACTGAACACGGATACTGCGTCGACGACGTGGCGCGGGTGTTGTTGGTAACGGCGAGAGAAGTGGCGCCGTCCGATGACGTGGTAAAACTCGCGAGAGTGGCTTTGTCCTTTCTGGACGACGCCCAAGGCAGTGACGGCACTTTCAAGAACCGACGTTCCGCTTCAGGGCGCTTCCTGGGCAAGAGTTCGAACGAAGACTGCTGGGGACGAGCGGTGTGGGCCCTAGGGGTGGCGGCAACCCACATCGAGGACTCTGACCTACGGCGCCACGCCTCGGAGTTGCTTGAGCGATCTCTCGAGGTACGTTCGCCCTGGCCTAGGTCAATGGCCTTCGCGACGCTCGGTGCCGTTGAGGTGGTCGGCGTCGAGGAGATGACTGACGCGGCGAGGGCCTTGGTGCACGATGCCGCTGTCGTGCTGGACCGGCCCGTACTCGGAGACGACTGGCACTGGCCCGAGGAGCGTCTGAGTTACTCGAACGCGGTGCTCGCTGAAGCACTCATGGCGGCCGGGTCGATATTGGGAGATAGTCGGATGCTGGAGTTGGGTCTCTCCGAGCTTCGCTGGTTGCTAGCCCTCGAGACCAGGGCGGGCCATCTCTCGGTCACGTCCTCTAAGGGACGGCATCGTGAGTCCAGTGACGAGACCTTTGACCAACAGCCCATCGAGGTGTCGGCCATGTCTGACGCGTGCGCACGCGCGAGGGACTTGACCGGTGACACGGAATGGTCTCGTGGCGTGGAGTTGGCGGCGCAGTGGTTTCTTGGCCGAAACGACGTCGGCGCCGTGATGTTCGACCCCGCGACGGGTGCGGGTTATGACGGGCTCACCGAGCGAGGTCCGAATCTCAACCGTGGCGCGGAGTCGACACTGGCGCTCCTCGCCACCTTGCAGCGGGTTCGTCAATTGGAGAGTGTGTAGTGAGCGAAGTCGGCATCGCCACACGAACCGACGTGGACATTCGAGCGGACATCACGCGCGTTGTCACTCGACTCTTCATTCCAGGTCAAGAACTGATTGGCGGTAGCGAATCGCGCACCTCGAACATGGTTCAAGAGGTTCTATCCCTGAGCGAGGAACGTGTCGGAAATGTCATGTCCGACCTCGTGGAGAGATTCTCGGGTCGCCACGAAAACTTGGCCGCTACCTTCGATGACCACGCCGAGAAAGTAATGGGCTTGGTCGATCAGGACATCTCGGCGACGCGTCGCCAGTTACTCGGCGCCGCCTTCACCCATGAGTACTCCCTCGAGGGCGCCGCGATTTGCAATCCCAGTTTCGTCAGGCACCCAGACCAGACTGGTGTGGCGCCCGACGGTCTTCGAGTCATAATGAGTTTGAGGGCAATAGGTGAAGGTCATAAGTCCACGATTTGTTTTCGAATCTGTGACATAGGCGCCGATCACAGCATCCGAGTGCTTGATCCCAAACCGTTTCCGGTCCTCGCCGAGACGAGCCAGGGATTGTTCAACCGCGACGTCTTTCACGCCAGCTTGCGAGATCTCGGTCTCGACGGTGAGACGGCTTCAGCCGTACTGGACCGTCTGCCCGTGAAGTTCTCACGTGACGAATTGAACTCTTCGCTTGAAAAGATCGGTGCTGAGAGCGATATCCGCATCAACGTCAACGAGATTGTGGCGCTCTTGCGATCCTTCACCGACAACTTCTACTCAGCAACTTTCGACGCCGAATCCGACCTGTGCCAGCGCACCCTGTGGCCCGCCACTTTGCGCGAGAGCCAAGGAATGGAAGACGCGCGTTTCGTCGAAGTGCACGACCCGAACTGTGCACGTTACATAGCTACCTACACCGCCTACGACGGCACCCTGGTGAGCCAGCAATTACTGGAAACTGAGGATTTTGTCACCTTCGCGTCTTCGCCGCTTGTGGGCGTCGCCGCACAGAACAAGGGACTGGCGTTCTTCCCAAGGAAGATTCAGGGTCGCTACGCCGCCCTTTCTCGATACGACCGCGAGCACAACTGCGTCACCTTCTCGGACAACCTGCACCACTGGGACGAAGTGACCCCGCTCAAACTTCCCGTTCAGAGTTGGGAGATGCTCCAGGTCGGTAATTGTGGCTCACCCATCGAACTCGAAGAAGGTTGGTTGGTCTTGACCCACGGTGTTGGTCCCATGCGCACCTACGGCATCGGCGCGATGCTCTTGGATCTCGAGGACCCTACGCGCGTTCTGGGCACCCTGGTTGAACCATTGCTCACGCCTGCAGTTCACGAGCGAGACGGGTACGTGCCTAACGTCCTGTACTCGTGCGGATCACTCGTGCATCGGGGAGTTCTCTATCTGCCCTTTGGCGCCTCTGACCAGTCGATCGGTTGCGCCACGGTCAAAATGTCTGAACTACTCGCTGCACTCACTTCCTAGTTGCCGATTTTCCAGAGCAGGCCAACCTCAGCCGAACGATAAGACGACGTCAGTCTTCGGTCACCTTGGCCAGTTCGGTCGCCGTATTGATGGCGTTGACCAGTTCGTCGAGATGAATCGACAATGATTCGGGCCCCTCGGAGGCCTTGAGATATTTCTCGGTTTGGCGATACAGCGAGCGAAGACTGGCCGAGGGGGCCTTGTTTTCCTCGTTGCTCTCGCGCAGTGTGCGAAGAGCGTACGCACAACCTTGAGCGAGGTCGTCCACCACGCTGGCGGCCTCGATGGTGATGCCCCGCTCCGCCTCGATCCGAATGGCGTGCAGTGCGCGGAGGATCCGCATCGTCGTGGCCAATTGGCTGCGCGCGTCGACGGTGCCCATTGGAACCAGACCCGGTTCGGCGACGCCCCGCCCGATGGCACTCTCGGCTTTTATCCACGCGACACGCATGGCGCGTGAGAGCGCGACGACCCGTCCGGGTTCTACGTGTCTGCGTTCGACGACGTCAAAGACCGCGATGAGATACCTCTCGATGGCGCCGTAGAGATTCGCCAGTGCGTCGTTGACGCTCGTCTCGAACGACGTGGGCCAGATCAGATAAGCCACGAGCGCAATCACGCTACCGAGCGAGAAGTCGAGTAACCGATCAAGCGCCGTCGAGAGTGTGTCAGTAGTGGTGATGCTCATCAGCACGAGGACGAGGGCAGTAATAAAACCGAAAGAAATCGCGAAACTGGCGTACCAGGTGGAATAGGCGACCCAAGCGGAAAATGACACCAAGATCACGGTGACCGCGATATCTGGATGGAGTCCGCCTATGAGCAGCGCCGCGAAGGTAGCTCCGATAATTGTGCCGATCATCCGACCAAAACCTCGGTCGAGGAGCGAACTGTAGTCGGGCTTTAAAATCACCAACACGGCAAACGTCAGCCAGAAACTGCGCGGTAACCCGATTGTCGAACCCAGGAACGCCGCCGCGGGTACCGCCGCCGCAAGCCGTACTGCGTGACGAAAGGCGGGGGAATTCGGGGTCAGATTGTCTTTCAGGGTCAACGCGTTGGTCCGTAGTCGCGAAAGGTCCGGGCTCGAGAACTCGGGCAGTGATGGGCGCCAGATACGTTTTCCCGATTCCTGTCCAGAGACGTCGACGAGTTTCGCCGCTGCGCGCAATTGTCCGGCGATTGCACGTAGGTGTTCCACGCATTGTGATGCGAGAACGAGCGATTCTGGTGAGCCCGAGAAGCCATTCTCGAGGGTGTCGATCCTTGCGTCGAATTCTGCGGCGCTTGATCGCCACGACGACTGTGATCGACGACGCAGGGCGTTGGCAATCTCGATTAGCGCGGTCGAGAGTGGCGCTAATGCTTCGGCGACCCGAAGGTCATCGATTTGGTCGTTTATTGCAATGAGACGTACTCGGATACCAGAGAGAGTTGTCAGTTCGAGCCGAATACGACGTACCTGGTCGAAGATTGCGCGTATTTCGCGTACGTCCGTGCGCCCAAAGAGAGCCGGATCGTTGAGCGTCTTTTCGGTGTCGTCTAGCGACGATAGGGCATTGGTCGCCGTACTATTCGGATCTTGTATAACGAGTCGGGCTACCGCCTCGTACGAGGTGGCCAGGCGAGTTCGTTGGAAGCGCAGACTCGATGGAAGTCTCAGCACCGCGAGGGCCAGGACTTCTACTAAGGCGCCCAGCATCACGAGAAGACTGAAGTGAACCGCAAAGAGGAAACTTCCGGTGAATCGACCGAGGACCACGTAGGCGATCACCGCTTGAGAGCCAACGGTGGCCGACGTCTGGTCGAAGACCTCGAGCATTCCTGCGCCAAAACACCAGGGCACGAGTATTAAGAGGTGAAGCCAGGTGATCGATCCGCTGAGGGTTCCTACGAGGACCGAGAGCCCCAAGAAGACCGCGTCAATGATCGCGATCCTAAATGAAAGGCGAGGCGCGCCGACCAAGGACGCGATCGCGATGAGGTTGGCTCCTACGGCCATGGCGATGGCGCCACTGTCAGTTCCCGCCATCAAGCCGACCACGAACACTGCGACCACGGGAAGGGCGGTGACGGCTCCCGCCACGGGACTCAGGTACGAAACATCAACCCTGAGCGAACTGCGAAGAGCCTTGAGGTGCGTTCCTTGGGGCGCCTTGTTAAGCGATGCTCCCAGCGGGCCGTCCTCAGTCATGCCCGTCCGTAGTGGTCACTACCACAGACTACTTTTCTCGTCCGTCGTCAGAGGTCGAAAGACCGTTGAACGAGTGGGGTGGTACGCAGTCGCTTCTCCTAGGTGTTAAAGAAGACCCTGTTGTGATAATTACTGCACGGTTGCGAACCGACTGGAGCAATCATCGAACGTTCGACTGCGACGTTCGTGGCGACGTTGAGGGCGTAATGCCTCGGGACACTTAAAGGAAGCAATGGGGCTATTCGACGTAGTAGTGGCAGTTGCGGATGACTCACCGACAGCCGGGCGGGCAATCGAAGCGGCCAGCCAACTCGCTCTCATGTCCGAAGGAACGCTTCACATCGTGACCGCGGTCGATCCTAATCCTCGACACGAAAGGACACTTCGCGCCGAGTTCAAGGACATGGATCCCGACGGCGACGCCGAAGCCGAAGCTCTTCTGCAAGTCTTGTCCTTCGTAGCCAGAAGTTCGGCGTCGAGCCTGTGCTACACCACGTGATGGGCGATCCAGCTGACGCAATCATTTCAACGGCGGATCAAGTCAACGCGGATCCGATTGTTGTTGGGAACCGGGGAATAAATGGTGCGCGGCGAGTTGTCGGCGCGTTTCCAATTCGGTGGCCCACGGCGCAAATTGCACAGTCGCGACAATTGACACCACGAACTAGGTCAATCAACCTAGTTAGGGAATTCCACTGGCACTTTGAGACCGGTTCAATGGATCGGCGTAGCTCACGGTTGGTACCCGCTTGAGATGAGCATCGTGAAAGGGGCCGCGTGGCCGGGACTTGGTCAGTAACGACCAAGGTCGCCCATGGTTCCAAATCCACCCTGCGAATCCGATTCTTCGTAGGATGGCATCATGGTATTCGCGGCGCTACCTGGAATGACAGATGGCTTGGTTGACTCCTTAGCTTGCGCGCGCGCCGAGTCATGCTTCCTCGGTGACTCAGGAGTTCTCCAGCGATGATCAAGATTCTCATCGTCGACGACGACGAGAAGCTCGTGAAGTTAATGGAGACGTTCCTGAGCGGTGAAGGCTACGAGGTACTGACGGCCGGGGATTCGTCTGCGGCTTTGAGAATGACCGCCGCCCATAATCCAGACTTGGTCTTGCTCGACATCGTCTTGGGAGACGAGGATGGTCGAGACGTCCTGCGCGAACTACAAATGATAAGCGACGTTCCTACGATATTTCTCACTGGTCGAGGTCTGGAGTCGGAACGGATCGCGGGGCTCAAGCTCGGAGCCGACGACTATGTGGTGAAGCCGTTCTCCTTGGGTGAAGTATCGGCGCGGATCGAGTCCGTACTAAGGCGTGCTGGGGTGAACGCCAAGCAGCACGAGATTGACGCACCAAATTTGCACTTTGGCGATCTGAGGATTAACGAGAGTACTCACGAGGTGCACCTAAAGGACAACCTATTAGATCTCACGTCGAAGGAGTTTTCCTTGCTGGTCTTTCTCGCTTCCACACCGCGCCAGGTGTACACGCGAGCGCAACTGCTCGATCACGTCTGGGAGTCATCGAGTGAATGGCAAAACGAAGCGACGGTGACTGAGCACATACGCAGAATCCGAGCGAAGATCGAAGTGGATTCCGATCATCCTCGCTGGATCGCGACGGTGCGCGGCGTGGGCTACCGTTTCGAGCCGCAGGCCTCGTCGTAACCGAATCATTGTTCGGTTTTCAGGCCTTACTACCGCACACCGCGTCGAACCAGCAGGTCATGGACTTGATCAACCAACTGGCTGGGCTTGAACGGTTTGGCCATGAAGGCTGCAGTATCGTCGATGAGTCCGTCCACTACGTTGGCGTCGGCCGTTCCTGATATCAGGAGGACCCGAATTCCTGGTTGGTCATCCTGGAGCAGGCGCGCGAGTTGGGGACCTGTGAGCTCTTCCATGACGACGTCGCTTACGAGCAGGTCGATGGGCGTATCTGTCGCCTTGGCGAGCTCGAGTGCGCTTTCAGCCGAGTTGGCTTCGAGAATGACGTAGCCACTTCGTTGAAGGACCTGGACCATGAGTGAGCGTAATTCCTCATCGTCCTCGGCCACGAGCACCGTGGCCGAACCACGAGGGCGACTTATCTGCACGACTGGCGCCAGTGCCGTCGCTTTCTCTCGCGACGCGGGAAGAAGAATTTCAAACATCGCGCCTTCTCCGGGATGGCTCGTACAGCGGATAGCTCCTCCGCTTCCTTCGACGAGTCGCCGGGCTGCCGCAAGGCCCATGCCGGTTCCCTTGAAGGCGCCCTTCGTCGTAAAGAGAGGATCGAAGCAACGCAGTCGGGTTTCCTCGTCCATGCCAACGCCAGTATCGGCGACCGAGATTGTGACGTACTCACCCTTCGCAAGACCGAGGTCTTTGGCCAAGGTGGATCCCAGCGTGACGTTAGACGCTGCGATGCTGAGGCGACCTCCCGAGGGCATCGCGTCGCGAGCATTGATCGCAAGATTGAGCAGCATCTGTTCGAACTGATCGGCGTCCACTTCGATGTTCGCAACGTCCGACCCCAGTGACCACATAATCTCGATGTCGACGCCGACGATCCTCTCCAAGACTTCCGCGTTTGACTGGATGAGTGTAACGGGACTCAGTATCACCGACTCCTCAGACTGGGTTCGACCAATGGCCTGCAGTTGGGCCGTCAAGTGCGACGCTCGAGAAGCCGTCGCCTGGATGTCGCGAACCATGGACAGAGAGCGCTCATCGTCGCGCACGTTCTGGGCGAGCATCTCGGCGTAACCCGAAATCAGGGTCAGCAGGTTGTTGAAATCGTGGGCCACGCTACTGGCCACTTGTCCACGTAATTCCATTTGATGTGCGTGACGGAGTTCCTGCTTCAGTTCACGCTGATCGGTGATGTCATCGACCAAGGTCAAGAGGCTTCGGACTTCGTTGTCGCCTGAAGGAAGTACCGCGGCCGACGCCGTCAGGTGTCGACGTCGGCCACTGATCTCGACGTCGATGAAGTCACGGCTACTTGTTAGGGTCCCATGCATTGCATCGGACCAAAGATTTTGAAAACTCTGTCTCACGGCTTCGGGAAAGGTCGGCGCATCTTCTTCGAGTGGATCAGCGAAGTCGGACCACACGAAGATTCTTCCTGCGGCACGATTCCACCAACGAACGCATCCTTCGACGTCTACTTCAATGATGCCAACCGGCGCCGTCTCCACCAGAACTCGCCAGCGGGCTTGGCTTCGTTCAATGGTACGACTCAGTTCCACGGCACCGAGAGTGGTTGAAGCCAACTGGGCTAACAAGGCGAGTACCTCTCGTTCCTCATCACTGAAGTCCGCTCCGGACTGGCGTTCGACGGCGATGACGCCACGTGACACATCTCGGTTTTCGAGAATTGGAGCAACTAACCACTCGTGGTCTAACCACGGTGAGGTTTCTTTTGGTCGAGAGACGGGTATGTCGTTGAGACCTGGAGTGTCCTTCGGCACCGACGCGACGGCCGACTTGTTTCGCAAAGCGATACCGCATAGCGGGGCGACCGCCCCACGCTCGAGCGACACTATTGACTGATCGGCGTCAAAGACGCTGCGAGCAATGCTGGCGAGTCGGCGAAGTATGTCGTGTTCGTTGTTCAGACCCGCCACACTGATCGAGGCGGCGAACAGTTGGTGCAGCTGGCTGGCGATTCGCTGAGTACGGCGCAACGCTTCGCGGGCGTTGCGGTGCAACACGACACGCTCGAGCGCGCTTGAAACAACGAGTGCCACTTGTTCGGCCGCTATGACTTCACCCAATCCAAATCCCGGAGAACCTTCGTCAACTTCAAAAGTCACGGTTCCAAACGGGGTGCCGTTCACTCGCAGTCCCACGACGATGTAGTGGGGGAGTTGTGGGGCTTGATTGGTGGGCCACACTTCAGATCGCTGGGTCTCTAGGACCTTCTGACGGATCTCTGCCAGTTCGGATTGGTGCGCCACGAAACCAGCGTCTTTAGTCGCGGAATCAATTTCGACGTCGGGGGCCTCGTCATGGTCTGGGGAAAAGGTGCGAAGATCTCCGCTCTGGTCGAGAAGGTCGATGGCACACCGCGTAGCGAATGAAGGTATGGCTGCAGCGAGAAGTAGTGAAAGATCCTGTTCATAGCCGTCGCTGCTTCTTGGCGTTTCGGAATCTTCCTTTAGGAGTTCGCCGTAGCGCTGTGCAAATTGGAGAGCTCGACCAAGTTGGCCCTCTTGGGCTTCGGAAGAGCCGGGCGTCACGGTCGAGTCCAAGCCAGCGATGGCTGAATCGCGACGCGACACGTTTGCGGTTGATGCTCGCGTCTCGTTGGCTGCGACGGTGCCTCTTGATGAATCTTTCCGCTCAACTGTTTGGAAAGGGCAGTATGCGGTTTCGAAGAACTCGACACGACGGGCTTCAAAGTGGCTTGCCCGAGAATATGGAGAAGTCTTCGAGGAATCGATCAAGTTCGGCTACTTCGTGAGGTTTGGAGAAGAGAAAGCCCTGGCCGACGTTCACTTCGTCGGTTTGGAGGCGCCGCCTTTGTTCGGCTTCCTCAACGCCCGAGGCGATGATCTGAAGGGAATGCACCTTGGCGAGTTGAACGAGTTGGAGCACAAAAGGTTCTGCAGTGGCGGAAGTAGTCATGTCTGCGATGAACTTTCGGTCCAACTTTACGATGCTAAACGGCGACGACTCAAGGGTGGCGAGTGTGTCGTGACTGGGCGCGAAGTCGTCGACTGCAAGTCGCACACCGCGATTGCGTAATAGGTTGAGTTCGCTTGTGGCGGTCTCGTCATCGCCAGTGATGACCGAAAGTGGAAACTCGAGTACGAGCAGGGAGGGATCGAATCCGCTCGACACCAGGGCCTCATCGACGTCGATCATGAATTCATCGTGCCCAAACTGTTTCATTGAAATGTTGACTGAAACGGTGAATCGAAAGCCCCGGTCGTGCCAAGCGGCGCCTTGCGCGCAGGCGGTTTCAAGAATCCATCGACCGACGGGGATAATGTCGCCATTTGCTTCGAGGTCGGGAATAAATGCCTCTGGGCTTATGATCCCGCGCGAAGGGTGGCGCCAACGGAGCAATGCCTCGACACCGGCAAATGCGTTGTTCTGCAGATCGATCGTGGGTTGATATACCAGAAAGAACTGGCTGTTACCGAGCGCGCCCGCCAGATCGGCCTTTAGGTCGCCGTGGGTCTCGTCGGGCACGGAATGGCTTTTGCTCGTCACCGTTTGTCGCTTTCCCTCTGCCCACGTCTGCGAGATCAGCGGGGCTTCGTTCGGTTCCTCGACGTGACGATACCAGTCGGCTCGGATTCTGGGCACCTGAGCGCGCCTACAATCCGGCCCGTGGCGGAAACTACGACACTAGATAGAAAGTAGGTCCTCTGGTGCCTGGCATCTCGGACCGAATATCAAGACAATGCTTCGGAAACGTGTTTGAGGCGCTACGTTGGTTGTAGTTGGGGGCAACATTTTTCCGGTTTTGGAAGTCGCGCACGCCACTCGCATCACAACGGACGAACAATGTACACACAGGGACTTGACAAATACCTCGAGTTTTGTCAAGATTGATACCGCAAGGGCTGAAGGAGAGTTGTCATGATGAGGATTTTCCCTCAGGGCCGTAGTAATCGGTCTCGTTCACATGGGCGCGGAGCAGGCGTGAGGCCGGTTCGCGTTTCGTTCATTTCACTAACGGCGGCGCTCGCGTCGGTACTGGTGATGAGTGTTGCGGCCGGTGCGTGCACCGTGAACAGCACACAGCCATACTCAGTGACATCGAACGTCAATACTGGTGGAACAGCGATTTCTGGCACGCTAACAGCGCCCGCGTATGTCTATGACACGGCGGTCTTGAGCGACACATCAGGCAGCGTTCCGGTCATCTTCAATCTTTACAAGGGGACTTGCTCGGGATCGGTTTCGAGTGTGCCGTCTGGTTGGATCGACCAAACAACTACCAACAACAACGTCAGTCCCGCCCGTTCTGCCGGCTTCGGACCGCTATCGGCCGGTAGTTACTACTTCATCTCTTATACGTCGTACAACAGCAGTCCTTATACCTGTGAGCCTTTCACAGTCAAGTCCACATCAAGTCTGAACACGACACCAAGCGTCAGTGGCTTCACCGCAACTGACAGCGCGAGCGTGACCGGTACCTCGGGCACGCCTACGGGCACCGTGACCTTC